>WNFM01217014.1_pt2 | contig 11714 bp, 7 predicted proteins | sample 5400271 | NCBI WGS metagenome assembly WNFM01 (sample SAMN13153352, study PRJNA577476) | soil metagenome | isolation source: 60 cm saprolite on Douglas fir-dominated hillslope | place: USA:California | collected 2013-09-17 | reverse complement strand
CCGCCTGGGATACGCGCGACAGGTTGGCGACGCATAACAATAGTTCGCCCTCGTACTCGCGCACGAAGGCGAGAATCTTGCGATTGCCGGGCGAGAGGAAAGCCAGACTGCCGCGGCTGAAGGCGCGGTGGCTGCGGCGCACCGCGATGATGCGCCGTGTCCATTGCAGCAGCGAATCCGCGCTGCGCAACTGCCCTTCGACGTTGACCGTCTGGTAACCGTAAACCGCATCCATCACCGGCGGCAGGTACAGCCGTTGCGGATCGGCCCGCGAAAAACCGGCGTTGCGGTCCGGGCTCCATTGCATGGGCGTGCGCACGCTGTTGCGGTCGCCGAGGTAGATGTTGTCGCCCATGCCGATCTCGTCGCCGTAGTACAGGATCGGGGCGCCCGGCAGGGTCAGCAGCATGAAGGAGATCAGTTCGATCTGCGTGCGGCTGTTGTCCATCAACGGCGCCAGCCGCCGCCTGATGCCGACGTTGACACGCATGCGCGGATCGTTGGCGAAGATCTTGTACATGTAATCGCGTTCGCGATCGGTCACCATTTCCAGCGTGAGTTCGTCGTGGTTGCGCAGGAAAATCGCCCACTGGCAGTCGTCCGGAATGGCCGGCGTCTGCGCCATGATCTCGACGATCGGATGGCGGTCCTCCATCGCGATGGACATGTACACCCGTGGCATCAGCGGAAAGTGATAAGCCATCTGGCATTCGTCGCTCTTGCCGAAATACTGGCGCACGTCCTCAGGCCACAGGTTCGCTTCCGCCAGCAGGATGCGGCCCGGATAGCGGCTGTCCATCCCGGCGCGGATCTGCCGGATCACGTCGTGGGTCTCCGGCAGGTTCTGGTTGTCGGTGCCTTCGCGTTCGATCAGATAGGGAATCGCATCGAGCCGGAAGCCGTCGACGCCCATATCGAGCCAGAAACGCATGACACGAAAAACCGCCTTGAGCACATGCGGATTGTCGAAATTCAAGTCCGGCTGATGGCTGAAAAAGCGGTGCCAGTAATGCGCCTGCGCCGTGCCGTCCCAGGCCCAGTTCGACGATTCCGTATCGGTGAAAATGATGCGCGTGCCCGCGTATTTGTTGGGATCGTCGCTCCACACATAGTAGTCGCGCTTGGTCGAACCCTTCGGCGCGCGCCGCGCCGCCTGGAACCAGGCGTGCTGGTCCGAGGTGTGATTGATGATGAGTTCGGTGATGACCTTCAGGCCGCGGCGGTGTGCTTCGCGCACGAAATGGCGAAAGTCATTGCGCGTTCCGTACGCGGGGAACACGTTGGTGTAGTCCGCCACGTCGTACCCGTCATCGAGCATCGGCGATGGATAGAACGGCTGCAGCCAGATGGTGTTGACGCCCAGTTCCTGGATGTAGTCGAGTTTCTCCGTCAGGCCGCGAAAATCCCCGACCCCGTCCTGGTTGGAATCGAAGAAGGCCTTGACGTGCAACTGATAGATGACCGCGTCCTTGTACCACAGCGGATCGTCGCCGAATGCCAGCGGCGCCGTGGGGGAAGCAAGTTCAGCAAGAGGCAACAGATCTGCTTTCATGATCGGGCGGCGGCCGGCACGGCGTCCATCAGCGGGTGTGATGCAGGTTTTGGCCGAGCATGTCGGATGTGATCAGCGTAATGCCCTGTTCGGTTACGTGAAAACGCTTACGGTCCTCCTCGGGATCGAACCCTGCCCGCATGCCCGGCGGAATGTTGGTGCCCTTGTCGATGATGACGCGGCGCAATTCGGCACCGCGTCCGATCTGCACATTGGGAAGGATCACGGCCTCATCGATCGAGCAGTAACTGTGCACGCGCACGCTCGAGAACAGCAGCGAACGTTCAACCAGTGAACCGCTGATGATGCAGCCACCGGAAATCATCGAGTCGACCGCGGCGCCCCGCCGGCCTTCGGCATTGAAGACGAACTTTGCCGGCGGCACCTGCTCCTGATACGTCCAGATCGGCCAGGACTGGTCATAGAGGTCCAGTGCAGGCTCCACACGCGTCAATTCCAGGTTGGCTTCCCAATAGGCGTCGATGGTGCCGACATCGCGCCAGTAGGGTTCGCCGTCGTTGAGCTGGGTGCAACTGTCGCGCAGCCGGTGGGCAAAGACGCGGAACTTGTTGTCGATCAGGTGCGGAATGATGTTATGGCCGAAATCGTGCTGCGAATCGGCATCGTCGGCATCGCGGATCAGTTGCCGATACAGGAAATCCGCATTGAAGACATAGATCCCCATGCTTCCGAGCGCCGTATCCGGACGCCCGGGAATCGAACGCGGCGCGGCGGGCTTTTCCTCGAAGCCGATCACGTGGAATCGGTCGTCGACTTCCATCACGCCGAGCTGGGTCGCCTCCGCCAATGAAGCTTCGACGCAGCCGATGGTCATGTCGGCGCGGCGGGCCACGTGCTCGTCGATCATTCTGGCGTAGTCCATCTTGTAGATATGGTCCCCCGCCAGCACGACGACGATGCGCGCATCCTGCCGCCGCAGGAATTCGAGGTTCTGGAACACCGCATCCGCCGTGCCCTTGTACCAGTCGGGCGTGATGCGCTGCTGGGCCGGGAGCAGCTCGATGAATTCGTTGAACCGCCCGTCCAGGAACGACCAGCCGCGATGCAGGTGGGAGATCAGGCTCTGCGCCTTGTATTGCGTGGCGATGCCGATGCGGCGTATGCCCGAGTTGAGGCAGTTGGACAGGGTGAAGTCGATGATCCTGAACTTCCCGCCGAACGGCACCGCGGGTTTCGCGCGCCAGTCCGTCATCGGCCCGAGACGGGAACCGCGTCCGCCTGCCAGCACGATCGCAAGCGACTGTTTGGCCAGGTGCGCCATCGTCGGCCGGTCCGCCTGGTACTGCTTGTACGATCCATAGCCCGCGTGCAAATCCATGGTTCTGCCCTATCCGGCCGCGGCCAATTGCCGCGACGGGAGAGCCGTCCTTGCCGCGCTGTCGAAATGGAATCTGGCGACAATCGGCAGGTGGTCAGACGCGACGCGGGAAACCGCGCTGACATGCGCGTCGATGGATTGCAATGCCCTTCGCGGATCGACCCAGATGCGATCGAGCGCGAATAGCGGTCTTCCGGAGGGAAACGTCGCCGGCGCGGGAGTGGATTTGAAATAACGGTGCATCCAGCGCAGCGGACGGCCCCACAAGAACCATTCGTTGACGTCGCCCAGCAGGACGGTCGGAAAGCGGTTGTCTTTCCTTATGATTTCCAGCAGCAGGCGAATCTGCCGGCGCCGTTCGGCGGGCCACAGGCCCAGATGCGTGGCAACCACCCGCAAGGTCAGGCCGCGATGGTGGAAATGCGCATCGATGGCACCGCGCGGTTCACGCGCGCCGACGCTCAGGTTCCAGTGATGAACGGCACCGGGCATCATGCGCGTGAGGATGGCGTTGCCGTACTCGCCGGAAGAAGTCTTCAGTGTGGGGCCGGCTATTGGGGTCATGCCACAACGCCTGCCCAGGAAATCGAGCATGTCGACGCCCGGCCCGCCCAGGGCGACCTCCTGCAGCGCAACGGCATCGGCATCGAGCTCATCGATGACCTGCGCGATGCGTTCGAGATTGAACTGTCCGTCACGGCCGATGCCCAGGTGAATATTGTAGGAAGCGAGGCGAATTTTTCAGCGTCCGGTTTTTGCGGCGGCGGGATTGAAACCCTGGATCTGTCCTTCTGGATCAGCAAGAACAAGGCCAATGGCCGACAGCCCCTCTGCCGGGCTTGCGCTCCCGCCATCTGCAATTTCGACACGGTTACCCGGTATTTGTTACACGCGCGATTGAAAAATTTCCCTGTAAAGCCGCCGATCGGGAAATCAATTCTTCCCGCTCATGACTCAACCGCGGGGAAATAGACGATAAAAGCGTGATGGCCCTGCGATTGCTTTGTCGATCGTAAGACAACCACTCAAAGACGCGAGAATGTCAGCCAGCCTCCTTCAACCGGAACAAAATTGCTGCGCGGTCGCGCAGGCCAACCGGGTCGCATTCCTCGTGGATGGGGAAGAGTATTTCGAGGCCTTCATGCTCGCGGCCCGGCGCGCCCGGCAATCCATCATCATCCTGGCGTGGGATTTCAACAGCCACACGCCGCTGCGCTTCGAAGCGGACGGCAAGCCTGCGGTGCTGGTGGGTGATTTCCTGAACGAACTCGCGCAACGCAACCGCGCGCTGCAGATCCACATCCTCGATTGGGACTATCCGATGATCTTCGGCACCGATCGCGAGTTTCCACCGATTTACGGAATGTCATGGAAGCCGCACAGGCGCGTGCACTTCCGCTACGACAATACTCATCCCACGGCCGGGTCGCATCATCAGAAGATCGTGGTGATCGACGGCGAGCTCGCGTTTGTCGGCGGACTGGACCTGACGTCGAAGCGCTGGGACACCAAGGCTCACGGACCCGATGATCCGCGGCGTTCGTCGGACGGAGCGGCGTATCCGCCTTTCCACGACATGATGATTGCGGTCGACGGCGACGCAGCGGTCGCCCTCGATGCCATCGCACGCCGTCGTTGGGAAGGCGCCACCGGGCATGCATTGAGCCCGGTAAGTGTGACGGCGGATCCCTGGCCGCCGGAACTTGAACCGCGGATGACCGACGTGAATGTCGGCATTGCGTGCACCGTGCCTGCGACCGGCGGGCGCGAAGGGGTGCGCCACATCGAGCAACTGTATCTGGACATGATTGCCCGCGCCGAACGCTACATCTACATCGAGAATCAGTACTTCACCGCGCAACGCATCGGCGAGGCGCTGGCGGCCAGGCTCGCCGAACCCGACGGCCCCGAGATCGTGCTGGTGACCCGGCTGTTGAGCCACGGCTGGCTCGAGGAAATGACGATGCACGTCCTGCGCACCCGGCTCATCAAGATGCTGCGCGAGGCCGATCACAACCACCGCTTCGAAGTCTACTACCCGCATGTCGAAGGCCTGAAGGAAGGCACCTGCATCGACGTCCATTCCAAAGTCATGATCGTCGATGACGAATGGCTGCGCATCGGTTCGTCGAACATCAGCAATCGCTCGATGGGCATGGATACGGAATGCGATGTCGTCGTCGAAGCCGGCGGCGATGAAGACGATATGCAGGCGATCAGGGCGTTTCGCGACAGCGCCATCGCCGAGCATGCCGGCGTCGAGCCCGCCGAAGTCGCCAGGCAAGTTGCGGCGGGAGGCGGCATGATCCCCGCCATTGCGCGGCTCGGTTCGCCTGCGCGCAAACTGGCGCAGCTAGGCGAACTGCGCGAATATTCCGATACGCTGATCGACGCAATTTCGATCACGGATCCCGAGCGTCCCGTCTCGCTGGATTTGCTGGTGAAGGAATTCCAGCCCGGCGAGCCGCAACGGCAACGTCTCCCCTGGAAGAAAATCGCGCTCGCTGTCGCGATCATGATTGCGCTAGTACTCGCCTGGCGCCTTACGCCGCTTTCCCAGTGGGTGTCGGTCGACAATGCCACGCAATGGGCCGGACGGTTCTCCGGATTGTGGTGGACTCCGGTGGTGCTGATGCTGCTCTACACTCCCGCAAGCGTGATCATGTTCCCACGGCCGGTCCTGACCCTGACCGCCGTGGTGTTGTTCGGGCCGTGGTTGGGATTCCTCTATGCGATGAGCGGAATCCTGCTTGCGGCGACGACGCACTACTATGCGGGGCGGATTTTCCAGCGCGACACGATCCGCCGACTCGCCGGGGGACGGCTGAACCGCATCACCGGCATCCTGCGCAATCACGGCGTGGCCGCCATGACGGCGATTCGCCTGACACCGGTCGCGCCCTTCTTCGTCCCGGGCCTCGTGGCCGGCGCCATTCGCATCAGGCTCTGGCAGTTCCTGCTCGGCACCTTCCTCGGCATGCTGCCAGGCGCATTCGCCGCCACGATCTTTGCCGATCAGCTGCAGGCCGCGCTCAAGGATGGCCACGTCAACTACTGGATGGTCGGTGGTGTCATCCTGGTCTTTGCAGCGATCATGCTGCTGGTGCGCAGATGGTTCAAGCGCATGGACGGTAACGGTAAATCTAAAGCAAGTTCGTCACCGCAGAGGCGCAAAGGCGCAAAGGATACGCAAAGGAAAGCGAACCCGGAAAGTGTGTCCGCGCAACGTCAACGGTGGGAGGGTGCCGACCCGTATGCTCGTTAGTCTTCTCCCATTTTGCATTTCTTTGCGTTCCCTTTGCGCCTTTGCGTCTTTGCGTCTTTGCGGTTAGTTGAGTCCGTACTCCCGCATCAGGCGGGCAGGTGCTGCAGGATGCCGTCGAGCATCTTCTTGGCATCGCCGAACAGCATGCGCGTGTTTTCCTTGTAGAAGAGCGGATTGTCCACGCCGGCATAGCCGGTGGCCATGCTGCGTTTGAATACCACCACCGTCTTCGCCTTCCACACTTCCAGCACCGGCATGCCGGCAATCGGGCTGTTCGGATCTTCCATCGCACCGGGATTGACGATGTCGTTGGCGCCGATGACGAGGACGACGTCCGCGTGCGGCAGGTCGTCGTTGATCTCGTCCATTTCGAGAACGATGTCGTAAGGCACCTTGGCTTCCGCGAGGAGCACGTTCATGTGTCCGGGCAACCGTCCCGCGACAGGATGGATGCCGAAGCGCACATTGACCTTCTTCGCGCGCAACCGCCTGGTGATTTCGCTGACCACGCCTTGTGCCTGCGATACCGCCATGCCGTAACCCGGCACGATGACGACTTCCTTCGAATCGCTGAGCATGCTCGCCACTTCTTCCGAGGTTGTGGCAATGACGTCCCCTTGCGGAACCGCGGCCGACGTGCCGCTCGCGGTGCCGAAGCCGCCCATGATGACCGCGACGAAGTTACGATTCATGGCACGGCACATGATGTAGGAAAGGATCGCGCCGCTCGAACCGACCAGCGCGCCGGTGACGATCAGCAAGTCGTTCGACAGCATGAAGCCGGTTGCCGCTGCCGCCCATCCGGAATAGCTGTTCAGCATCGATACCACCACCGGCATGTCCGCCCCGCCGATGGCGGCAACCAGATGCACGCCGAGAAAAAGCGCGATTGCCGTCATGACCAGCAGCGGCACCAGGCCGGCGTCGGTCGTCGGCGCCGCAAGGAAAGCATAACCCAGCCAGATCGAGGCAAGGATGGCCGCCAGGTTCAGCCAGTGGCGCGCCGGCAACGTCAGCGGCTTGCCGGAAATGGTGCCCTGCAGTTTCCCAAAGGCGATGATCGATCCCGTAAAGGTGATCGCGCCGATGAACACGCCGAGGAAAATCTCCACCTCGTGGATGGTCTTCTCCGTGCCCTCGAAATGCGCTCCCGGGTCCAGGTAACTCGCTACACCCACCAGCACCGCCGCGAGGCCGACGAAACTGTGCAGCATGGCCACGAGTTGCGGCATCTGCGTCATTTCCACCCTCGATGCCACGAACACGCCGATGAGCGCGCCCACGATCATGGCCGGAAACAGCACGGCGTAGTTGCCCGAATGGATGCCGAAGATGGTGACCACGATGGCGATGACCATGCCGATCACGCCATAGATATTCCCGCGGCGCGCGGTTTCCTGCTGGCTCAAGCCGGCCAGGCTCAGAATGAAAAGTATCGCTGCGCCGATATAGGAAACCGTGATGAATCCTGCTGCCATGTTCTTCCTCTTAGTCTCTTCTGAACATCTTGAGCATGCGCTGGGTGACCCAGAATCCGCCCGAGATGTTGATGGTGGCAATCAAAACCGAAATCCCCGCCAGGACCAGCACGAGCGTGGACGGATTGCCGATCTGCAGCAGCGCACCGATGACGATGATGCCGCTGATCGCATTGGTCACGCTCATCAGCGGGGTATGCAGCGCGGGCGCCACATTCCAGATCACGTGGAAGCCGATGAAGCACGCCAGCACGAACACTGTCAGGTGCTGCATGAATGCGGGCGGCGCGTAGGCGCCGATCAGCAGGAGCATGAGCGCGCCCAATACCATTGCCACGAGCGAGCCGTAGCCTTTCGAAGGTTTCGCCTCCTTTGCCGCCTTCGGTGCGATGACTGCCGCCGGTGCCGCGATGGCCGGGATCTTCAATGGCGGAGGCGGCCAGGAAATGGCGCCCTGATTGATTACCGTTGCGCCGCGAATCACGTCGTCTTCCATGTTGACGACGATGTTGCCGTCTTTTTTCGGCGTGAGGTCGGTCAGGAAATGGCGCAGGTTGGTGCCATAAAGCTGGCTCGACTGCGTCGCCAGGCGGCTCGGCAAATCGGTGTAGCCGATGATCGTGACGCCGTTGCGAACGGTGACTTCGCCCGGCTTCGTGTAGTCGCAGTTGCCGCCCTGCTCCGCCGCCAGGTCGACGACGACGCTGCCCTGGCGCATGGAATCCACCATTGCGGCGGTAATCAGCTTCGGCGCAGGCTTGCCGGGAATCAACGCCGTGGTGATGATGATGTCGACGTCTTTGGCCTGGGCTGCGAACAGATCCATTTCCGCCTTGATGAATTCCGGGCTCATCTGCTTCGCATAGCCGCCACCGCCGGAACCTTCTTCCTTGAAGTCGAGTTCGAGGAATTCCGCGCCCATGCTCTCGATCTGTTGCTTCACTTCGGGACGCACGTCGAATGCCCTGACGATCGCTCCCAAGCTGTGCGCCGTACCGATGGCGGACAGGCCCGCCACACCGGCGCCGATGACCATGACCTTGGCGGGCGACACTTTGCCCGCCGCGGTGATCTGGCCGGTAAAGAAGCGCCCGAAATGCTGGGCCGCCTCGACCACCGCGCGATAGCCGGCGATGTTGGCCATCGAGCTCAAGGCATCGAGTTTCTGTGCGCGTGAAATGCGTGGCACCGCGTCCATGGCAATGACGGTCACGCGGCGCGCCTTGAGCCGTTCCATCAGATCGGGATTCTGGGCGGGCCAGATGAAACTCAATAGCGTGCTGCCTTCGCGCAACAACTCCGACTCGTGTAGGCCCAGTGTCGGGTGCTGCTCGGGCGCGCGCACCTTGAGCACGATGTCCGATTGCGCCCACAGTGCGCGCGTGTCGGCCACGATCTGCGCGCCGGCTGCGCGGTAAGCGTCGTCGGCGAACTGCGCGTCTGCGCCCGCGCCCGATTCGATGGCAACCGCATAGCCCAGTTTCATGAGCTGCCCGACTGTTTCCGGGGTGGCCGCGACGCGTTTCTCGCCCGCGTGGACTTCCTTGGGAATACCGATCTTCATTTCCTTACGCTCTCCACTTGAATCCTTCGGTCAATCATCGAGGCCTGCAGTCAATCATCGATGCTTGTATTTTGCTAGTTCAATCTTGCCGATCTGGTTGCGATGGACTTCATCGGGGCCGTCGGCTATGCGCAGCAGTCGCGCCAGCGCGTAGGCCACGCCAATGCCATGGTCATTGCTGAGTCCGGCGGCGCCGAAGGCCTGGATCGCCCAATCCACAACCTTGCATGCCATGTTCGGAACGGCCACCTTGATCATGGCGATTTCCGCTTTCGCCCCCTTGTTGCCCACGGTGTCCATCATGTAGGCGGCATGCAGGGTGAGGAAACGGCATTGCGCGATGGCGATCCGCGATTCGGCGATGCGTTCCAGCGTGACGGTCTGCTCGGCGATTGGCTTGCCGAACGTCACCCGACTCAGCGTGCGCCTGCACATCGCTTCCAGGGTCCGCTCGGCAAGCCCGATCAAACGCATGCAGTGATGGATGCGGCCCGGCCCGAGACGGCCTTGCGCGATCTCGAATCCGCGCCCTTCGCCCAGCAGCATGTTGGTTGCCGGCACGCGCACATCCGTGAACAACACTTCGCCCGTCCGGTCCGGCATGCCGTAGTAGCCGAACACGGGCAGCGCACGTTGCACGTCGACGCCGGGCGTATCGCGCGGCACCAGGATCATCGACTGCTGCTTGTGCCGGTCGGGATTGTGCGCGTCGGTCTTGCCCATGAAGATGAAAATCTTGCAACGCGGGTCGACGGAGCCGGTCGCATACCACTTGCGCCCGTTGATCACATAGTCGCCGCCGTCGCGAACGATGGAAGATTCGATGTTGGTCGCATCGCTGGACGCCACCGCGGGTTCCGTCATCGCGAAGCAGGAGCGGATCTCGCCGGCAAGCAAAGGTGCCAGCCATTTCTTCTTGTGCTCTTCCGTGCCGTAGCGCGCGAGCACTTCCATGTTGCCCGTATCGGGGGCCGAACAATTGAACGCCTCGGGCGCAAGCAGCGAGCGGCCCATGATTTCGCACAGTGGCGCGTATTCGAGGTTGGTCAAACCGGCGCCGTGCTCCGAGTGCGGCAGGAAAAGATTCCACAGTCCCGCCGCCTTGCCTTTGACCTTGACCTCTTCGATGGTCGGGGCGACTTGCATCGGCCCGACTTCTTCGGCTTCGCGAAAAAAACGCTCTTCGTTCGGATAAATGTGTTCATCCATGAAGGAACTCAGGCGTTTCTGCAGGTCCTTCACTTTTTGCGAGTGTTCGAAATCCATGCACTATCCCTTGCGCGTGTTTCGCGATTGATCTTGCTTCCCAGGTCGCGCCATGTTTGTACGCGGCGATGGGGCCGCGACAGGCAAACGACCGCGCATTTTACTATCCACCACGGGCGCCCGGTGTGTTCCTGTCACCCCGGTCCCCGACGGGCTATGTTCCAATACGGTCAGGGCGGTCCGGCCCGGAAGTCGCGATAAGCCACGGAATCCACGTCAATGACCACACCATCAGGCCGGCATGGCCAAGACCGATCTGCCCGGCCCGCCGCGGGTGGTGGTCACTGCCATGACGTCATGGATTGCGGCATCGCACCTGATTTGGCGTCACTTTTTGCCGGCCGGCTCGCCTGATGAAGCGCCTGGTACTCATCGGCGGGGGGCATGCACACCTGTCGGTGCTCGAGGCCCTGGCTCGCGAAAGACCGGCGGGTGTCGAAGCCGTGCTGGTGACGCCATCCCAGTTCCAGATTTATTCGGGCATGTTGCCCGGCTGGATGGCGGGTCATTATGTCCAGGCACAGTGCCAGATCGATTTGCAGCCCCTGGCGAAGGCTGCGCATATATGTATGGTGACGAATCGAATCGTGGACATGGATGCCGACCGGCAATGCGTTCGATTGCCGGACGGACGACAACTCGAATACGACTTCCTCTCCATGGATGTCGGCAGCGAGATCGACGTATCTTCGCTGGAAAAGGCGGGCGAAAAACTTTTGCCGGTCAAGCCGCTGGATGCATTTTTCGAAGCGTGGCCGCGTATCCTGTCCTCCGCGCGCGAAAAGGCGGGCTATCGCCTGGGGGTCGTGGGCGGCGGGGCGGCCGGGGTGGAACTGGCTCTCGCGGCACGCCATGCGTTTACAGAGTCGGGCATCGACGGTTGCGTGGATCTCGTGGCGTCGGATTCGGGACTGCTCGCCGGACACGCCGCGGGCGTCCAGCGCCGCGTTGCGCGCTTCATGGCCAAAGCCGGCGTCGTCGTTCATTACCTGCAAGGCACGGGAGCGGCGGCGGGCGTGTTATTGTCCGATGGCACGATGCTGCCCGCGGATTGCGTGATTGCCGCCACCGGCGCACGCGCGCCGCGCTGGCTCGCGCACACCGGGTTGAAGCTGGACGTGAACAAATACGTCGCCGTCGACGGAACCTATCGGAGCAGTTCGCATCGGAATGTGTTCGCGGCGGGCGACGTCAGCGCGCGGCAGGACACGGCCGTGGCTCGTTCGGGCGTGCATGCGGTACATGCCGGT
>WNFM01127378.1_pt2 | contig 11714 bp, 7 predicted proteins | sample 5400271 | NCBI WGS metagenome assembly WNFM01 (sample SAMN13153352, study PRJNA577476) | soil metagenome | isolation source: 60 cm saprolite on Douglas fir-dominated hillslope | place: USA:California | collected 2013-09-17 | reverse complement strand
CACTGTCAATCCGCTGCTAGCACCATCCTGATTGACTGCGCTACCGCGAATCACTGCTAAGATCCTGTCACCTGCGCGTTGAGCATCGCTCAGCCGCTTCAAGACCACTACCCCGCAGCCTTCTCCCCTGACATAGCCATCCGCGGACGCGTCGAACGTCTTACACCTGCCGTCCCGAGCCAACATTCCGGCTCGGCCGAACGCCGCGAAGGTCTTCCCATCCAGAAGCAAATTGACCCCCGCGGCCAACGCGAGATTGCATTCCGCTGACCGCAAGCTCTGGCATGCCAGATGGACGGCCACTAATGAAGAACTGCAAGCGGTATCGATCGTCAGCGTCGGACCTCGGAAATCAAAGAAATAGGCGAGCCTACCCGCCGCCACCGAGGAGGCATTACCAGTCGAAAAATGAGGGGTTAGAGCCTCATCGCTGCCTTGATTTGCGATAAGGCTCTCATAGTCTCGGCTCATCGCTCCCACGAACACTCCGGTGGAGGACCCTTTTAATTCCAAGGGTGCCATCCCCGCGTATTCCAATGAGTTCCACGCTTCCTCCAGCAGCAGGCGGTGCTGCGGATCCAGCAAATCGGCTTCTCTTGGAGAAACGCGAAAGAACCCCGCATCAAATTGGTCTATGGAGTCAAGAAAACCGGCTCTGCTTGCGAACCGTCTATCCTCGACGCCGAGACCGCTGGTCTCGATCATCTCTTTGCGAATCAACGGCAACTCTGCCACTGCATCCCGCCCCGCATGCAAGAGTCTCCAGAAGTCGTCCGGCCCTCGCGTTTGCCCCGGTAAGTGGCAGCTCAGGCCAATTATCGCGATCGGTTCGGCCTGATCAGCCTTCAGGAAGGCTGTTTCTACTTGCGGACCCGGCTTTTCATTCTCCCGGCTAAATGTTTCTCTCTTTATCTCAGCTCCTGGTTGCTTCGCCGCTTCTCGGGCAAAATAGTCAACAATTGCCGCCGCAGTCCCGAACTGGAAGAAAAAGGTCGGCTCCAATTCTGTTGCCAGGCTTTCTGCTAAAAGGTCCCTAAGTTCCAACAGTTCCAAGGAGCTGAGTCCCATCTCCATGAGCGGAGCCTCCGCCAGGTACAGATGCGCTCTGGCCGGACCTAATACCCGCTGAATGCAAGCACGAACCGATCCGGAGATATCGTTTTCAATCCTCATCCCAACTTGCTTGGCGCTCTGCTTCACAACCGGAAATTGGTCTAGCTTGTACTCGATGAGCACACCGGCGCCCTCATTTTGCCGGTCGTCCGGACGGAAGCCCGGTAACACCGATCCTATGGCAGCTCCATGGGCCTCGTGAAACCGAAGCATCGGGTCGACTAGCTGGCCGCGATCATTCCGCGACCGTACATATTCTTCGTGAGAAATGCCCACGCTCTGGTGTTGCCAATACTTATGACAACGCGTAACCCCAACGACCTTTTCGATCCCGTCACTTGCGGCAAGATAAAGCAACACGAAATCAATGAGTTCATCGGCCAACCCTTGCCCGCGCATGTCGGGATGAACGCAAATTCCTAGCAGTAAGGCGATGGCACCTTCTGGATCGTAGATTGCCGGAATATCAGCGTGGGTAATATCAACGAGTTGATCGATCCGGTTGATTCTCTGCGAGTAACAGGCTGCAACTATCCTTCCTTCGTATTGCAGAACGATTTGGCTTCTGGGGGCCAAGCTCACCCGCCTAGACAGTTCTGCTTCTGTGGCTCCTACATTCTCCGGCCAGCTGACCACCTCAAGGTCTCGCAGTACATGAACATCAGCGAGACTCGGGTGCCGTCCAATGTAGCGGCGCGGTAACAGCCGATTCAACATCTCCCGCACAGACCTGCCCTTTTCGCGCCATCGGCGCGAAACCGCGCGGTCCGGAAAAAGGCCTGCTCCCGCCGCCGAAATCAGAAAGACAGGCGCATAAAAAAGGCGCCCTCCGGCGAAATGCTCGAGGACTCCGTCGCAAGCAGGGTACCGAAATTGATCTTCTTTCGAGTCATCGCTTTCCGGCCCCTCGCTGAGATTTGATCCAGGATCTCCGAAGAGTAGATCATCCAAGCGATGCAAAACGTTTGCCGGGAAAGCCAACCGTGGGAGATTCACAGCCTCTGGCTCCGGCTCGTTACTGGTTGGTTTGAACCGAAATTTGCCCTGATCACGATATCCCCACTTCCTTTTAACAAAGTATTCTCGCAGCGCTTCGACCATGGCTGCTGACAATCCGGCGGATTCGTCGGCTTCCGCTTCTAGAACTCTGGCACCCCCGAATCCCTTGAGTTGCTTAAAGATCGAAACAGACAGCGCGCCATCCAATAGCTCGGCGACTACCGGATCAGCGACGTCCCAACCGTTGGCGCTGTGCTCCAACCAGATCGACAGCCAATGCTCTACGGGCTGGCCGTGACCGCTCGCTGTCGGATGCGTTGTCGCCAGCTCGCTCACGTTGTTTGGGATCTGGCCGGCTAAACTGGACCTGGCGGTAACCTGATAAGCACCGGTGCTGTCCTGCGCCAACCAGCCAATCTCCGTCAGTAGACGGAGAGCGATTCGCAAGTACCCTTCATTGGCGCGGAGTTGAGCTACGATCGTCGCCATTTAAGCTGGATGTTGATTCAACAAATTGAACAGTCGATGGCGTCGGCAGCAGTCGATTACTTGGACAGCCGTGAAATCTGCGCAGCAACGGCTGATGAAGCGTAACATGGTAACCCTCCCTCTCTTCTTAACTAGGTGCCCCGGCCGGCTGCAGAGGATCCGGTGAAGCGGACCGACTCGGTAGCATCGATCGTTGCCGGATTTGCCTGCCCGCGGTGGACCTGTTAGAAAAAAGACTCACAATATCCGGCGACATCATTGACAGGTGGGGCTTCTCCATCACCAATACTTCGCCTGCGATTTGGCGTTGCTGGCGCCTAAGATCCCCAAGCTACGTAAAAGCGCTCCTGGATTGAAGGAGGCTACAAATCCGATATCTAGCGATCAAGCTTAAATTTGTTAGTTTTTGCTAAAAATTATGGACAGGTGTCCGCTCGACCCGCTAGATAAAGTCTTCATGCGTGGAGAGGGTTGCCACCGTGCCGATTCAAAGCCATTCGCCGTATTCGGCGTTGGGAAGCTGATGTGGCACTACGCCTTACTCTCGCGCGTAATTAGTCGACAGTCATGGACCCGGAAATGATCGTTTCGCCGGAAAAGCTGGGTTCGCCCGCTTTCCGGCGCCGGCATCGACTAGCGTATGCCTACTTAGCCGGTTCGATGTACAAAGGCATCGCTTCGAAGGAATTGGTTGTCCGATTGGGAAAGGCCGGCCTGCTTGGGTTCCTCGGCACCGGCGGCCTGCAACTCGAGCGGATCGAAGCGGATCTACTATTTATCCAGCACGAGCTCCAAGCGAGAGGCGCCTACGGTCTGAACTTGTTAGCAAGTCCAATGCAGCCCGGTCTAGAGGAAGCAACCGTTGACCTATACCTTCGGCGTAAAGTGCCACGGATAGAAGCCGCCGCTTTTACTCAAATGACCGCGCCTCTAGTTCAGTATCGCGTCAAAGGACTAACTCAGAATCGCGATGGAACTATCCACATTCCGAACCAGATCTTGGCAAAGGTCTCGCGCCCTGAGGTCGCGGAACAATTTCTGAGTCCCCCGCCAGATCCTCTGCTCCGGCGATTGGTGGAATCGGGAAAGATTACCGCTCAGGAGGCACAGCTCGCTCACCGGTTACCCATGGCGGACGAGATCTGCGTAGAAGCTGATTCTGCGGGACACACCGACCGTGGCGTCTTGCACACTCTGCTACCGGTTATGCTCGGCCTTCGAGATAAGGCAGCCAGGCGATATAATTATTCTGTTGCCGTTTCTGTCGGTGCAGCCGGTGGTATCGGGACACCGGAGGCCATCGCGGCAGCGTTTATTCTAGGAGCTGATTTCGTTCTAACGGGCTCAATTAACCAATGTACCGTCGAAGCGGGAACCAGTGAAACGGTCAAAGACCTTCTCCAAGAAGCTAACGTGCAAGATATGGATATCGTCCCAGCCGGAGATATGTTCGAGTTAGGGGCCAAAGTCCAGGTGTTCAAGAAGGGTCTGCTTTTCCCTGGCCGGGCGAAGAAGCTTTACGATTTGTACCGCCAATACGATTCGTTAGAACAGCTCGACGAGCAGACCCGCGCCCAGCTCGAAAAGCGGTATTTCAAGAGATCGTTCACGGACATTTTCGCCGAAACCAAGGAATACTATCTTCAAGTTGCACCCGAGGCCATCGCGCGAGCAGAACGCGACCCAAAACAGAAAATGGCGCTGGTGTTCCGTTGGTATTTCATACACACAAATCGTTTGGCGCTACGCGGCGATCCGGCAGAAAAGGTCGATTATCAGATTCATTGCGGGCCAGCTTTAGGTGCTTTCAACCAGTGGGTTAAGGGCACCGATTTAGAAAACTGGCGCAATCGGCATGTCGACGACATCGGGCGACGGCTGATGTTGGCTGCAGCCAAGCTCCTTAGCAGCCGATTCCGAACCCTGTCCGCATCAGGAGACTCAGAGTCGCCCGCCGAGAAAGAACACGTTCTATGCCCATAGATAAGGAGAAAATCTTCGCAGTAATCAAAGCGAACACGCTTCGGATACTATCCGAGGTCCCCCCTGATGACATCACCATCGACGGTAATCTGACCGATCTAGGCGCTAACTCGATCGATCGAGTCGAGATCGTAATGTACTCGCTTCAGGAACTTAACCTGAAGATCCCAGCCCCTGAGCTCCATGGATTAAAGAACTTACGAGGCGTGGTTGACCTTTTTTATCGGCACGCCGCTGCCCAGTAACCCGATGACCGGCCCACCGAAAGCAGTCGCCATCACCGGGATGGGCGTCGTGTGTAGCATTGCCTCTGATCTCAATGAGTTCAGTAATGCTATCCGGGAAGGCGACTGCGGAATCGGTCCAATGGATTCCGGGAATACCTCAATTCGATTCGCAGCGACGCTTCGAAACTTTGACTTCGATTCCTGGCTTGATCAATTTAGATCGATAGCACCGCCATTGTTTCAACGGGCGCGCAAGGTGTTGGCCAACACCACTGAATCTACCAAGTGGAGCGTTTGTTCGGCCGTGCAAGCGCTGCTCAACTCCGGACTCAGTCACTTCGAATCAGCCGGCGTAACCTGTGGCCTGATCGTAGCCGGCAATAATTTAGCTCAGAAGTACATGGCCAATAACTGGCGCTCGTTTTCAAGCAATGATCAGTTCAATCCCCGCTACGCGATGTCGTTTTGGGACACTAACCAACTCGGTTGCCTGAGTGACATCCTCTCAATCCATGGGCCGGGCATGACCGTCGGCGCCGCCGCTGCTAGCGGAAATGCGGCTCTTTTTCAGGCCTTTCACTGGCTTCGCGGCGGCATTGTCCAACGTTGCCTTGTCGTGGGAGCCGGCGTGGAATTCTCTGACCTTGAGCTGGAGAGTTTCGCGCTCTTGGGCGCAGCCTTCTGCGATCGCGGAACCATCTCGGCAGATAAGGCCTGCCGGCCGTTCGATCGCTCGCATGGCGGCTTCGTTTTTGGCGAGGGCAGTGCCGCGGTCGTACTTGAGTCACTAGAACCCGATCGCCAAACGCTTGCCACCGGGGAGATCGTCGGCGCTTCCTTGAACTTGGATGGAACTCATCTACCGGAACCGAGTGTCACCGGTGAAGTGCGATCGATGCAAGCGGCTTTGTCAGCAGCAGGAATTTCCCCGGATCAAATTGGCTATCTCAATGCCCACGGAACCGGTACTCCGACTGGTGATCAAACCGAATGCCACGCGATTAGATCCGTATTCCAAGAGCACGCCCGGGAGCTTTTGATCAATTCGACCAAAGCCCTCACCGGACACTGTTTCAGTGCATCCGGGGTGATTGAGCTCGTCGCATGTATTCTGCAACTCAACGCGGGTTTCGCCCATCCAAATCGCAACTTGGAAAATCCGATCGATCCGGAAATGCACTTCGTTGGCTCGCAAGCCGAGACTCTGACAGCGGAATACGGCCTTTCGAATGCATTCGGCTTTGGCGGTATCAACAGCAGTATCGTGGTACGAAGGAGAATGCTCGATGCCGGTCGGAATTGAAGCTATCAATTTTTACGGCGGCCGGACGTTTCTGGACGTTCGGCGCCTATTCGAAGCGCGCAACCTGGATCTCCGTCGCTTTGACAACCTGATGATCCAGCGAAAGTCCGTTGCGCTCCCTTGCGAGGATGCGGTTTCGTTCGGCGTCAATGCCGCTAAACCTATCGTCGACAGCCTTGCGGACGAGGACAAAAAGCGAATCGAGCTTCTGATTTGCGCCACTGAGTCCGGAGTCGACTTTGGTAAGTCTCTCAGTACTTATTTGCATGCCTATCTCGGCCTAAGCCGAACCTGTCGACTCTTTGAAGTCAAACATGCGTGTTACGCAGGCACGGCGGCATTCCAGTCCGCGATTAGTTTCATCGTTTCGAATGCGCGACCAGGAGCCAAAGCGCTGGTCGTTGCCACGGACAATTCCAAGGCGGCTATCAAAGGCACCTACGTCGAACCCTCACAAGGCGCCGGTGCGGTAGCTCTATTGGTGAGCGATCAAGCCGATATCTTGGAAATCGATTTCGGAGCCAATGGTTATCATAGCTACGAGATCATGGATTCGTGCCGTCCCACTGCGGAAATCGAGACCGGGGATTCGGATCTATCGTTAGTTGCTTATCTAGATTGTCTTGAACAGAGCTTCAGCGCCTATTCCGCTCGTGTCGACAACGTCGATTTCAGTCGCACGTTTGATTATCTGGCTTTCCATACGCCATTTCCGGGCATGGTGAAAGGAGCTCACCGGATGTTGATGCGAAAGCTGAAAAATGCCAACGCCGCAGTTTCGGACACGGATTTTCAACAGCGGGTTTCGCCCTCCCTCGCTTACTGTGTTGAAGTCGGTAACATCTACTCCGCGACGCTCTATCTCGCACTCTGCGGCTTAGTCGATACCGTGTACCTAACCGGCCCCAAGCGAGTCGGACTCTACTCCTATGGCTCGGGTTGTTGCGCCGAGTTCTTTAGCGGTATCATCGGTCCGGCTGCCAGCGGAAAGCTCAAACGGATGAACCTGCGATCGCGGCTTGACGAGCGTTATCAATTATCGATGAAGGAGTACGACTCTCTGCTTGGACTTAACGGTGAATGGACTTTTGGCACCAAAGATCGCGAGTCAGACCCTGCTCCTTATCGTGAAATCTATGACCAGGTCATCCCAGGACGAGGTCTGTTAGTTCTAAGCCGAATTCGCAACTACCATCGCGAGTACGAGTGGAGTTGAGCGTATGGCATTCGCAACCTTGATCGTCAAAGAGGGGTCTCGTCAGCTAACCGCTCAGATTTCTCGACCTGACAGCGCTAACAGCATCAATTCGACGCTCATTCAGGAGTTGCATCAGGCTTTAGATTGGGCCGAGAGAATTCCGGATTGCCGCACGTTTGTCTTGGCAGGTCTTCCGGGAGTCTTTTGTACGGGGCTGGACTTTCGCGAGGCGGTCCAAAGGGCCGATGTTGCTTCCGAAAGCGACCAGGCCGCAGAATATCTTCGCTTGCTGAAACGGCTGACCCTTTCTCCGCGGATCGTCGTCTGCCGGGTAGACGGCCGGGTTGTTGCCGGCGGCGTCGGGTTGGTAGCTGCATCCGACATCGTGCTCGCAACGCCACGCGCGGAGTTTAGCCTCCCCGAAGCGCTGTGGGGCTTATTACCCTGCTGCGTACTTCCCTTCCTCCTACGCCGGATCGGTTATCAGAAAGCTTATTTCCTAACCCTCACCACGCGCACTATGACCGCCACAGAAGCGCTCTCTACTCATCTGGTGGATGAACTTTCCGAAAACTTGGATGATACCCTTCGAAAATTAGCCCTGAGATTAAACCTGTTGGATGACCGCGTCATTCTCGATCTGAAGAGTTATTTCCAGCAGATCGCCGGGATCCCGCCTGAGATTGAACAAATAGCTGTGCAGGAAATTAACCGCCTGGCCGGACAACCACACGTCCGGGAGAATATTAGTAACTATACCCAGCGCGGAGTGCTCCCATGGGAGAAGAGACCAAGCTAACAATTTAACTACCTAACCCCCGACTAACTAATCTGTCTATGGAACTTGCTGACCACCAACTGGAAAATCCCTGGGATTTTTTCCCACTGGCAATGTGTATTAACTTGCTGGAGCGAGATGACCGGCTAGAGGAAGCCACCCAAGAGTTCAGAAACGCCGGCTTACGTCGCGTCGTTTTTTACCGCTCGTCACGCCAACCCGACCGGGATAAGGCGATAATTGACTCGCATATGGCCTGCTTGCGTTACGCGGTGGAGCAAGGCGTGCCCCACATTCTGATTTTCGAAGACGACGCTCAGTTTCTGGATGGCTTCGAAGCAAATTTGCGGAGAGCCGTTGATTTCATGAAAAGCCGTGGAGATTGGGACCTGTTTCATTTAGGCGGTTTTATTTTTCGTAAGGTAGAACGCGTAACTCCTCACATTGTGCGAGGCGGCATTATGACAGTCCACGGCTATGTGATTAGCAATAAACTGGCCAAGCTGGCGCTGGAAAAGCGACCCTACTGTTCTCGGATGTCGATCGACCTTTTCTATCACGCTCTTAATGGCGATGCTGCCTTTGCCTGCGTCTATCCACCTATCTGCATCCAACGCGCATCACCGTCGGATGGTAGCTGGGATAAACGTAAACTCGCGGCCGCGGGCTGGCTCGGCAACGCCCAGATTTACACCTCGTTGGACCGGCGCGATAAGTGGCGTTTTAATCGGTTTTCATTGTGGGAACGATCCAAGATCGAGCAGGGACTAGGATTCTTCAGAGTCTGGGGCGGTGTCTGCCGAAATCGACTCAAGAAAGCCGAAAAGCAGATCACCCTGGGCCACGCTCCCGCTATCGCCGAATATCCGATTGGCCAATATAATGTTGTCGAACTAAGAGACAATCTCACCGGGACCCAGATGAAAGCCTGATCTGTCGACCCACCAGTGTGAATCCCTAAATTCTCGGTAGCTAATGCCCAAACCAGAGAAGTATTATATCGGATTGGCCACCACCTATCACGATCCGGCGATCGCGGTGGTGAATTCCGAAGGGGACGTTCTTTTTGCCGAGGCTACTGAACGCCCACTGCAGCAGAAGCGCGCGTTCTCCGCGCCTGCCGACCTTCGGGAAGTCGTGCGTCGGATCCTGAAGGACCATTGCGAACCAGGCTCGGAGTTCGTCGTGGTTAAGCCCTGGACCCGCAAGATGCAGAAGTTCATGAATCTAATGTGTCTGTTGGGCAACACCAACCATGAGCGACTGCCTCGGCGACCGGCCAAGATGACCAAGTATCTGCTCCCTGACGACCTGATATATAGTATTCTTTGGATCCAATATTCCGCCTTCAACATTTCCGGGGGGAACCTGGCGGATATTCTAAAAGCTGACTTTAGCAGCAGCCTTGTTTCCTACGTCCGGGTTCCGCATCATCACGCGCATGCGGCTACCGCCTGTTTTACCAGTCCTTTCGCCGCAGCTGCGTGCATGGTGATCGATGGGCAAGGCGAAAACGGATCAATGAGCTATTACGCGTACCGTGATGGCCGGCTGCGCCGGATCTTCGAATTCAAAGGTTCAGAGGGCCTGGGAATTCTCTATGCAATTTGTACCGCGTTTTGCGGCTTCAGTGGTGAAGAAGGCGAAGAATGGAAAGTGATGGGTCTGGCAGCGTATGGTGAGCTCGATTCAGAAGTACTGGCCGGATTCAGGGACCTGGTCCGCGTCAACGGTCTCTCCCTAAAATATCCGCCTCTTCGGCAAATTGAGGCTTGGTTTGAACGCATGAAGCCTAAGGCTCGCGTCAATGGCACATCGGCGTTGGACGTCGCCAACCTGGCGTTCACGACTCAGTTTTTCTACGCTGAAGTGATGGATCAGTTGCTCAACAACTTTTATCAGTTGGGCATCTCGGACAATCTCGCTCTAGGTGGAGGTTGCGGACTCAACTCCTCGTACAATGGCGAGATTACCCAACGTACGAAGTTCAAGAACCTGCATGTCCCGAGCGCTCCATCCGATGACGGCAATGCACTCGGTGCGGCTTTACTAGGCTACTATCAGGATCATCCCGACGCCAAACCGAAAGCGAAGATCCATACTCCTTATCTCGGCAGCAAAATGTCAAAGCAGGCGATCGATAATTTGGTCGCGTTCGGGGGGTTAGAAAAACTCCGGTTCTTACCGGATACGATTCATCGGGAGACTGCCCGGCTATTGGCAGAAGGCAAATTAGTTGGGTGGGTTCAGGGCGCGGCTGAGTTTGGGCCACGGGCACTAGGTAACCGTTCGATCTTGGCAGACCCCCGTCCAGCCGACATGAAGGACAAAATTAACTCGCTCGTCAAATTCCGAGAAGAATTTCGGCCGTTTGCTCCCTCCATTCTGGATGAATTTGGAGAAGAGTATTTCGAGAACTATCAAGTGTCGCCTTACATGGAAAGAACGCTCAAATTCAAAGAATCGGCTAAGAAGAAGGTGCCTGCGATAGTCCACGTTAATGCCAGCGGACGTTTGCAGTCGGTGCGCCGCGAATGGAACCCTCGCTATTACGATCTGATTGAAGCTTTCTACGAACTGACCGGTGTTCCGATGCTCTTAAACACGAGCTTTAACATTATGGGTAAGCCAATTACTCATAGCGTCGAAGATGCTATCGGCCTGTTTTATACTACCGGCTTGGACGCTCTGGTTCTCGAAGATTACCTGATCGAAAAATGAGCGCTTCCGACGACCGGGGAAGTTAGAATTCGGTATGGAGAAATTTTACTTCGGTCTCGCTAACAATCTTCACGATCCCGCGATGGCGGTGGTTAGTTCGGATGGTGACGTACTCTATGCGGAAGCCTCCGAGCGGCTTCTTCAGCACAAGCGGGCGATGGGCTTGACCGCGGATCTGCGAGAAACGGTCCGCCGCGTCATTAAGGAGTATTGCTCCCCTCAAGCAGAGTTTGTGGTCGCAAAACCTTTGACCCGGCGGATAGAGAATGTACTCCATTGGCTAACCCTGGTCGGAGCGACCGATCACGAGCGGCTACCGCAGCGACCTGGCGGAATGACAAAGTTTCTCATCGAAAAGAATGTGATGTTCGCTCTGACGTGGCAGTCCTATACAAGCGTCCAGCTTTCGGGAGGAAACATTGCCGATATTTTGCGCACGGACTTTGGAAACGACAAAGTTTCCTATGTGAGGTTCGATCATCACCTTGCTCACGCTGCCAATGCGAGTTTCACTAGTCCGTTCGAAGAAGCAGCCTGCATGATCGTTGACGGGTACGGCGAAGGGGGAGCAATTGCTTACTTCGAATATAAGGACGGCCGATTACAGGAGCGGCATCGCGTCAAAGGCGAAGAAAGCCTCGGCATTCTCTACGGCGTTTGTACCAATCTCTGCGGTTTCGACTCGGAGAAGGGGGAGGAGTGGAAGCTGATGGGGCTCGCTCCTTATGGGAAACTGGATCCGGAAATCCTCGACGCGTTCTGGTCCCTCGTCAAGGTTGACGGACTCTCGATAAAGTATCGTTCGCTGCAACACATTAATGCGTGGTTTGAACGGATGAAGCCAAAAGCTCGGGCCGATGGTGCATCTCCTCTGGAAGCGGCGGATCTCGCATATACCACGCA
>WNFM01199471.1_pt2 | contig 11716 bp, 10 predicted proteins | sample 5400271 | NCBI WGS metagenome assembly WNFM01 (sample SAMN13153352, study PRJNA577476) | soil metagenome | isolation source: 60 cm saprolite on Douglas fir-dominated hillslope | place: USA:California | collected 2013-09-17 | reverse complement strand
TCCGCGGCGCGATCGACCACCTGTGCGTATACGTCTTCCCATTCGGAAAGGCGCAACAGCGAAAAACCCCGGTCCTTGCACCACCGCTTGAGTTCACGGCGCGGACCCTTGCGGGCGATTCGATACGCCCGCCACAGCTTTACCAGCGCCGAGAACTCGGATTTGCCGTCCTCGAAGGCCGCGGCCGCGGCGGGATCTTCGCCGCCGCCATCGGCATTCGCGAGGCGCGCGTCCGGAACGCTCAAACCGGAAACGATCGCCAGCAGCTCACTCTCGGCACGAAAGCGCTTGCTCTCCAGCAGCGCTCTGCCTAAGCGGGGATCGAGCGGCAGGCGCGCCATGGCGCGCCCGCGGCGCGTGATGCGCCGCTCCTCGTCGAGCGCCTCCAACTCCTGCAGCAGACGGTAGCCGTCGCCGAGCGCACGCGAGTCCGGCGCATCGATAAATGGGAATTTCTCGGCCTCGCCGAGCCCGTCGGCGGCCAGCCGCAGCAGCAGGGCGGCAAGATTCGTGCGCAGCACCTCGGGCTCGGTAAACGCGGCGCGAGCCTCGAAAGCGTCTCGGGCGTACAGGCGCACGCACAGCCCGGGTCCCAGCCGGCCGCATCTGCCCTTGCGCTGGTCGGCGCTGGCGCGCGACACCGGCTCGATCGGCAGCCGCTGCAGCCGATTGCGCGGGCTGTAGCGGCTCACACGCGCCAGACCCGAATCGATGACCGCCCGGATTCCCGGCACGGTGATGGATGTTTCCGCCACGTTGGTGGCCAGTACGATTCGCCGCCTCGAGCCCCGCTGGAATATCCTGCTCTGCTGCTCCCACGACAACCGCGAATATAGCGTCAGCACCTCGACGTCCGACGCGAGTTCGCGCTCGAGGAAGTCGCCCACGTCGCGTATCTCGCGTTCCCCGGGGAGGAACACCAGCACGTCGCCATTGCCCGCAGGACCCGGCGTCGTCACGATGTCCCGATACGCCTCGAGCACCGCCACCGGCAGGTCCGGGTCCTCGGCGTCGTCGGCTTCCGCGGCATAGCGGACTTCGATCGGGTGATTGCGGCCGGTGACCGCGATGATCGGCGCGTCGTCGAGGAACTTCGATACGCGCTCGACGTCGAGCGTTGCCGAGGTCACGATGAGTTTGAGATCCGGCCGACGCGGCAGGAGACGCTTGAGCACGCCGAGCAGCAGATCGACGTTGAGGGTTCTCTCGTGCGCCTCGTCGACGATGATCGTGTCATAGCGCTTCAGGGCCGGATCGGATGCGAGTTCCGCGAGGAGCAGGCCGTCCGTCATCAGCACCAGCCGCGTGGCTTCGGAGACTTGATCGGCAAAACGCACGCGGAAACCCACCGTGGCGCCCACCGGCTGTGCGAGTTCGTCGGCTATGCGCGCCGCCAACGCACGGGCAGCAAGCCGCCGGGGTTGGGTATGCGCGATGAGCCCGTCGATTCCGCGGCCCATTTCAAGACAGTACTGCGGCAGGTGCGGCGTTGCACGGCTTGCCCGTGGTACCACCACGGGCTGCGCCGCGCGCCTTGCATCCGCTCCCTCTCCTTGCCAACGCGGCTCACGCGAAATACTCAGACAGGCTCCCGGGCGAGGACGCGCGTACCGGCCGGCCGCGCCTCAATCGGCACGTTTGACTTCTTGCCACAGCGCCTCCTGCGCCGCGAGGCTCAGGCTCTCGAAGTCTTCACCGCGCTGCGCGGCCAGGCGCTCCATCCCGCGGAATCGGCGCTCGAACTTCACGTTGGCCGCGCGCAACGCCGCCTCGGCATCGACATCGAGCTTGCGCGCGAGATTCGCCGCCGCGAACAGCAGATCGCCGACCTCCTCGAAGACCTTGCGTAACGTCGCGCCGGTATCAATGGCCCCGTCGCTGTCAGCGGCGGCTAGGCCGACTGCTTCGCGCACCTCGGCCAACTCCTCCGCCACTTTGTCCGCGGTCTCCTGCGGGCGCTCGAAATCGAATCCGACCCGCGCCGCCCGCCTACTGAGCTTGAAGGCCCGCATCAGCGCGGGCAGCGCCAGCGGCACGCCGTCCAATGCGCTGGTCGCCGCGGCCGCACGCTCGCGTGCCTTGATCTCTTCCCAGGCAGCGCTCTGAATCGCCGCGGTCACCGTTCCCTCGATGCCGCTTGCCGACCCGTCTCCGAATACGTGGGGATGGCGCCGCACCAGCTTGTCGCAGATCGCCGCGGCCACCGCGTCGAAGTTGAAATGACCGCCCTCCTCCGCGATACGCGCATGGAAGACCACTTGAAACAGAAGATCGCCGAGTTCGTCCTTGAGATGCGCCATGTCGCCTCGCTCGATGGCGTCGGCGACTTCGTAGGATTCCTCGACGGTGTAGGGGGCGATGCTCGCAAATGTTTGTACGCGGTCCCACGGGCAGCCGTCCACGCCGCGCAGGCGCTCCATGATTGCGAGAAGATCGAGCAACCGGGCCGTCATGGTGATCGGGGCCGACTCCCGGCACGCGCCTGCAGCCGGCGCCGCAGAGTCAGCAACATACCGGCCGTGGCCCCCCAGATATTGCGATCTCCATAGGGGATGTCATAGACCTGAAAAATCACGCCGCCCAGGTTGCGCTCGCGGGGCTTGTGATTCGCCTCATCCAGAATGAAGTTCAACGGCACCTCGAACACATCGTGTACCTCGGACATGGCAATCCGCAGTTCATAGGCCGGATTGACGAAACCCACCACCGGCGTGACGCGATAGCCGGTTCCCACCCAGTGATCGGGCAGGTAGCCCGCGAATTCCACAAAATTCTCCGTGAGCCCGATTTCCTCATGAGCTTCACGCAGGGCGGCGCGCCAGGCATCGGCATCGTCCGGCTCGATGCGCCCACCGGGAAAACTGATCTGTCCGGCGTGGTCCTTGAGCGTCGTCGCACGCTGCGTCAGCAGCACCGTGAGACCCGCCTCGCGCTCTACCAGAGGTACCAGCACCGCTGCCGGAATCCGCGCCGCCGGCAGCGCCGCCCGGACCCGGTTCAGCACATCGGGAGTCGCGCCGACCAACCACTGCATATCATCCTCGGGACCCGATGGACCGGGCGCAAGGGCTTCGCGAATGTGCGCTTTATCGAAGAGCGGATCCATCACTGGCCGGACGACCCCGCAGGACCCGACGGCCCCACAGGACCCGACGACCCCGCAGAACCTGGCGACGCCGTGCCTGACGGGTCCGCGCCCTGGATTCCGCCTTGCGTGAGCGCCATGGGATCGAGCAGCCGCTCGAGTTGCGCGCGGCTAAGACCGCTCATTTCCGTTGCGACGTCCAGCACGGCGCGGCCTTCCGCATAGGCCTTCTTGGCGATCGCCGCACCCTTCTCATAACCGATGACCGGATTGAGCGCCGTCACGAGAATCGGATTGCGCGCAAGCGCCGCGCCCAGGCTTTCGCGGTTCACAGTGAAACCGCCGAGCGCATGATCGGCGAGATTGCGGCAGCCGATGCCGAGCAGTTCCAGACTCTGAAACAAGTTGTAGGCGATGACCGGCAGCATGACGTTGAGTTGAAAGTTGCCCGACTGGCCGGCGACGGTGATGGTCGAATCGTTCCCTATCACCTGCGCGGCAATCATCGTGACGGACTCGGGAACCACGGGGTTGACCTTGCCCGGCATGATGCTGCTTCCGGGCTGCAACGCCGGCAGCGCGATCTCGCAGAGTCCCGCGAGCGGTCCGCTGTTCATCCAGCGCAAATCGTTCGATATCTTCATGAGGCTCACGCCGAGCACCTTGAGCTGGCCCGACAATTCAACCGCCGTATCCTGACAGGACAGTGCCTCGAAAAAATTGTCGCTAGGGACGAACGCGAGTTTCGTGTGTTCCGCAAGATGCCGCGCCACGGCCGCACCGAATTCCGGCCGGGCGTTGATGCCCGTGCCGACCGCAGTGCCGCCCTGCGCCAGCTGGAGCAGGCGCGGGAGGACGGACTCGAGGCGCATTGCGCCCTTGTCGATTTGCGCCCGCCAACCGTTGAGCTCCTGCGCCATCGTAATGGGCATCGCGTCCATGAGATGGGTCCGGCCGGTCTTGACCACGTCGCCGAGGTCATCCGCACGCCCGGCGAGCACTTCGCTCAAGCGCTCGAGCGCCGGCAGCAGATGCTCCGTGAGAAGCAGGGCCGCACCGACATGAATCGCCGTCGGCACGACGTCGTTGCTGCTCTGTCCCATATTCACATGATCGTTCGGATGTATGGATGTCTGGAGCGCACGGGACGAAAGCGTCGCGATGACCTCGTTGGCGTTCATGTTGCTGCTGGTGCCGGAGCCCGTCTGAAACACATCCACGGGGAACTGATCGTCGCAGCGACCCTCGGCGACATCCAGCGCCGCGGCTTGCACCGCGAGCGCCGTCGGCTTGGCGAGATCGCCCAGTTCGTAGTTGGCGGCGGCGGCGGCATGCTTGATGAGCCCCAGCGCACGTATGAAGGTGCGCGGCATCTTAAGGCCGCTCGGTGGAAAATTTTGAATGGCCCGCTGGGTCTGTGCGCCCCAGAGGGCGGTCGTCGGCACGTCGAGCGGGCCCATACTGTCATGCTCGACGCGCGGTGCGGTGGTCATCGCGCCTTACTCCGCCGGGTTTGGATTGTTTACGGTAATATCGCCATGTGAAACCAACCACAGTCTAACACCGAGTACACACTCCTCCGATGCCCGACGCCGCCATTGACGCGCTCTCTCCACTCGACGGCCGCTATGCCGGAAAGCTCGCAGCGGTCCGCTATCTGTTCAGCGAGGCGGGACTGATGCGCGAGCGGGTGCGCGTGGAGTGCGCGTGGGTGTTGGCGTTGGCCGGCGGGCCCGCCGCCGCCGGATTGGCCGCGCTGCCGCAGGATGCTCGCCAATGGCTTGCGTCCCTCGCGAAGAATCCAGCCAGCACCGACATCGGCGCGATCAAGGCCATTGAGTCGCGCACCAATCACGACGTGAAGGCGGTCGAATACTGGATCCGCGCGCAATTGCAGGCGCGCGGCGCGCTGCCGGCGCAGCTCGAGTGGGTGCATTTCGGATGCACATCGGAGGACATCAACAATCTGGCCTATGCACTCATGTTGAAGGGCGCGCGCGGCACGGTGCTCGAGCCCGCATTGAATGCCATCGGCGCGGACCTCGACGAACTCAAGGAGCGGTACGCCTCCGTGCCCATGCTGGCCCGGACGCACGGCCAGACGGCCACGCCGACGACCGTCGGCAAGGAGATTGCGAATATCGCGGCCCGCCTGTCCGGACAGCGCACCGGGCTCACGCGCGTCGTCATCATGGGCAAGATGAACGGCGCCGTCGGCAATTTCAATGCACATGTGGCGGCACTTCCGCACGTCGACTGGCCGGATTTCAGCGCGCGCTTCGTCGCCTCCCTGGGTCTCGAGTCGAACGCCTACACGACTCAGATCGAGCCGCACGATTGGATCGCGGAGTACTGCCATGCGCTGATGCGCGTCAATACCGTGCTGTTCGACTTCGCGCGCGACATGTGGAGCTACATCTCGCTCGGATACTTCAGGCAGCGCCCGGTCGAGGGAGAGGTCGGCTCCTCAACCATGCCGCACAAGGTCAACCCGATCGACTTCGAAAATGCCGAGGGCAACCTGGGGCTGGCGAACGCCCTGCTGGGCCACTTCGCGGACAAACTGCCGGTCTCGAGGCTCCAGCGCGACCTTACCGACTCGACGGTACTGCGCAACTTAGGCGTCGCCGTGGGACACGCCGTGCTTGCCTATCAATCGCTCAAGGTGGGTCTCGGGAAACTGGAACTCGATGCGGGCCGGCTGGGGGAAGATCTGGAGAGAGCCTGGGAAGTCCTGGGCGAAGCGGTGCAAACGGTCATGCGGGCTCATGGAATCCCGGACGCCTATGACCGCCTCAAGGCGTTCACGCGCGGCCGGCCCACCGACCAGGCCGCGATGCGCGATTTCATCGCCTCCCTCGAACTGCCTGTCGCAGAAAAGGAACGGTTGCTGCAATTGACACCGGAGAGTTATCTTGGATTGGCGCCGGAATTGGCGCGCCGTCCCCGCCGCAGGCACTAGGTTTCGAGCGTGGGCCGCGTGAAACGTGACGCAGTTGGCACGGTCGTACGCAACGCAAACTGTAGTATCGAGCTGAAAGTGCGTGAGTCCGGGCATTCGCCCGTCTACGTCCATGAGGCAAGAATATGGCGGGTTACTTTGACGATTTGACGAAGCCTGTCGTGGATCGAGTCGCCGCGGCTGACCCCGCCGCAGGGTCGGGAACCCGCATGATCTTGAGCACCATGCCGGAAGTGCGCGATGCCAGCCTCAAGGTGGCCAAATCGGCCCAGCGTCTGCTGTCGATATTCACCCAGGACTTGGAACCGCAGGTCTACGGCGAAGAGCCGTTTCTCGAGGCGATCAAGCGGTTGGTGCTGGCGCGTTCCTATGCGAAGGTCCGCGTATTGCTGGCCGATCCCTCGCGTGCCATGGTGGACAACAACCGCTTTCTGGCCTTGGCGCGCCGCCTGACCAGCTGCATCGACATGCGCTCCATGAGCGCCGAATACCCGGCCAGCGCCGGCGCCTTCATCATCGCCGACGACCGGGCCCTGGTCTATCGCCTGCAGGCCGATCGCTGGGACGGCATTTCAGACATGAACGATCCGGCCAACGCGCGCCGCTACCTCAATTTCTTCGACGAGGTGTGGCAAACGAGCATGCAGGAATCGCAGATGCGCCAGATGCTCATGTAGTCCCCCGCGGGCGGGCGCCCGCACCACCGCCGGCGCCGGTATAATGCGCCCATGCTCCCTCGCACCCTCCCCAACCGGCCTGACCCGGGCATCGTCATCGTCGGCATGTCCGGCGGCGTCGATTCGGCGGTCTCCGCCCTGCTGCTGCGAGATGCCGGTTTCGACGTGCAAGGATTGTTCATGTCCAACTGGGACGACGGCGATGCCTACTGCACCGCAGCCGAGGACTTTCAGGACGCGCGACGGGTCTGCGAGGTCCTGGGCCTTCCCTTGCACCGCGTCAGCTTCGCTGCTGAGTACCGGGAACGCGTGTTTGCGCATTTCCTCAGGGAATACCAGGCCGGGCGCACTCCGAACCCCGACGTCCTGTGCAACCGAGAGATCAAGTTCGGCGTCTGTCTGGACTACATGCACCGCTTGGGGGCCTCGTGGATCGCCACTGGACACCATGCGAGAGTGGACAGCGACGGCGGCGGACGCAGGCGGCTCCGCAAGGGTGCGGACGCGGCCAAGGACCAGAGTTACTTTTTGCACCAGGTGGCGCCGGCCGCCTTGAGTAGGACCCTGTTTCCCATCGGCCACCTCAACAAGGAGGAGGTGCGCAGGCGCGCCCACGCCGCCGGCCTTCCGGTCTTCGACAAGCCCGACAGCACCGGTATCTGTTTCATCGGCGAACGGCCATTCGAGGCGTTCCTGAGCCAATACCTGCGCCAGACACCGGGCCCGATCGAAAACGCCGAAGGTACCGTGATCGGGGAGCATCGGGGGCTGGCCCTCTACACGCTGGGCCAACGGTCAGGCCTCGGCATCGGCGGCCGGACCGGTGCCGCAGCGGCGCCCTGGTACGTGGCGGACAAGCAGCCGGAGCGCAATGCGCTGATTGCGGTGCAGGATCACGACCATCCGCTGCTCATGTCCGATGCGTTCGACGTGGAGGAACTGCATTGGCTCGACCAGGCGACCGCCGGGGTCGCCTACGCTGAGTTCGACTGCGCCGTGAAAACGCGCTACCGGCAAAGCGATCTGCCCTGCCGGGTGCAGGCCCGCGGCGAATCGGCGCACGTGACATTGCGCGGGGCCGCGCGTGCGGTGACGCCCGGCCAGTACGCGGTCTTTTATGACGGCGACGAATGTCTCGGCGGCGGGGTCATCGCACGGCGCTACAAGACGTACGCATCGCACGACGAACGTGCGCGGCCGCCCGGAGCGGCGGAATCGCCTATACTGCTTTGTTTTAGAGCGGAGGGGTCATGACGGATAGTTTCAAGGCAAGAACGACGCTGAGCGTGGGCGCACAGCAGTATGAAATTCTCTCCTTAAGCGCGCTCCGGGATCACAAGGTCGGCCGGCTACCGTATTCTTTGAAGATACTGCTCGAGAATCTTTTGCGCTTCGAGGACGGCGTCAACGTCACCAAAAGCGACATCCAAGCCTTGCTCCGCTGGGATCCCAAGGCGCTGCCCAATCATGAGATCGCATTCACGCCGGCACGCGTCATCATGCAGGACTTCACCGGCGTTCCGTGCATCGTGGATCTTGCGGCCATGCGCGAAGCCATCGTGCGGCTGGGGGGCGATCCGCAGCGCGTGAACCCATTGGCGCCCGCCGAATTGGTCATCGATCACTCCGTCCAGGTCGACCAATACGGAGCCGCCGACTCGTTGCGGCACAACAACGAAATCGAATTCAGCCGCAACGGCGAGCGCTACATGTTCCTGCGCTGGGGTCAGACGGCATTCAGCAATTTCAAGGTGGTTCCGCCCAACACGGGAATCGTGCACCAGGTGAATATCGAACGGCTGGCTCGCGTCATCTTCTCGGACGACGGCAGCGGCAGCGTCGTCGCCTATCCGGACACGTTGGTGGGTACGGATTCGCACACCACGATGGTCAATGGATTGGGCGTTCTCGGATGGGGCGTAGGCGGCATCGAGGCGGAAGCGGCCATGCTCGGCCAGCCCGTGACGATGCTCATACCCCAGGTCATCGGTTTCAAACTCACGGGCTCCTTGCCCGCCGGCACGACGGCCACGGACCTGGTGCTGACGGTGACCGAGATACTGCGCAAGAAAGGCGTGGTCGACAAGTTCGTGGAATTCTTCGGCGACGGCCTTTCGGGCCTGCCCCTCGCGGATCGAGCGACCATCGCCAATATGTCGCCGGAGTTCGGATCGACCTGCGCCATTTTTCCGATCGACGAGGAGACCATCCGCTACCTTGAACTCACCGGCCGGGCGTCCGAGCAGGTCGCGCTGGTCGAAGCCTACGCCAAGGCCCAGGGGCTGTGGCGAATCGACGGGGCGCCGGCCGCCGACTACACCGACATCGTGTCCCTCGACCTAACCACTGTCGAACCCTCGCTCGCCGGACCGAAGCGCCCGCAGGATCGTGTCCCGCTGCGCTCGGCCAAGACGGTCTATCAAGCCAGCGTCAAGAAGATGGCCGAAGAACGCACGCAGAAGAATCCCGGCGCCGCAGGCGTGGGCCGTGCCTCGGTGGGCGGCACCCGCTTCGACGTCAAGGACGGCGCGGTGCTGATCGCCGCGATCACCAGCTGCACCAATACCTCGAACCCGACCGTTCTGATCGCCGCGGGCCTGCTGGCTCGCAATGCGAACGCCTTGGGACTGAAATCCAAACCCTGGGTCAAGACCTCCCTCGCGCCCGGTTCGCGTGTGGTAACCGACTACTTGCAAAAGGCCGGTCTATTGCGCGAGCTGGAAGCGCTGGGCTTCTACACCGTGGGCTATGGATGCACCACCTGCATCGGCAACTCGGGGCCGTTGAAATCCGAAATCTCGGAGGCCGTGCGGACCGGCGATGTCATCGCCGCCTCGGTGCTGTCGGGCAATCGAAATTTCGAGGGCCGCGTGCATCCGGAAATCAAAATGAATTTCCTGGCCTCGCCGCCGCTGGTCGTGGCGTACGCGTTGGCGGGCAGCCTCGACATCGACATCACCACCGAGGCACTGGGTCAGGGCAAGAACGGACAAGCCGTATACCTTAAGGACATCTGGCCGAGCGCGGCGGATGTGGCGTCTGCGGTGGCGGCATCGGTCGATTCCGCGATGTTCAAGAAAGGCTACGCCAACGTCTTCACGGGCGACGCGAATTGGAGCAGCATCAAGACGCCCGCGGGCAAGATTTACGAGTGGGACGGCAAGTCGACCTATGTCAAGAACCCGCCCTATTTCGACGGCATGACCATGTCTCCGTCACCGGTTGGGGACCTAAAGGGCGCACGCGTTTTAGCAGTACTCGGCGATTCGGTGACCACGGACCATATTTCCCCGGCCGGGAACATTTCCAAGTCGAGTCCGGCGGCCAAATATCTCGTCGCGCAGGGCGTGCAGCCGGCGGATTTCAATTCCTACGGCGCCCGCCGCGGCAATCACGAAGTCATGATGCGCGGGACCTTCGCAAATATTCGGCTGCGCAATGCGCTTCTGCCCGGCACGGAAGGCGGCGTGACGCTGCACATTCCGAGCGGCGAATCGATGTCGATCTTCGACGCGGCCGTCAAGTACAAAGCCGACGGCACGCCGCTCGTCATCCTGGCCGGCAAGGAATACGGGACAGGAAGTTCGCGAGATTGGGCAGCCAAGGGCACGATGCTTCTCGGCGTAAAGGCAGTCATCGCGGAGAGCTTCGAGCGCATTCACCGGTCGAATCTGATCGGCATGGGTGTGCTGCCTCTGCAATACAAGGACGGTCAAAGTATGCAGAGCCTCGGATTGACGGGCAGGGAGCGTTTCGAGATCGTGGGCTTGAACCAGGGAGCGGCCAAGGTGGTCAAAGTCATCGCCACGGCCGACGACGGCGGGAAGACCGAGTTCGAGGCGCGTCTACGCATCGATACGCCGAAGGAACTCGACTACTACCAGCACGGCGGAATACTGCACTATGTGTTGCGGCAACTTGCCGCGCTACCTAAGGCGGCCTGAAAAATGAAGCTCACCATGCATCACGCGACCGTCGCACCCTGCGTCCGCGCGCTCGCCGCCCTCGCGGACATTCTGCACAAAGCTGAAGACCACGCGGCGAACCGCAAGGTGGATCCCGCCGTGCTGCTCGGCACGAGGCTGTATCCGGACATGTTGCCATTGTCCATGCAGATCGTCATCGCGGGCGACATCGCCAGGGGAGGCGCGGCGCGGCTGGCGGGCGCCGAGGTTCCCGTGCTCGAAACCGGCAAGAGCACGTTCGCCGAACTCATCGACGGCGTGCACCGCTCCATCGGCTATCTGGACTCGCTGAAGCCGGAACAGTTCGAGGGCGCGGAAGATCGAACCGTCACATGGCAGACCCGGAGCTCCACGAAGAGCATGCAGGGCATGCCCTACCTGCTCAATCATGTGCTGCCGAACGTCTATTTTCACGTGACCACCGCCTACGACATCTTGAGACAGGCGGGACTCGAGATCGGCAAACAGGATTTCCTCGGCAGGCAGGCTCCAAACTAAGCGGTCTTCTCTCCTATTTGTCGGTCCCGGTCCTCAGGGTCCCCGCCTCCACCTGCACCATGGTGGCGGGATCGAGATGCGTCTTGATGGCATTGTTGACCTCGGCGCGGGTCAGGGCCTTCACGGCCTCAGGGTAGCCATCGAGCCACGTGAGGTCATACCCGCGCTGTATTGTCGCTACGATGGCGCCGGCCAAGCCCGCGGTATTGGACAGGCCGACAAGGTAGCCGCCGACCAGTCCCTGCTTGCGGACGGTGAGTTCGCTGTCGGTGACGCCGTCGGACCACCATTTCTGAAGTTCGCGCCGCGTCGCTGCAACGCCCTTGTCCAGCAGGGCCGGCGCGAAGCTGGCCGAGATGTCCCACGCGCCGTCCGCGATGGTATCTTCCGAGACTGCCGCACCGATGTTGTACGTGAGACCCTCCTTGTCGCGTACCGTCCCCATCAGGCGTCCGGTGAAGCCGCGGCCGAGGATCGCGGTGCCCACCCGCAGCGCCAGCGCGTCGGGATCCCGGTACTTGAGGCCGGT
>WNFM01127156.1_pt1 | contig 11717 bp, 9 predicted proteins | sample 5400271 | NCBI WGS metagenome assembly WNFM01 (sample SAMN13153352, study PRJNA577476) | soil metagenome | isolation source: 60 cm saprolite on Douglas fir-dominated hillslope | place: USA:California | collected 2013-09-17 | reverse complement strand
AAGAGAACCCGCATTCTCAAACAGCATAGGGAAGGCTATATTGACGATGATGAGTTTCACGGAGAAATAGCGGCAGTAGAACTTGCCTTGCATCATCTGCAGACACCAGAGGTCAACGGGGTCAAGTTTGATGATGTGATCGCAGCCGGGGAACACATCCCCGGCATGGCAGCACTGTGGGACGAGGCAACACCTGAAGAGAGGCGGGAGATGGTCATGCTTCTGTTGGAACCAGGAGGACTCTACTACGATCTTGAGTTAAAAATAATCGCCGCACTCAAGCCCCGAGCAGCATTTTTACCCATCTTACGGATGCTGACCGGAGTGGTCGAGTACGACGAAGTGAAGGGAATAATTGTGACAGAAAATTGGCAAGACCGGAACCGACGGGATTCGAACCCGCGATCTTCTGCGTGACAGGCAGACATGTTAGACCACTACACCACGGCTCCATTTTCGCTTGGAATGACCTTCATTCAGTTCATCCGCTGCGAGTAGGATCATACCAGACAGGCGTATTCCTGTCAAGCCCCTTTATCCACCAATTTTGCCTTTGCTTCCGCTTAGCTGAAAAGCTCGCACTTCTTCACGTATATTCACTTCGCTCGCTATGCTATGTAAGCGGTATCACGAGTTGTCTCGATTTGCGTACAAACCTCGACAACTGCGTTCTCGCCGCCCTGAATCAGTTCGCCACCCTCAGCGCTCCTGCCACCTTCCGAGGAGGTATTGACTCAGGTACACCCCAAAAGAGCAGGTGGATTGGGACGTGCCCCTTTGGGATCAACGATAGCCCTACCGCATTGCGTGCGTCTTGCGACGCGGGCCTGGCCTGCCAGTCTTTGTCGGGGTGTCCCTCTGGCAGGCGATTCCCATCTGCCCTTTAGCCAGATGGGGCGGGATCTCGGCGCGTTTTGTCGCGCCATGCCCAGTGCATCTCATGGTAAAACGCGTGATGCATGTTGACGGAGGCATTATGATCAGCATTGGCCTGGTAGTGACACATGGGACAGAAGAACAGCTTACCCCACTTTTCCACGATGCGTTGGCCGCCTCGGAAAGAAAACCTTTCTCCCTTCGCGCCGCAGCGGGAGCAATGCTGGCTCGTGCCGTGTGGATTGACCTCGACGGTGACCACCGCCGAGCGGGCGTAGGCTTTCTCCCCCGCGTACCGCCGGATCTTGCCACGTAACTGGTTGGCTTGCCTGCGGTTCATGCGCCGGGATTTGCTGGCCTCCTTGGGCTTGATCTTGCGCAGGCGCTCAAAGACCAGGATACAACCGGGGTACTTCGCGCAGATCCCGGCGATCCGGTGGGCGACTTTGTGGGCGGCGTCCTCGTTGGTGCGCCTGACATGCCGCCAGAGCTCCTGATTGCTGTGTTCCCCCTTGACGGGTTTGCCGCTCTGCCACTGCTTCTTGGCGATCTTCTTGAGGTGGCGATAGCGTGCCTGGTCCAGACCGTGATCGGTCAGAAAGACCACTTCCAACACCGTTTCATCCTGCCTGACGCTGACCACTGCGAGATTCTTCACATTCAAGTCGACGCCGACGGTGACCAGGTGCGGGTCCAGCTTGCGCTCGACCACGCGGGCGGCTTTGACCTTTTTGACCTGCGGGAAATGCAGCGCTGCCCCTTTACCACGCAGGACCAGGGTCGGGCTCTGCCGCTTCCAGCCCCGCTCTGCCATGCGCGCCTGGAAGTGGCGCGAGCAGCGGACGGGGTAGTTCATCCACACCCACTGCTGCCCGTCGTAGACCTTGAGCCGCACAAAGCGGTCGTGGATCTTGGCCTCTGCGAGCTCCAGGTGGAAGGCTCCCTGGTAGAAGGTAGGATGATTGGCGGCCCCTGGAAACCCCGGTTTGCCCTTCTTCTTGCCCTGCTTGTGCCAGGTTGCCAAGGCAGTGAGGTAGGCCCGTGCCTTGCCAATCGCCTCCTTCATGGCCGCACGCCGGGCGTGGATGGGCATATCCGGAAAGCGGGCCTTGAAATCCCAGTCAGGGAAGGGATGGGGATGCTCGTTCGTGGAAACGGTACACTCCTCCAACCAACTGCGCAGTTCATTGGCTGAGATGAGCCCCTCGCGCATCTCCTGATGCTTCTCGGAGTAATAGGAGACTCGCTGGGTGAGCTTCTCGTGATGCGCCAGCAAGAAATCGAGGAAGAAAGCGCGGGCCTGGGTGAGGATGGCCGAGGTCTGCACCAGGGCATCCCGCTTCTGGGTATTGGCTCCTCCACCCGCGCGAGCGGAGAGATCAAGCTGAAGGATGGTACTGCGTGCCGCTTTGCCCACGGTGTCCCTGCACTTTCTTCCTCGTTGCATCGTTCTGACGACGACTCCCAGAACCGTTCTCGCCTCCAGGAGCTGCGTTCATTCTGGGTGTTTCCTCAAGCGAGTATAGCGGTTTTAGAACGTTTTGTCCAGGTCTTGTGAACGCCCCCTTGGTATAATGAAAATAACACTGAATGGGAGATAACCTGCGATAAAATATACAAGCATAATATGAGCAGTAGTATCTCTACCTGTGCCTGACTATCTGCTACGGTTGGAGGCTGTATGGCTCAAACTTCTTCTTCGTCTCCTGATAAGAGGTCTCGTTCTATTGAAAACGAGCCGATTGAAGCGGTTACCATTACCTGTACGATATGTGACGCGGTTTTTGCACCCTCGCCCATGTATCAGAGCATTATGCAAATGTCTGCTGCTACCCTGGAGAAGGTGTTTACAAGCGTCTGCCACTTTTGCTTCCGTTGTCGTAGATTAGCCTGCCTTGAGTGCTGGGATACCTTACATAGTGTATGTGGAGCCTGTGCCCAAGAGGTCAATCTGCCATTTCGTGCTGAAACCGCACCTCTCGATGGCGCTATTTTTTCTGCCAGCCGCCGCGCAAATACCTCATGCGCACATCCCTCTACCTCCCCCCTGGTGTGTATACACCGAGGTCGGTTCCATATAGACGCTGTTTTTTCTCCTAAGTCTCCGCCTGCACCTTCTAAAATATCTGCGAAGCTGCCCCGGCAGCTTATATCTACCTCTACCGGTAGTCCTCCAACAATACAGCCTGGGAAAGGTACGCAGGCAGCTGTTTACTATATACCAATAGTACCTCTGGATGCGCAAAAACCAACCCGGGAAGAGGAGCCAGCCCAACCTTTTGAGCGTTTCATCAAGGCGATAGAACGGACCATGACGGCAATCGTCTTCATTATTTTGCTAACCATTATTTTGCTGATCACCCTGGCCGAGTTTTCATCAACAGCAAATTTGCAGATTATTCGTCTAGTTCACATTGACATTCGTGACGAGATAGCGTATCTTACATACCTGATACGACAATTACATTGGTAGAGTTATTAATAGGGAAATACTAGCGTGGCCCGCGATATCCTGGTTGATGGCTACAATATTATAAAGAATAGCCCTTCGTTTCGAGCTCTTGAAGCGAAGAACCTGGCGGCTGCTCGCGCCGCTCTCATTACCCAACTCGCCAGTCGCTACCGTCACACTCCACATCATGTTTTTGTGGTGTTTGATGGAGATGGTGCCCGTGAGCAAGTAAGCCATGAGCAGCGAATTTGTATTATCTATTCTCGCCATAATGAGACCGCCGACAGCGTCATTGCGCGCCTGGCTGGTGAAGCGCGCTCCATGAATCGCGAGGTGGAGGTGTATAGCAATGATGGAGAGGTACGACAGACCGTTGTCCAACAGCAAGGCAATAGTTATTCCGTTAGCCAGCTTACCCACCAATTAAACGCCCCTTCGCGCGATGTTGAACTGCGCGCGCGCCACCGTTTGATCAAACGGCGCGAATACGGTCTGGACCCGGCATATGATCCTGATGGCGAACCATTGCCCTATCGTTCCACAAAAGGTGGCAAAAAAAAGTCATCCCGCCGTCATTAAAGGGATGACTTCTCTTTATTTTTACCTGGCCTGGCTAATTCTGTGCCACTGAGGACACTTCCTCTTCCTGGGAAGACTGATCCTGCGTAAGCGAATGTTCCTTGTCGTTACCTTGTGGTTGGGTCACCTTGTGTACCGGAATCTGTTTCTTGCCAAAGCGCGTCTTCAATACCCACATAAAGCCCTCAAAGAAGATGGTTGATGACATTTTGGATTTTCCAACGCGCCGATCCATAAATACAATAGGCGTTTCAACGACCTTGAAACCTTGCCTGGTCGTTCTGTAGGCGAGCTCTACCTGAAAGGCGTAGCCTTGCGCCTGAATCGTATCCAGGCCAATGCTCTCTAAAACCTTGCGTCGATAGCAACGGAAGCCAGCTGTGCAGTCCTGCACTGGAATGCCCAGCATAAAGCGGGCGAAAAGGTTGCCGCCACCACTAATAAAGCGGCGCACGAACGACCAGTTAGGTGTGTCCCCTCCAGGGATATAGCGAGAACCGATGACGAGATCAGCATGTTCGATAGCCTTGAGGAAGTCGGGTAGATAGCGCGGATCATGGGAGAAATCAGCATCCATCTCAAAGGCGGCATCATAGCCATGTTCTATGGCATACTTAAACCCGGCAATATAGGCAGTACCCAGACCCTGTTTACCTGCACGATGGAGTACAAGCACCTGGGGGTTTTCCTGGTGTATCTCGTCTGCCAGCTTCCCTGTGCCGTCGGGTGAGTTGTCATCAACAATGAGCACATCTGTATCAGGCGTATACGAGAATATCTGCTCTAAAAGTGGACGCAAGTTGTCTAATTCGTTATACGTCGGAATAATAATGAGCGTTTTCATAAAGCTTTGTCTCCATTCCTTGTCGCAGCGGACGCGGGTCGTAAATCCTCATCGCGTTCATGCTCTGGTAAGGTGCTAGTGGTATGTTGGTTTTTCCCTTCCCGGCCACCTTCACGTTCATTCGCAAAATCGGTATGCTGGGTTGAGCGAAAGACGAGTAAGGCGATAACTCCTAATCCTAGTCCAAACCATAGCGTACAGAGACGAATAAGCAGTGTTGCTGCTCCTCCCAATGTTGCTGATGTCGTTACGAGCAAACGAGTTAGCCCCAACATACTACCATCGGCAGTACCTAACCCCCCCGGCAGGCCAGAGGCCGATCCGATCAACGATGAAACAGATAAAATAAAAGTAGATTTAATCAATAGATCAGGCGTAGGTGCAACTCCCAGGCCAGTAAATACTAAAAATAGGGCTATGCATTCTCCCGACCAGGAAATGACGCTAATGGCCACCGCGATTAGTAGAGGTCGCCATTGTAATAATGTATAGGCACTTTCATAAAAGGCACGGATCAAATGGGCAATTCGTGCCACGATTGGCAATCGCTCCCCAAAACTGAGAATGGCCAGTGATAGCCGGCGGTTTTGGATAACCATAATTCCAGCCAGGCCAATGACCAACAATAGTAGTAGCAGTTCCCAACCGAAGCGATAGAGAACCAGGCCTGTTGTTGCGAGTAAGAGCATGGCAATACCATCACTTAAGCGTTCTGCCATAATCACTGGAGAGGTATGACTGATAGGTGCTCCTGTCGAGCGTTTCAAGAGGTAAGACTTTAATAATTCGCCTACCTTACCAGGGGTGATCGCCATAGAGAGGCCTGAAATGAAGATCAAAAAGCTTTTTACCCAGGGAACATCTATCTTAAGGCGCTTCAAATAGTACTGCCATTTGAAAAAACGACAGATGTAGTTGAAGAGGGTAAGAGCCAGAATCGCTGGCAAATATGCCCAGCGAAAACGAGCCAACGCTCCCACCATCTGAGGAACATCTCCATAGAAAGCGATGGCAGTCATTACAACGAAGGCCAATATTAAAGAAAATATTATACCCGTGCGTATTTGACGCGTTAGCAAACCCGTGCTCCCTTACTTTGGTACTACGTAAAGCACCGCGATAATAATAGCCACACACAGCACAACGGTCCCTAGCATGTGCCGGTCACGTAGTAGCACTTCTTCGGGACTTCCACCCTCCATGCGCATGTAGACAAGGTAAAGGTAGCGGAACATGCCATAGAGCACAAAGGGGATCGTGAGCATGAGGCGATGATTCCCTGTCGGCCCCTGGAAAGTATAGAGACTGTAGGACATGAAAGTTGCCGCTGTCACAATCGTAATCATCTGGTCGAGCATGGGCAGGCTATACTCTTTCAGGATTTGACGGTGATTACTAGCTTCTCCTTGTAAAAGGACTAACTCATGACGCCTCTTATTGAGGGCAAGGAATAATGATAGAAGGATAGTCACCAGGTAGAGCCAGGGTGATATAGAAACAGGAATAACGACGGCACCTGCCAGGATGCGCAGTACAAAGCCGCTGGCAATAATAAACACATCCAGGAGTACCACATGTTTTAAGCGCAAACTGTAGAAGACCATTAAGATCAGATAGGTTGCGATGGTGAACATAAAAAGCAGATTGGCTCCGCCAAACCTGGCGAAGATATCAGTATGTATAGGGATCGTAAAAAGCAGTGAGGTCAGTCCGGCACATAATACTAAAAGAATGCCAATCATGACGATAGCCCACGAGATGGGCAGACTGCGAGATGCCAATGGACGCAGACGTTTCACCGGGTGCTTACGGTCATTTTCTAAATCAAGCAGATCATTCAACAGATAGATGATGCTGGAAGCCAGGCAGAACGCAGCAAAAGCAAGAGCAGCACGTTCAAAAGATGCCAGCGTAAATAGCTGTTGAGCAAATACCAGGCCAACAAAGAGTGAGAGATTCTTGGTCCACTGCCGCGGACGCATAGCTTTTATGAGTGCAAATATGCGCTTGAAGGTCCCTAGATTGTAAGGCGTGGAGGGTGTCTCACTTATTGAGGACGTAATCAACTCACTTGTTTGCTTGCTCTTTTCTTCTATAGGCATCGTCACTTTTCCCAAGGATAAATTAATCCTCCAAATATATCAAAGCCATCTCGCATTTTCGTAACAAACTTTGAGACGTTTTGCTACAAATTTGGGTAACACTCTTGTCTGATAGTCAGGGTATACTCTTGCTGTGAACACCACCAAAGCCGGCTAATAAATTCGCCGCTTCAAATCGGTGATTCTATGAAGCGTTATTCTATGTTTATCGGTACTAATGAAATTTTTATCAGTGAAATACCCCATAACCTTGTTAACGCTTTCGCGTGAGGCGCCCACCATCGAGGCAAGTTCTTGTTGAGTCAGGCGTACATCAATCCGGATACCATCGTCGACTTTGGTGCCATGCATATCAGACAACTCTAGCAGCTTTTTCGCTACACGTCCATAGACATCCAGGAAAATTAAATCTTCGACCATTTCGTCGGTAGTGCGTAAACGCTTAGAAAGACTTTCCAGTACCTGGATGGCAATTTTAGGGTTTTTGATAATGGCTTTGTGGAAATCACTGCGTTGCAGTGTATAGCATTCGACTCTTTCCAATGCTACCGCGTCTGCTGAGCGCGGTAAGCCATCGAGCATCGTGAGTTCACCAAAACACTCGCCTTTGCCGAAGACGGCCAGCGTAATTTCCTGCCCTTCAGGGCTAATCAAGCAGATTTTAACCTTGCCTTCTTTAACAATATACAGGACCTGGCCCGAGTCCTCGCGGTGAAAAATAACTTCGCTACTGCGGAAGGTGCGACGTTTTGCTACAGCCATCAAGTCGCGGATATCCTCTTCAGCAAGGTCAGCAAAGAGTGACACCTGTTTGAAATATAATGTCTCGTTTTCTACTTCCATATATTTTTTTCCTTTATATCCAGCATGAAACACTATGTCTTTGAGCGCAAAACTGAGCATGATGACCGGGAGCATCTCAAGCTTCTTAAGAACACTATACTAACGCACTTTTATATATCGCGCAATAGTTTCGTGTAAGAGCGTGCTTGGGCTCAACACCTGTAAAACATTGATTTTCACCCCAACATCGGTTACTCTTAGTTACATGAGAGGTAACCAGGGATGCGTCTTCTCACTTTATTATTATAAAGAAGAGACAACATACCTACGTATCGCATGCCGTTCCACTAGCAACAAAAATGCTTTGTAGTATTCATCTACACACATTACGGAGGAGGCCTCATAAACTATGCAGGTGATGGAAGAAAATCGCTCTAGCTCATCCACCGACCAGACAGAGCGTCGTTGGAGTTACACCAATGGTACTAGCGATACACCGCTACTCGGCCTGACAATCGGTGATATGTTCGACCAGACCGTCGAAAAATTTCCTGATCATCCCGCTTTGATCTCGCGCCAGCAAAATATCCGCCTGACCTACCGTGAGCTACAGGCCCAGGTCAACCGGTGCGCGAAAGGTTTACTGCACATGGGATTCCAGAAGGGCCAGCGTATCGGCATCTGGTCGCCCAATCGCGCTGAATGGTGCATTACCCAGTTCGCCACCAGCAAAATCGGTGTAATCCTCGTCAATATCAATCCCTCTTACCGTTTACATGAACTTGAATATGCGCTTAAACAGTCCGGATGCAGCGCCATCGTAATCTCTCCTGCCTTCAAAACCTCCAACTACACAGAGATGATCACTACGCTTGCTCCAGAATTGGCCCAATGCGAACCAGGCCAGCTCAAAGCCGAGAAATTGCCGGACCTGACGACGGTCATTCGCATGAGTTCGGACAGGATTCCTGGTATGTTCAGTTGGGACGAATTGATGGAGATGGGTGGATCTATCAGTGATGAACAACTCAACGAGCGCCAGCGCCAGCAGGAGTTTGACGATCCCATCAACATCCAGTACACCAGTGGTACAACAGGCTTTCCCAAAGGCGCGACCCTCAGCCATCACAATATCTTAAATAATGGTTATTTTATGGCACGCCTGCAAAACTTTACGCACAAAGATAGGCTATGTATTCCTGTACCCCTTTACCATTGCTTTGGTATGGTGATGGGTAACCTTGGCTGTATCACCCACGGAGCGACCATGATCTATCCTGCTGAAGGTTTTGAGCCCCTGGCCGTGTTGCAAACCGTCGAAGAAGAGCAATGTACCGCGCTCTACGGTGTCCCGACCATGTTTATAGCCGAACTGGCTCACCCCGACTTTGCCAAGTTTAATCTTACCTCTCTGCGCACAGGTGTAATGGCCGGTTCGCCCTGTCCGGTTGAAGTCATGAAAAAGGTCGTCAGCCTCATGCATATGAGCGAAGTCGAGATCTGCTACGGCATGACCGAGACCAGCCCGGTCTCGACTCAGACGCGCATTGACTCTCCCCTCGATAAACGTGTCGGCACTGTTGGGGTAATTCATCCTCACCTTGAGATTAAAATCATCGATCCCGCGACTGACCAAATCGTGCCCATCGGCGAAACGGGTGAGCTGTGCACGCGTGGCTATAGCGTCATGCTCGGGTACTGGAATAATGAGCAGGCCACCGCCGATGCTATCGACGAGGCGCGCTGGATGCATACCGGCGACCTGGCAACTATGGACGCGGAAGGCTACATAAACATTGTCGGCCGCATTAAAGATATGATCATTCGCGGTGGTGAGAATGTCTACCCACGCGAAATCGAAGAGTTCCTGTATACCCATCCCAAGGTCAGCGATGTCCAGGTCATCGGCGTACCCGATGCCCGCTATGGAGAAGAGATCATGGCCTGGGTCAAGGTTAACGCGGGTGAGCACGTCACCGAGGAGGAACTTAAGGAATTCTGCAAGGGACAGATCGCTCACTACAAGATCCCTCGCTACATCAAGTTCGTAGATGATTTCCCCATGACCGTCACCGGCAAGATCCAGAAGTTCCTGATGCGCCAGACGTCAATCGAGGAGTTGGGCTTGCAAAGCGCTGCCTCGATTGAGACGGCGTGAGATCTTACTTCTCCTCTGTGTCTCGCATAAGAGGGCCAAAAAGCCGCACAACAAATCGTGCGGCTTTTTGGCGTTTGTTATCACTCATACACCCCATTTCTAGCTTCTTTCCAACGCTTGCTTATCCATTACTTTAGTGAGAAGACAATAGTCTGTATGTGGGCTGTTTCACTCAAATCGATGATAAGACATCTCCGTTCGGAATCATATTGCCAGGTAGCAGAAATCTCTCCAACCTGAACCGCCTCTGGCTCAGAAACAATTTCGTGCAATTCAAGCCGAATACGCTGACGAGTGGGAACGAACGTCCCCTCCTGTTCACCCAGAACTACGCGGACATGTTGGGCCTCTACCTCACATATGATGGTACGTCGGGCATAGACGCCGTCCAACTGCTCATAACCATCCCCCGCATCCTCGTAAAACGTGGCCTTCCCACTTCCCTCATAAGGGTAGAGCACAAACGTCAAAGGATCAGTATCTTTCTGGCCCACATAATTCATGGCCGGCCAGAGCGGCACCGCCGTGTTTGCGCGTACGTAGAAAGCAGGCTGACCAAGGGGAACATGAGCCAGAATATGAGCCGGGCCATCCACACGTTCTCCTGTCCAGAAGTGGAACCAGGTACCTGCAGGAATATACACATGGCGATACTCCGCGCCGGGACGAGTAATGGGCGCCACCAACAGAGCATCGCCGCATAAAAACTCATCGTCCATCGAATAGGTCGTCGTATCTTCTGGATAGGCCCAGAACAGTGGGCGCAGAAGAGGTGCCCCCGTGCGGTGGCACTCCTCGAAGAGTGTGTACAGATACGGAAGAAGGCGCTGGCGCAGCTTGAGCATGGTACGACAAATAGATTCGTAGGGTTCGCCAAAAACCCATGGCTCCTGGTGGCGCGTCTGCTTTTCCGAGTGGTTGCGACAAAACGGCTGAAAAATGCCAAATTCCGTCCAACGAGTGAGGAGTTCCCCGCTCGCATCTCCATAAAAACCACCAATATCGACACCGGCCCAGCCAACACCTGAAAGACCAAGATTCTGCAACTGCGACAGGCTCATAGCGAGATGTTCCCAGGTGGAGGAGTTATCGCCAGTCCAGAGCAAGGCGTGACGTTGGATTCCCGCGTAGCCAGAACGCGAAATGACAAAAGGCCGCCGCTCAGGCCGCAGCCGCAAGAGACCTTCCCGCGTCGCCTGGACCATCAATGATCCGTAGGCATTATGCACCTGGAGATGCAATCTGGCCTTGCCCCCACCCGGATGGATTACATTTGGTGGCATGGTCGAATTTAATGGAACGAAGAGCGCAGGTTCATTCATATCAGTCCAGATGCCCGCAACATCTGCATCCAGTAATGGCCTATGTTGCTCTCCCCACCAGGCTCGCGTCTCCGGGTTGGTAAAATCGGGAAAGACGCAGACACCTGGCCAGACAGCATTCTGATAGTCATCTCCCTGTAGGGTCTTACAATACAGATCTCGCTCTCTTCCTTCGACGAAGACTGGGTAATTCTCATCGACCTTCACACCCGCATCCACAATGTTCACTACGTGGAACCCCATCTCTTGAAGCTCGGCAAACAGTCCTACCGGATCAGGGAAACGGATGTGGTCCCAGGTGAAGACCCGGTAGCCGTCCAGGCAATCAATGTCGAGATAAAGGGTATCGCAGGGAATGTCGCGCTCACGATAGGTGCGCGCGATAGACCTTACTTCATCTGCCGTCTCATAACTGAAGCGACTTTGACCATTGCCCAGCGACCAGAGCGGAGGAAGCGGTGTATGCCCCGTCAGGTCGGTATAACGCGCCAGAACATCCCGCGGCGTCGGTCCACAGAACACATAGTAAACGAGGTCGCCATTACTCGCCTCGAACCACGACCGCTGGGGATCTTCGTGGGCTAGATCAAATTCGACGCGC
>WNFM01106972.1_pt1 | contig 11717 bp, 13 predicted proteins | sample 5400271 | NCBI WGS metagenome assembly WNFM01 (sample SAMN13153352, study PRJNA577476) | soil metagenome | isolation source: 60 cm saprolite on Douglas fir-dominated hillslope | place: USA:California | collected 2013-09-17 | reverse complement strand
GCCTGTTTCGCCATCATGGATTCGCTGGTGAAATGGGTGGCGCCGCGCATTCCGGTGATGCAGATCGTCTTCTTCCGCTCGCTCTTCGCCTTCGTCCCGATCACCCTGTTGATCATCCGCAACGGCGGCATCGCGACATTGCGCACCAACCGGTTGGGCGGCCACGCCCGGCGCTCGCTGTGCGGCGTCGTCTCGCTCGCCGGTTTCATCTACGCCTTCGGCCACATGCCGCTTGCCGATGTCGTCGGCATCGGCTTCTCGGCGCCGCTCTTCATCACCGCGCTGTCGGTGCCGCTGCTCGGCGAGCGCGTCGGCGTCCGGCGGTGGAGCGCGGTGCTGGTCGGCTTCGTCGGGGTCCTCATCATGGTGCGGCCGGGGAGCGGTGTCTTCGACCCGGCCGCCGCCGTCGCGCTCGGCGCGACCGTGCTCTATGCGCTGGCGATGATCTTCATCCGCAGCCTCGGACGAAGCGAGAGCACCGGCGCGATCGCCTTCTACTACACGCTGCTCTGCAGCGTGATCGGCGCCGCCTTCCTGCCTTTCCAATGGATCACGCCCGAGCCGCTCGATGCCGTTCTGCTGGTGGTCATCGGATTGATCGGCGGCTGCGGCCAGCTCCTCATCACCTCGGCATTCCGCAACGCGCCGGCGGCGGTGATCGCGCCTTTCGACTATGTCTCGATGCTGTATGTCTCGCTGATCGGCTATGCCGTCTGGGGCGACGTGCCGGATCACGCTTTGCTGATCGGGGCCGTCATCGTCATCGCCAGCGGGCTCTATATCCTGCACCGCGAGACGCGGCGCGCCGTGCCGCCGCGCGGGTGATCAGCCGGCGTTGACGTCGACGACGACGCGGCCACGCGTCTCGCCCTTGAGGATGGCGTCGGCGAGGTCGGGGAGCGCCGCCAGCGGCACTGTCTCGGTCATCGCGTCGAGCTTGTCCATCGGCAGATCGCGAACCAGCCGCTCCCAGGCCACCCGCCGCTCGGGCAGCGGGCACATCACCGAATCGATGCCGAGGAGATTGACGCCGCGCAGCAGGAACGGGATCACCGTCGTCGGCAGATCATTGCCGCCGGCGAGGCCGCAGGCGGCGACGCTGGCGCGGTATTTGAGCTGCGTCAGGACGGTGGCGAGGGTGGTACCGCCAACGGCGTCGATGGCGCCCGCCCAGCGCTCGCTGTCGAGCGGCCGTTCCGGCACCTTGGCCAGCATAGCGCGATCGATGATGGTGGTGGCGCCGAGCTCGCGCAGATAATCATGGGTGGCGGCGCGTCCGGTCGACGCGGTCACCTGGTGGCCGAGCCGCGACAGCACTGCCACGGCGACGCTGCCGAGCCCGCCGGCGGCGCCGGTCACCAGCACCTCGCCGGCGCCCGGCGTCAGCCCATGCCGCTCGAGCGCCATGACCGCCAGCATCGCGGTGAACCCGGCAGTGCCGAGCGCCATCGCGCGCTTGGTCGAGAGGCCGGCGGGCAGCTTGACCAGCATCCCCGCCTTGACGCGCGCCTTCTGCGCATAACCGCCCCATTGCGCCTCGCCGACCCGCCAACCGGTAAGCACCACCTTGTCGCCCGGCTTGAAATCCGGCGAGTCCGAGTGCTCCACCGTCCCCGCGAAATCGACACCCGGGATATGCGGATATTTGCGCACCAGCCGGCCGAGCCCCTTGAGGATCATGCCGTCCTTGTAGTTGAGGGTCGAGTATTCGACGGCGACTGTGACGTCACCTGCCGGCAGCGAAGCCGCGGCAACGCGCTCGATGCGTGGCGCGACCTTGCCGTTCGCCTCATGCAGCACCAGGGCGGTGAATTCGCTCATCGTCGCGCCTCCGCTCAGCCCATCACCGCGCGCAGCATCGCGAGGTAATCGTCCCTGCTGGCCGCGCGCGGATTGGTCGGGTTGCAGTGATCGCGCGTCGCCGCTTCGGCCATCGCCGGCATGACCTGCTCGGGGACACCCATGGCGCGCAATGTCGGCGGCAGGCCGAGCCGCGCGTTGAGCGCGGCGACCGCCTCGGCGATATCGGCGCCCGGCATCAGCCCCATCGCCTCGCCGAGCCGCTCCCACTTATCGCCGATGCTCGGCCGGTTGAAGCGCAGCACCGGCGGCAGGAAGATCGCGTTGAGCGTGCCGTGATGCAGCTTGAGGTCCTCGAGGCTGCCGAGCGGATGCGACAGCGCGTGCACGGCGCCGAGTCCCTTCTGGAAGGCCATCGCGCCTTCCATCGCCGCCATCATCATGTTCCAGCGCGCCTCGCGGTCGCCGCCATCGGCGACGGCGCGCTCGATATGGCGACTGGCGCGGCGCAGACCGTCGAGGGCGATCGCCTCGGCCGGCGGGTTGTTCGCCGGCGCGATGAAGGTCTCGATGCAATGGGCGATCGCGTCCATCCCGGTGCCGGCGGTCAGGCCCGGCGGCAGGCCGAGCGTCAGCTCGGGATCGCAGATCGCCACCGAGGGGATGAGATGCGGGCTGCCGATGCCGAGCTTGCGGCCGTCGCGCATGATGATAACGGCGCCGCGCCCGACCTCGCTGCCGGTGCCGGCGGTGGTCGGGATCGCCGCTAGCGCCGGCATGGTCGGCTTGATCTTGGCCGCGCCGTTCTCGATGAAGGCGTATTGCACTAGCGGTTCGTCATGGGTCGCCAGCAGCCGCACGCCCTTGGCGAGATCCATCGCCGAGCCGCCGCCGAGCGCGACCAGCCCGTCGCAACCCGCTTCGCGATAGAGCTTCAAGGCATCGAGGACCGCGCTCTCGGTTGGATTCGCCGCCGTCTTGTCGTAGACCGCATGACCGGCCGGCAGCTTTTCGGCGACGCGAGCGAAAAGGTCGCTGGCGCGGATGCCGGGATCGGTGACCAGCAGCGGCCGCTTGACGCCGAGCAGCGCGAGCTCGGCGGGCAGCAGCGCCAGCGCGCCGAAATCGAACTGGATCCGCGTGAGGTATTGGATCAGCGCCATGACTCGTCTCGTCCTTCCCGTGCCCCCTAGCGCAACGGCTCGAGGATGCTGACGAAGTTCGCCACCGCGGCGCCGCCCATGTTGAAGATGCCGGCGAGCTTGGCGTCCTTGATCTGGATGCCGCCGGCCGTGCCGGTGAGCTGCATCGCGGCGAGGACATGCATCGAGACGCCGGTGGCGCCGATCGGATGGCCCTTGGCCTTGAGCCCGCCCGAGGGGTTGACCGGCAGCTTGCCGTCCTTCTCGGTCCAGCCCTCGAGGATGGCGCGCGCCCCCTCGCCCTTGCCGGTGAGGCCCATCGCCTCGTATTCGATGAGCTCGGCGGTGGTGAAGCAATCATGCGTCTCGACGAGGCTGAGATCGCCGAGCTCGAGCTTCGCCGCAGCGAGCGCGCGCTTCCAGGCGAGCGCCGGCCCCTCGAAGGCGATAATGTCCCGGAAGACCACCGCCTTGTCGAGGGTGAGAGCGGTGTCGACATCGGCGAGCACGAGTGCCGCCGCGCCGTCCGAGACGAGCGAGCAATCGGTACGCTTCAGCGGCCCGGCGACGAAGGGGTTCTTCTCCGAGACGTTGCGGCAGAACTCGTAGCCGAGATCCTTCTGGATCTGGGCCAAGGGGTTGGCGGCGCCGTTCTTGTGGTTCTTGGCGGCGATGCGCGCCAAGGCGTCGGACTGGTCGCCGTAGCGCTGGAAATACTGCTGGGTGATGCGGCCGAAGACGCCGGCGAAGCCGCCCTCGATGGCGCTGTCCTCCTTGAGATAGCTGGCGCTCATCAGGATGTCGCCGACCCGCGGGCCGGTCACTTCGCTCATCTTCTCGACGCCGACGACGAGCACGGTGCGGGCGCGCTTGGCGGCGATCGCGTTCAGCCCCTGATGGATCGCCGCCGAGCCGGTTGCGCAGGCATTCTCGACGCGCGTCGCCGGCTTGAAGCGGAAGGCGGGGTCGGCCTGGAAGACCAGCGAGGCGGGAAAATCCTGGCGCACGAAGCCGCCATTGAAGGTGCCGAGATAGACGGCATCGATATCGGCGGGGGCGAGACCGGCATGGCGGACGGCCTCGCCGGCGACGCGGACGATCAGCGACTCGGTATCCTCGTTCTCGTGCTTGCCGAATTTGGTGTGGGCCCAGCCGACGATGCAGGCGGTCATCTCACTCCTCCGAGGCGCCGAGAGGGCGCCTCCTTGATATAGCAAGGCGGAGGCCCGAGGTCACCCATGCCGCAACGTTTCCCTTTCGCGGCACCGCGGCTATGCTTGGCCGATGAGAGATACGATCACGCTGCGCCGGCCCGACGACTGGCACCTTCATCTGCGCGACGGCGCCATGCTGGCCGCAATCCTCCCCTTCACCGCGCGGCAATTCGCCCGCGCCATCATCATGCCGAATCTGGTGCCGCCGGTGACCGATGTCGCCAGCGCCGTGGCCTATCGCGGCCGCATCCTGGCGGCGCTGCCCAAGGGCGCCGATTTCACCCCGCTGATGACCTGCTATCTCACCGATACGACCGACCCGGCCGAGCTCGCGCGCGGTCATCGCGATGGCGTCTTCGCGGCGGTCAAGCTCTACCCGGCGCGGGCGACGACCAACTCGGCGCACGGCGTCACCGACATCGCCAAGACCTATCCGGCGCTCGAGCTGATGGCGGAGCGCGGGCTGCCGCTGCTCGTCCATGGCGAGGTCACCGATCCCGCAATCGACGTCTTCGACCGCGAGGCGGTCTTCATCGAGCAGGTACTGGCGCCGCTGCACCGCCGCTTTCCCATGCTCAAGATCGTGCTCGAGCATGTGACGACCGAAGAGGCGGTGGCTTTCGTCGGCGCGGCCGGGCCGACGGTCGCGGCGACGATCACCGCCCATCACCTCGTCATCAACCGCAACGCGCTCTTCGTCGGCGGCATCCGGCCGCATCTCTACTGCCTGCCGATCGCCAAGCGCGAGAAGCATCGCCAGGCGCTGCGCCGCGCCGCCGTTTCCGGCAATGCGAAATTCTTCCTCGGCACCGATTCGGCGCCGCATCCGGCCGCCGACAAGGAGGCCGCCTGCGGCTGCGCCGGCATCTTCACCGCGCCGGCGGCGCTGGAGATCTATGCCCAGGTCTTCGCCGAGGAGGGCGCGCTCGACCGGCTGGAAGATTTCGCCTCGCTCAACGGACCGCGCTTTTACGGACTGGCGCCGAACGAGCGGCGCATCACGCTGCGCCGCGGCGCTTCGCGCATTCCGGCGCGCGTCGCCGCCGGCGACGCCGAGATCGTGCCGTTTCTCGCCGGCGAGGACACCGCCTGGGTGGTGGCGGCCGCCTAGCCGGGCGGCGGGGGCGCTATCGGCGACGACGATGCCGGGGCGACGAAGACCGACTCGACGGTTCTGACGAGATCGTCACTGCCGAACGGTTTGAGCAGCGTCTTGCCCCAGGGTGCACCGCGCGACCTCACATCTGCCACGACGGGAAAGGCGGTCGCATAGATGATCTCGATCTGCGGCCGTATCTCCTTGGCCCGGCGCGCCAAGGCGAAGCCGTCGAGCCGGCCCGGCAAGACAATGTCGGTGATGAGCAGACGAAACGGCAGACCTTGCTCGAGCAAGATGAGCCCGATATCGGCATTGACCGCCGACACCGCCTCGTAGCCAGCCTCGTGCAGGATCTCGATCGCGGCCTCGAGAATGTCGGGGTCGTCCTCGACCAATAATATTTCGGCGTTCCCCATGAGCCGAAAACGTCGGCGTCAAAGCCGCTTGTTCCGCCGACCCCGCGAAGTCACAAAATCAATGCGCCACCGCCAACGAGGCGAAGACATCGGGCGCCGGCGGCAGGCGAAGGATGTGGTGGCGGTGCCACAAAGCGTAGAAGAGCAGCGTCCAGGCGGCGAAGCCCGGCCGCTTGGCGGCGGCGTTGGCGAACAGCTTCTCGACCGCGTCGGGTAGGCAGATCTCGCGGATGCCGGGCTGCGCGGCGACCAGCGGGCCGAGCTTGGCGCCGCGCCGCGCCAGCCATTCGACGACCGGCACGGCGAAACCGCGCTTGCGGGCGAAGGCCGGGGCCTGCGGCATCGCCTCGGCGAGCCAGCGGCGCAGCAACCATTTGCCGAGGCCTTTGCGAACCTTGAGGTCGTCGGGCAGGCGGAAGGCGAATTCGGCGACCTTGACGTCGAGGAAGGGCGTGCGCCCCTCGACGCCATGGGCCATCAGGCAGCGATCGAGCTTGACCAAGAGATCGTTGGGCAGCCAGTCGGCGCAATCGGTCGCCTGGGCGATCTGCAGCCGCGTCCGCCCGCCCGAGCCGGCGCCGACCTCGGCGGCGGCGATGCCGTCGCGCCAGCCGGCGAGATCGCCGCGCAATAGGCCGAGCCCGTCGAGATTGCCGCGGCCGCGCGCCATCTTGCCGCCCGCCCACCACGGCCGCATCAGCGCGCGATAGCGCCCGTAGCCGGCGAAGAGCTCGTCGCCGCCCTCGCCGGATAGAATGACCTTGAGCCCGCTCTCGCGGGCGGTGCGGGCGAGCTTGTAGGTCGGCAGGATGGCGTAATCGGCGGTCGGGTCGTCGACGGCGGCGACGATCTCGGGCAGCAGGCGCCAGAAATCGACCTCGCCGAACTCGACCTCGACATGCTCGGCGCCGACCGAAGCCGCCGCCGCACGCGCCTGGTCGCGCTCGTCGAACACGCCGCTATTGGAGAAGCCGGCGGTGAAGGCATGCACGGGCTTGTCGTTGAGCCGCGCCATCATCGCCAGCACCGCCGAGGAATCGACGCCGCCCGAGAGGAACATGCCATAGGGCACGTCGGAGCGCTGATGCAGCTTCACGCTATCGGCGAAGATCGCGTCGAGCTGCGCCATCGCCTCGGCCTCGCCGATGGCGAGCGGCCCGCCGGCGGGGAGCGCGTTGCGGTGCAGCCGCTCGACGACGCGGCCGCGCGCGACGACGATGGTCTCGCCGGGCAGCAGGCGCTGGATGCCGGCGAAGATCGTCTCGCGGCCGGTGGTGAATTGCAGCTGCATCAGCTCGTTGCGCACCTGGCGGACGAGCTGGGCATCGACCAGCCCGGCGGCGACCAGCGCGCTCGGCTCGGAGGCGAAGGCGAAGCCGGCGGCGGTCTCGGCGTAATAGAGCGGCTTGATGCCGAAGGGATCGCGCGCCAGCACCAGCCGTCCGGCGGCGAGATCGTGGATGGCGATGGCGTACATGCCGCGCAGATGCGCGGTGAAGCCGAGACCGTGGCGGCGATAGAGATGGAGCGGCGGCTCGCAATCCGAGGAGGTGGCGAAGGCGGCGCCCTCCATCGCGGCGCGCAGCTCGATATAATTGTAGATCTCGCCATTGGCGACGAGGGCGGCGCCGCCGGGCTCGTAGAGCGGCTGATCGCCGGTCTGCAGATCGATGATGGCGAGCCGCGTCTGGACGATGCCGACATCGCCGGAGCGGTAATGGCCGTTGCCGTCGGGGCCGCGATGATGCAGCGCGATCCCCATCGCCTGGAGGATGTCGGGCGCCGGCATCGTGCCGTTCAGCGTCATGATCCCGGCGATGCCGCACATCAGCGCGTCACCGCGGCGAAGAAATCCTGGTAGCGCCGCACCACCGCCGCCTCGGTGAATTGCGCCGCGTAGGCGGCGTGGCCGGCGGCGGCGAGGCGCGCGCGCAGCACCGGATCGCCGGCGAGGCGCCGCATCGAAGCGGCGAGCGCCGCCGCGTCCTCGACCGGCACGAGAATTCCGCTCTCGCCGTCGCCGATCAGCTCGCTCGGCCCGGCGGCGGCGGCGGCGATGACGGCACGACCGGCCGCCCAGGCTTCGATGACGACGTTGCCGAGCGGCTCGTGGCGCGACGGACAGACGAGGAAATCGGCGGCGGCGAGCAGCGCAGCGACGTCGTCGCGCCAGCCGAGGAAGCGGACCCGCCCGGCGATGCCGAGCGACGCCGCCCGGCTTTCGAGCGCGTGGCGCAGCGGCCCCTCGCCGGCGAGCCAAAGATGGAGATCGGGGGTTTCGGCCAGCGCGGCCAGTAGGACATCGAAGCCCTTGTTCTCGTGCAGGCGCCCGAGCGCCAGCGCCAACGGAACCTCGTCCGGCGTCGCCAGCTTTTCGCGCGCCAGCGGCGGCGCCGGCGCGGCATCGACGAAATTCGGCAGGTAATGCGCGCGCTCGGCGGGCCAGCCGCGGGCGATGAAGCTGGCGACCAGGTCGCGCGTGTTGAAGATGAGATGGTCGCAGCGGCGATAGGACTTCAAATCGTAATAACCCCCGAGGCGGGCAACATGCACGAAATCGCCGTCCGGGCAAAGCCGGCTCGCCCGACTCATCCAGCTCAGCACGATATCCGGCCGGTATTCCGCGATGGCGCGGCGGAAGCCGCCCGACGTCGTGCGGTCGAACACGCCGCCGAAGGGCAGCTCGCGCACCGCGATGCCGGCGCGGCGCAGCGTCTCGCCATGCTCGGCGTGGCGCAGCAGCACGAGCTGGTCCTGGCCGGCGCGCTGGAGCGCGACGGCGAGGCGCAGGAAGAAGCCTTCCGCCCCGCCATGGCGCGCCCCGCCGATTGCCTGCATGAGCCGCATCGCTTGCCCCTCACTCCTTCTCGAGCCGTGCCTTGAGATAGGAGAGGATCGGATAGAGCCCGGCGCAGAGCGCGATGGCGAAGCCGTAGGGGCCCTCGCGATAGCCCTTGCGGCTGACATAGGCTTTCCAGAAGCGGGTGAGGATGCGCCTGAGATTGGCACCGTAGGAGCCGATATCGCCGCTCTCGCGCAGATCGCGCGCCCGCGCGCTGGTGTAGCGGTCGAGGCGGTGCAGCATGTCCGAGAGGTTGCGGTCGACATAGTGATCGAGCCTAGAGGTCAGCGCCGGCCCGCGCTCGCCGGAAAAGCTCAGCGCCGGGTGGACACGCTGCGGCCCCCAGCGTTTGGCGCCCTTGCGGAAGAGCCCGGCATAGGCGCCCTTGCCGAATGTCGACCAGCCCCAGCGCACGAGATGGTCGCCGATGTAATTGTCGACCGGGATGTGGTGATAGGCATGGCGCGAGCTCGCGATGGTGCGGCGGATCTCGGCGGCGAGATCAGGCGAGACGCGCTCGTCGGCGTCGATCTCGAGGATCCAGTCGCCGCGGCAGGCATCGATGCCGGTATTGCGCCGCTCGCCCTCGCGCTCCCAGCCGCCTTCGACCAGCCGATCGGTGAAACGGGCGGCGATGCCGCGCGAGCCGTCGCTGCAGCGATCGAGGACGACGACGATCTCGTCGGCGAAGGCGAGACGCTCGAGGCAAGCGGCGAGCTGCGCCTCCTCGTCATGGACGACGACGAGCGCCGAGAGCGTCGCCGTCACGCCGCCTCGCCCGCGATGCTGCGCCACAGTTTTCCCGCCGCCGCCTCCGCCGCATCGACGCTCAGCGAATCCATCATCGTGTCGGTGGTGCGGTGATCGAAATCGGGACCGTAGAGATCGAGCGGCGGGATCGCGGTCTGCGCCACCGCGGTGCGCGCCCCCCACGGTGCGTAGCGCGACGATTGGGTCGGGCCGAAGAGGCCGAGCGTCGGCGCCCCGGCGGCGGCGGCGATATGCATGAGCCCGGTATCGTTGCCGATGAAGAGCGCGGCGCGGCGCAGCACGGCGCCGGCGGTCAGGAGATCGAGCCGGCCGACGAGATCGATCAGCCGCTCGCCCGGAATGGCGGCGAGGAGCGGCGCCGCCTGCGCCCGCTCATGCGCGGCGGCGAGGACGGCGACGCGCGCCCCGGCGAGGATGCCGCCCGGCACGGTGAGGCGCAGCGCCAGCTCGGCGAAGCGTTCGGCGCGCCATTGCTTGCCGCGCCAATTGGCCGCCGGCCCGATCGCCAGCACTGGCGCGCCCGCCGGCACCAGCTCGGCGGCGAGGCGCTCGTGCCGCGCGGCGATGTAGAGAACAGGCGCCGGCGGCGTCTCGAGAGCGAGGATGCGGGCGAGCTGGAGGATGCGGTGCTCGCCCGCCGCACTCTTGACCTCGCCGAGACGCTGTCCGGCGCGCACGAGATAGCCGAGCGCCGAGCCGCGCAGATCGAGCACGACGTCCCAGCGCGTCCCGACCACCGCGGCATAGAGGGCAAGCCAGTGCAGCGACCAGCGCCGCTTGGCGACGACGAGCAGCCGCTCGAGCCGCGGCACCGCCTCGAAAAGCGGTGCCGCCGCCGGCCCGGCAGCGATGGTGAAGCGCGCCGCCGGATGGCGCTCGACGAGATGCGAGAGCAGCCCGGTCGACAGCACGGCATCGCCGATCCGCGTCGCGGTGATGAAAAGAACCCTCATGGTGGGTCGAGTGATACAGACAGGGCCGCCGATTGCCAAGGCGGCCGACCATAGGAAGCGGCGGCAGCCAGCCATCCCTGATGGGTGACGTCACCTACTACCGCTTGTGTGTCGCCTGCAATTTGCAGGCGCAATGCAGGGCACTTCCCTAGATGTAGTGAGGCGACGCGGGGAGGCTCACAGTGTCAATGAACGAACATAACAAGAACAAATGTGGTGGACGAGGCGACGCAAGGCAAGTGCTTTCCCGCAGTGACCGGCAACGTCCGCGTCAGAGCACCGAAGGCCAGCGTTGCCGACCGTGCAACACGCGGAGAACTTGGATGGCATCGCCGCGACTACGATGGGCAACGATATAGGGAGTTCGCCCGACAACCAACTCGCGAGTCCCTTTCCGGCGACCCGGCCGGCCGCTATCTGGAAAACTGACGAGACCGCCGACGGCTGCAAGGATGTGCTCGACCTGCTGCGTTGCGCCGGATGGTTGGTCGCGATCAATGTAAGCGCGCAGTGCCCGAAGATCCGCTAGCGCCAGCGCAGTCCAGACTACCCGCATTCCGGCGGGGGCAACTCATCAGCGCTGTCCCATGAGCGAACCCATTTCACGACGTCCTCGTGCGCCGCGACCTCGCCAGCATCAGCGGCTCTGATGCCTTCGTCGATCGCCGTCAACTGCCATTGCTGCATCGCGACGTAGTCGCGCACGGCTTGCTCGATGACCCAGGATCGCGGGCGATCAAGCGCCGCCGCGACCTCCATCACCTGCTCGTTCAGCGTTTCCGGCAAGCGGACGCTCATAGGTGAAGTCTTGCGCATGTCCGCCGTCCACAACTGACTACGGTGGACTACATTACATGACAATGTCGTCTATTGCAATCAGCCCACGGCCAGGCCTCACCTACCCTCCCCCGCAAGGGGGGAGGGTTCTCCGGTGGTGGAAGGCGCTCCCTTACCGCACGTAGTGATAGGTGCCGTCGGGCGCCAGGCAGGCGGCGGCGCCGTTGATCGTCGTGCAGCTCGGCTGCCCGTAAGCGGGCTGGGCGTAGACCGGCTGGGTGTAGACCGGCCGGGCATAGACCGGCTGGGCATAGACCGGCTGGGCATAGACCGGCTGGCGATAGGCGGGCGCCGGGTAGGCGGGCTGATAGACCGGTTCCGGCGCGTGGTTGGCGCTGCTCAGCAGGGCGATGCCGGCGATCGCGGCGATGCCGAGGCCGATGGCGAGGCCGGCGCCGTTGTCGTCGCGGCCGTGCGACTCGCCGTGCCAGTCGCGGCGATCACCGTGCCAGTCATGCGCCGAGGCCATCGGCGCGATCGCGGTCGTCGCCAGCAACGCGGCGGTCAGGGCGACACCGATCCGGCGGGTGAGCGTAGTCATGGTCCTTGCTCCTTGAGGGCAGGGGTTCCACTGCCCATGCTTATGATAAGCAGGCTTATCTTTCTCCATCCCAGACCCGCCCCATTAAAGAAATGTCATGTT
>WNFM01104222.1_pt1 | contig 11717 bp, 15 predicted proteins | sample 5400271 | NCBI WGS metagenome assembly WNFM01 (sample SAMN13153352, study PRJNA577476) | soil metagenome | isolation source: 60 cm saprolite on Douglas fir-dominated hillslope | place: USA:California | collected 2013-09-17 | reverse complement strand
CCGCGCAACGTCACCCACTACGGCATGACGCTCAAGGACAACGTGCTGCCGGAGCTGATCGACGAGCTCGAGCACCGCTCCGAGTACCGCCAGCGGCGCGAAGCGGTGCGGGAATTCAACGCGCACTCGCCGCACTTCAAGCGCGGGCTCGCGCTGACGCCGGTGAAGTTCGGCATCTCGTTCACCGCCATCCCGATGAACCAGGCAGGCGCGCTGGTGCACATCTACACCGATGGCAGCGTGCACCTGAACCACGGCGGCACCGAGATGGGCCAGGGCCTGTTCATCAAGGTGGCGCAGATCGTCGGCTCCGAGCTCGGCATCGACCTCGGGCGCGTGCACCTCACGCCGACCTCGACTGCCAAGGTGCCGAACACCTCGCCGACGGCCGCGTCGAGCGGCACCGACACCAACGGCGAAGCGGCGCGCGCGGCCTGCCGCGAGCTCAAGAACCGCCTTGCCGCCTACTGCGCGAAGCGCTGGGGCGTGCAGGCAAGCGAAGTGCGCTTCGCCGGCAATCGCGTGAGCGCGGGAAACCAGAGCCTCGGCTTCCACGAGCTGGCGCGCGAAGCGTTCCTCGACCGCATTCCGCTCTCCGCCACCGGCTATTGGCGCACCCCCGAGATCCACTTCGACCGCGCGCGCTTCCAGGGCGAGCCGTTTTTCTACTTCGCCTATGGCGCCGCGGTCTCCGAAGTGGCGATCGACCGGCACACCGGCGAGTCGCGGCTGTTGCGCGCCGACCTCCTGCACGACGTCGGCCGCTCGCTGAACCCGGCGATCGACCGCGGCCAGATCGAGGGGGGCTTCATACAGGGCATGGGGTGGCTGACCATGGAAGAGCTTTACTGGGACGAGCGCGGCGAGCTGAAGACCCATGCGCCTTCCACCTACAAGATTCCAGTCGCAGGCGACTGCCCCCCGCAGTTCAACGTCTGGCTCTGGGAGCGCGGCGAGAACGTGCGGGAGGTCGCCTACCGCTCGAAGGCGGTGGGCGAGCCGCCGCTCATGCTCGCGCTCTCCGTGTTCCACGCCATCTACGACGCGATCGGCGCGACATCGATCTCGCGCGAGGCCGTGCCGCTCGTCGCCCCGGCCACGCCGGAAAACATCCTGAAGGCGATCCATGCGCTGGGTTGAGATATTGGTGAGGGAAACCCGCGGCTCGGCACCGCGCGACGCCGGCACGCGCATGTGGGTAAGCGCCACCGAGACGCACGGCACGATCGGCGGCGGCAACCTCGAGTACACGGCGCTCAAGATCGCGCGCGAGATGCTCCTCTCGGGCGAAACCCGCCGGCAGCGGAAGTTCGCGCTCGGCGACTCCCTCGGGCAATGTTGCGGCGGCTCGGTGCTGCTCGAATTCACGGGCCGGGAGGCGATCGAGCAGGAGCGCGCATCGCTCGATGTCGCCCTGTTCGGCGCCGGCCATGTCGGTCGCGAGCTCGCCGCGATCCTCGGCCGCCTGCCCTGCCGCCTCGTCTGGATCGATCCGCGCCCCGACGCCTTTCCGCCCTCAGTCGCGCCGAATACGCGTGTGGTGATCGAGGAAGAGCCGGCCTGGATGGTCGACGAGGCGCCGGCCGGCGCGCGCTACGTCGTCATGACGCACAGCCACGCGCTCGACCTCGAAATCGTCGAGCGGGCGCTGCGACGCACGGATGCCGCGTTCGTCGGCCTGATCGGCTCCGAGACCAAGGCGGCGAAGTTCCGCGCGCGCCTCGCCGCGCGCGGCATCGACGCATCGCGCCTGGTGTGCCCGATCGGGCTTTTCAAGGCCGGCAAGCACCCGGCCGCGGTGGCGATCTCGGTCGCCGCCCAGCTCATCGCGCGCGAGCCCAGTCGCGCAGGAGCTGCCGCTCCGCTTCGGTCATCCGAGTGAGGTTGCCCGGCGGCATGACGCGAGCCACCGCCGCCTGCTGATCGATCTGCGCCGCCCGCTCGCGAATCCGCTCCGCCGAATCGAGCATCAGGCCCTTCGGCGCCTCGGCCAATCCCGGGAAGCTCGGCTTCGCCGCGTGGCACATCACGCAGCGCGCCACGACGACCTCCTGCACCTTGCTGAAATCGACCTTCGCCGCGGGCGGCGCAGACCTGGGAGCGAGCAGCAGGGCCAGCGCAACCACGATGAGGACGCCGGCGATCCAGATCCAAGCCGGCGCACGTCCCTTGTGCCTCATGACGAACCAGACGCGGATCAGCGCGCCGGCGAGAGTCATGCCGGCGAGCACGAGCCAGCTCCAACGCCCGCCGTAGGTCATCGCGTAGTGGTTGGAGATCATCACGAAGACGACGGGCAGCGTGAAATACGTGTTGTGCACGCTGCGCTGCTTGCCCATCGCGCCGTCCTTCGGGTCGGGCGCGCGGCCCTCGCGCACGGCCTGCACCATGCGCCGCTGGCCGGGGATGATCACGTGCGCGACGTTCGCCGTCATGATGCTGCCGAGGATCGCGCCGTAGTGAATGAAGGCGCCGCGGCCGCTGAACAAGTGCGTGAGCCCCCATGCCGCGGCGGCGAGCAGCACGAACAACAAGGCGGCGAGCGGCGCGTCGCCGATCCCCGAGCGGCACAAAAACTCGTACACGGCGAGGCCAACGACCATGCTTGCGATGCCGATACCGATCGCTGCGCCCCTGGACAGCGGCATCACGGCCGGATCGATGAGATAGAGCTCGGCGTTCGCGTAGTAGACGACGATGAGCAGCGCGAAGCCGGTGATCCAGGTCCAGTACGCCTCCCACTTGAACCAGTGCAGCGTCTGCGGCAGCTCCGCCGGGCCCAGCTTGTACTTCTCGGCGCGGTAGAAGCCGCCGCCATGGATCGCCCACAGCTCACCGGCAAGCTTCGGGTCCCTGGCTGACTCCAGATGGCCATCGAGCCAGATGAAGTAGAAGGAAGCGCCGATCCACGCGATGCCGACGATCACGTGCGCCCAGCGCAGGGCGAGGCTCAGCCACTCGAGGAGATAGGCCTCCACCCCGGCGTCAGTTCAGCTTGGCGGGCGATTTAATTCTTAGCTTCCCCGATACGTGGTGTAGCCCCACGGCGAGCATAGCAGCGGCACGTGGTAATGCTGGGAGCTGTCGGCGATCCTGATGCGGATCGGGATGCGCTCGTAGAACGACTCGGCGCCGAAATATGCACCGACATGGAACACAAGCTCGTAGGGGCCGGCCTTGAAGCGCGCGCCGTCGAGCAATGGCGCGTCCGTGCGCCCGTCTGCGTTGGTCGTCGCGTCCGCGAGCTTCGCGCCGTTGGCGCCGAGAAGCTCGATGCGTACCCCGGCGCCGGGCTTGCCGCGCGAGAGGTCGAGCACGTGTGTCGTCAGCCGTCCCATGGTCACTCCCTTACCAGCTTGTTGAGTCGTTGGCGAGCAATGTGCCCGATCTGCTCGAGCGCCTCGCCCAGCTCCGCATCGCGGCTATTCGCCAGGCGCCGCTCCATTTCATCTAGCACGCTCGATCGTTGTCCATGCAGGGCGAGCGCCACGATGCACGGAAAGCCGAACTTCTCGCGATAGCGGCGGTTGAGGTCCGATATCCGCTTGAATTCCGCTGCGGTGAGCGAGGTCAGGCCGAGGCGGCCCTGCTCCCCCGACGAATGCACGCTGAGCGTGCCGGCGTTCGCTTCGGCGCCGGCGAGCTCCGGATGCGCGCACACCAGCGCGAGCCGGGCATCCGGCGATGACCCGCGCATTGCGTCCATCATCGAACGATGCAGATCCTCGGTGGAGCGAAAGGGCCGCCGCTCGAAGGCGCGCTCGGCCACCCATGGCGAATGCTCGAACACCGCGCCGAGCTCGGCGACGAAGCGCTCGCGTGGCAGCCCGTTCAGCTCGGCGAGAGTCACTCGGAAAATATACTATCGCTTCATTGGCGACCTCGAGCTACCCGCGTGACCTCGTCGGATACGGCGCAAAGCCGCCCAAGGCGAAGTGGCCCGGCGGCGCGCGCATCGCGCTTCAATTCGTCCTCAACTACGAGGAAGGCGGCGAAAACTCCATCCTGCACGGCGACAAGGCTGCCGAAGCCTTCCTGTCCGAGATCGTCGGCGCGCAGCCGCTCGAGGGCGTGCGGCACATGTCGATGGAGTCGCTCTACGAATATGGCTCCCGCGCGGGCGTCTGGCGCGTTCTCGAGCTCTTCAGGCGCTACGACGTGCCGCTCAGCATCTTCGGCGTGGCGATGGCGATGGAGCGCCACCCGGCCGTCGTCGAGGCGTTCATGAGGTCGGGACACGAGATCGCGAGCCACGGCTACCGGTGGATCAATTACCAATACGTTCCGCTCGACGTCGAGCGCGAGCACCTGCAGCGCGCCATCGAGATCCAGAAGAGACTTACCGGCGAGCGCCCGCTCGGCTGGTATGCCGGACGCACGAGCCCGAACACCCGCAAGCTCGTGGTCGAGGATGGCGGCTTCGTCTACGACGCCGACGACTACAACGATGATTTGCCGTGGTACGACACGCGCTACGGCAAAGCCCAGCTCGTCGTCCCCTATACGCTCGACGCGAACGACATGCGCTTCGCCACGGCGCAGGGCTTCAATTCCGGGCAGCAGTTCTTCGATTATTTGAAGGATTCATTCGACAGCCTGCATGCCGAAGGCGGCCGCATGATGTCCGTCGGCCTGCATTGCCGGCTCGTCGGCCGGCCGGGGCGGATTGCGGCGCTGGATCGCTTCCTGAAGTACGTCACGAGAAAGCCGAAGACCTGGCTCACCCGCCGCATCGACATCGCGCGCCACTGGCTAAAGCACCATCCGCATGCTTGAGCCGGTCAAACCTGCGCCGCGCCTGCTGATGGGCCCGGGGCCTATCAATGCCGATCCGCGCGTGCTGCGCGCCATCAGCGCGCCGCTCCTCGGCCAGTTCGATCCCGAATTTCGCCGCTACATGCGCGAGGTGTCGGAGCTCTACCGCGGCGTCTTCCAGACGAAGAACCGCTGGACGCTCCTCATCGACGGGACGGCGCGCGCAGGGATCGAGGCGGCGCTCGTCTCGCTCATCGAGCCCGGCGACCGCGTGCTCGTGCCGGTGTTCGGCCGCTTCGGCCACCTGATTGCCGAGATCGCGCGCCGGGCGGGCGGCGAGGTCTCCACCCTGGAAGCTGAATGGGGCAGCGTTTTTCCCGACGAGGTGCTGGAGCGCGAGGTCAAGAAGCGCCGACCGAAGATCGTCGCCGTCTGCCACGGCGATACCTCGACGACCATGGCCCAGCCGCTCGCCCGGCTCGGCGAGGTATGCCGTACCGAGGATGCGCTGCTTTATGTCGACGCCACGGCGACGCTCGGCGGCATGGACCTGCCGGTGGATGCGTGGCGGCTCGACGTGGTGAGCGCGGGCTTGCAGAAGTGCCTCGCCGGACCGCCGGGCAGCGCGCCGCTCACGCTGAACGAGCGCGCGGAGAACCGCATCGTGCGGCGGCGCCATGTCGAGGCGGGCCTGAAGCGCGCCGACGAGAAAGAGGGAAAAGGCCCGATCATCCGCTCGAACTACTTCGACCTCGCGATGATCATGGATTACTGGTCGGAGCAGGCGCTCAACCACCACACGGAAGCGACCAGCATGCTGTACGCGGCGCACGAATGCGGCCGCATCCTGGTCGAGGAAGGGCTGGAGTCGGCGTTTGCGCGCCATGCCGTGGCATCGAAGGCGCTGCGCGCTGGGCTCGCAGCCCTGGGACTCGAGCTCTTCGGCGACCGCGCCCACAGGATGCCGAACGTCAGCGCGGTCCACATCCCTGCCGGCGTGGACGGGGAAAAGGTGCGCCGCGCGCTCCTCGAGGATTCCGGCATCGAGATCGGTACATCCTTCGGCCCGCTGCACGGGAAAATCTGGCGCATCGGCACCATGGGCTACAACGCCCGCGAGGACGCCGTGCTTGCCACCCTCGCGGGGATGGAGGCCATCCTCGGAAAGGGAAGGCGCGGCGCCGCCGTCGATGCGGCGAACGCGGTGTATCGCGGCGGCTGATCAATGGATCGCGCGACGCTGGATGCGGCCTACAACAACAGCGCGGCGGTCGCGAACAGCGCGCAGATCGTCGCCGACTGGCAGGCGCGCAGCGACGTCCTGCGTCGCTCGGCGACGGAAATCCGCTACGGCGAAGGCGAGCGCAATCGCATCGATGTCTTCGAGGCCGGCCAGCCCTTGCTGGTTTTCATCCACGGCGGCTACTGGCAGATGCGCGCGAAGGAGAACTTCACTTTCCTCGCGGCGGGAGCGCTCGCGCACGGCACCAGCGTGGCGCTCGTGGGATACACGCTCGCGCCGCAGAAGACGCTCGCCGGCATCGTCGATGAGATCCGTGCGGCGCTCGACCGCCTGGGCCGCGACTGCATCCTCTCGGGCTGGTCGGCCGGCGGGCATCTCACGGCGATGGCGATGGATCATCCGAGGGTGCTGGGCGGGCTCGCGATCAGCGGCATCTACGACCTCGAGCCCATCCGCCTCTGCTACCTGAACGACAAGCTCGGCCTCGACGCCGGCGAAGCCCGCCGATTGAGTCCGCTGCACCGGCCCGCGACGACGAAGCCGCTCGTCATCACCTATGGCACGGCCGAGCTGCCCGAGCTGCAGCGGCAATCGCGGGCTTATGCCGAGCACGTGAAAGGCGCGCGACTCGAGCCGCTGGCAGGGCACGACCACTTCACCATCCTCGAAGAGCTTGCGGCTCCTGCCGGCCGGCTGACCACGCTCGCGCGCACCCTTCTGGGCGGCTAGGCGGTAAACCCGCACCGGCGCGGTGCGCAAATGCGCGCTATCTGCCGCGAATCGCTTGGCACAGGCCTTGCGGAGTGATCTACAGACCAATCCGGGGAGGTCCGATGAAGTCATTGATCGCCATGGCAGCGCTCGTTCTCGCCGCGCTTTCGTCCGTCGCGGGCGCCGAGGACAAAGTCATCAAGGTCGGCGCGCTGAAGCTCATCCACAGCATCACACCTTACTTCTACGAGAAGTTCACGCCGGCCGGCTACAAGATCGAGGTGATCCCTTTCGAGAGCCCGACCGACGGCAAGAACGCGGTCCTCACCGGCTCGGTCGACTTCGGTACCTTCGGCATCGCGGCGGCGTTGCTTGGCATCGCCGCCGGCGAGCCGCTCGTCATCTTCGCCGCGCAATGCAACCGCGGCATGGCGGTGATGGCGGGTGTGAAGTCCGACATCAACTCGATCCAGGACCTGAAGGGCAAGCGCGTCGCCATCTGGCCCGGCTCGACGCAGGAGGTCGTGATCCTCGAGCGCTTCAAGGCCGAGGGCATGACGATCAAGGATGTCCAGCACGTGCGGCTGCCCTTCAGCGACATGGCGCCGGCCCTCGCGCGCGGCGACATCGATGCCTACGTCGGCGCCGAGCCCGGGCCCGGCATCAGCCTCGCCAACGGCGTCGGCAAAGTGGTCGAGTATCCGTACAGCACGCCGATCGGCACGAACCCGGCGCTGGTGAGGATGATGATGGACATCCACAAGAAGGCGACCGACTACGCGATGAGCAACCGCGAAGCGCTGGTCGAGATGGCGATGCAGAAGCTCGGCCAGCAGAGGAAGTCGATCGAGCTCGCCGCGCCCAACGTCGAGCTCACCTGGAAGATCGACGACGAATTCATCAAGCGCGCCAAGGTCTACGCGCAGCTCATGTACGAGAAGAAGCAGATCCGCGAGCTGCCGAACCTGGACAAGTCGATCACCGTCAAGTTCATGTAACGATGGAGCGTAGCTAGTGGAACGAGTCCGCGCCATCGCCCTGGGCGCCGGATTCCCGCTGGTGCTCGTCGTCCTTTGGCACGCGGCGGTCGTGACGAGCGGCACGAAGCTCGTGCCCACGCCCTACATGGTGGGCGTGATGATGTACGACTTCGCCTTCGGCGGTGTCTACGACGACGCCTTCAGCAAGACCATCCTCACGCACCTCTTTGCCTCGATGCAGCGCGTGTACGGCGGCTTCTTCCTCGCCGCGCTGATGGGCATTCCGCTCGGCCTTGCCATCGGCAAGATCATGCTCTTCAAGCAGCTCCTCGACCCGACGCTCTCGCTGCTGCGCCCGATCCCGGTGACGGCGTGGCTGCCCCTTTCGATGGTGTTCTTCGGGCTCGGCCCGCGCTCGGCGGTGTTCCTCGTCTTCCTCGGCGCGTTCTACCCGATCCTCCTCAACACCATCTTCGGCGTGCGTTCGGTCGACCCGCGCCTCTTCGAGGCCGCGAACATGCTCGGCTGCGACGGCGCGCGGCTCTTCCGCCAGGTGGTGCTGCCCGCCTCCCTGCCCAGCATCTTCACCGGCCTTCGGCTCGGGCACGGCTTCGCCTGGATCCTGATCGTGGTCGGCGAGATGACCGGCGTGCCGACGGGCCTGGGCTCCGTGATCATGGACGGCCGCACGCTATCCCGCGCCGACCTCGTCATCACCGGCATGATCGTGATCGGCGTCGCCGGCTTCCTGTGCGACCGCGTCATCGTGTCGATCAACAACCGCGTCCTGCGCTGGAGCCCGCAGCACCATGCTTGACCGGCGGCCATTTCTGCACCTGCGCGACGTGAGCAAGATCTTCAGCGTCGGCAACGAGCGGGTCGAGGCTCTGCACAAGGTCGATCTCATCGTCGGCAAGGGCGAATTCGTCTGCCTGATCGGCGCCTCGGGGTGCGGCAAATCCACCCTCCTCCGGATTGTGGCCGGCTTCGAGGCGCCGACTTCAGGCGATGTGCGTGTCTACGACGCGCCGATCACCGGGCCCGGCAGCGACCGCGGCATGGTGTTCCAGGACTACGCGCTGTTCCCGTGGATGACGGTGCGCGAGAACGTCGCCTTCGGCCCGAAGCAGAAGGGGCTGAGGGACGCGCGCGACATCGCGGACCGCTACCTCGACATGGTGGGCCTCTCCAAGTTCGCCGACCGCTACCCCTACCAGCTCTCGGGCGGCATGAAGCAGCGCGTGGCGATCGCGCGCGTGCTGGCGAACGAGGCGAGCCTCCTCTTGATGGACGAGCCGTTCGGCGCCCTCGATGCGCTGACGCGCGAGCAGCTCCAGGACGAGCTCCTCGAGATCTGGTCGCGCACCAAGGTGACCATCCTCTTCGTCACCCACTCGGTCGAGGAGGCGACGCTGCTCGCCGACCGCGTCGTCGTCATGACCGCGGGCCCCGGCCGTATCGAGAGCGACAACGCCATCCACCTCTCGCGGCCGCGCGACGTCTCCGCGCCCGACTTCAACGACGCGCGCCGCGCCCTGACCGAGCGCCTGACGAGCCACGTGCGGCGCCGGCAACTGCGACCCGCCGCCTGACTCCCCGGGCGGGCTAGACTCGCCCCATGGCTGTTTCGTCGCCTTGCTAGGAGGTCCCATGTGCCGGAGCATCAAGACGCTTTTCAACTTCGCCCCGCCGGTAACTCACGAGGAGATTCAGGCGGCGTCGCTGCAGTTCGTGCGCAAGCTCTCCGGCTTCAACAAGCCTTCGAACGCAAACATGGCGGCGTTCCTGACCGCCGTGAATGATGTCGCCGCGGCTTCGACGAAGCTGCTGCACTCGCTCGAAACGCACGCCCCGCCGCGCGATCGCGACGAGGAAGCGGCCAAGGCCCGGGCGCGATCGTCGCAGCGGTTCGGCCAGCCATCATGAAGACGCTGCTCTACGAGGTGAAGGACCACGTCGCGCGCATTACCTTCAACCGCCCCGACGCGGCGAATGCGCTCGACCTGCAGATGGGCCTCGACCTCATGCATGCGTCGATCCAGGCGAGCGAGGATCCCGCGGTTCGCGCGGTGCTCATCACGGGTGCGGGGAAGATGTTCTCCGGCGGCGGCGACCTCAAGAGCTTTGCGGCCCAGGGCGATGCCCTGCCCGGTCACCTGAAGGAAGTCGCGCTCTACCTCCACGCGGCGATCTCGCGCTTCGTGCGCATGGACGCGCCGGTGATCGCAGCCGTGAACGGCGCGGCCGGCGGCGCGGGCATGAGCCTTTGCCTCTTCGCCGACCTCGTGCTCGCCGCCGAGTCGGCGAAGTTCACGCTCGCCTATACGCGCGCGGGCCTGAACCCTGACGGCGGCTCGACCTATTTCCTGCCGCGCATCATCGGCGTGCGGCGCGCGCTCGAGCTCGCCCTCACCAACCGCGTGCTATCGGCCAAGGAAGCCTTGGAATGGGGCATCGTCACCAAGGTCGTGGCCGACGCGGAGCTGCAGACCGAGGCGCAGGCGCTAGCGCGAGAGCTCGCCGCCGGCGCCACGCGAGCATTTGGCAAGGCGAAGCGGCTGCTGCATCACAGCTTTAGCGAGTCGCTCGAGACGCAAATGGAGCTCGAGGCGCAGGCCATTGCCGACTCGGCGCGCACGCACGATGCGCGCGAAGGCATCGCCGCGTTCATCGCGAAACGTAAGCCAGCGTTCAGGGGCTCGTGATACAAGGGCAGCCTATGCGCTGCCTGCTCATCGGCTTGCTGTTCGCGCCCCTCACGGCAGCCGCGCTCGACGACGACGTGCAATTCATCGGCGCCGCCGTCTACAGCCATCCGAAGTTCGACGGCTCGCCGGCACAGCACAACGACCCCATCCCGCAGGTGCACTACGTCAACCGCGGTTGGTTCGTCCGCACGACCGAGGGCATCCTGGAAGGCGGCACGCGCTGGGGCTTCGGTCAATCGGCCGCCGCCGGCGTGCAGGTGGCCTACGAAGACGGCCCGCTCGGCAAGCATCCCGGCGCCTCGCTCGGCGTGCATGCCGAGCTCGACGGGAAAATCGGCCCGGCGCCGGTCTCCTCCGTGTTCCGGCTGCGGCAATTCCTGAGCAACGGCAATGGCTGGGAGGCCGATGCGCGCGTCAACATCGGCGTGTACGAAGGCCACGGCCTGGCCGCCGCTGTCTACGGACAGGGAACCTGGGCCAACGAGAAGATCTTCAACAATTTCTACGCGGTGAGTAATAGCGGGCTGCTTTTTAGCGCGCTCGGCGTCTGGGGCGGCTACACGATCACGCCGAAATGGCTGCTGCTCTTCAGCACTGAAGGGCGCCGCCTTGGGGACGCCGCGGCATCGAGCCCTTATGTCGAGCGCCGCTCGGGGTTCTACGGCAGCCTCGGCATCGCTTACCGCCTCTAGAAAGTGCGGATGCCGCCGAAGCTGTCCGGCACTTCGTGGCGCTTGCCGGCGTCGTCGTACCAGTAGAGCTTGCCGGCCTCCTCGCCTTTGGTGAGCTTGTGTGAGCCATCGCAATACGGCTGGTTCTTCGAGAGGCCGCACTTGCACAGCCAGACTTCCTTGCCTTCCATCACGTACTTGGTGGGTTCTTGCGGGGTGCGCTTGGCGAGACGGGCCATAGAGACTCCTTTTCCTAGGCGGCGAGTACCTGTTTCAGCCGGGCACGGTTGAACGGCAGGTCTCGGATACGCAGGCCGGTGGCATGGGCAATGGCGTTGGCGAGCGCCCCGGCCGTCGGGCCCTGCGCCGCCTCGCCGGTGCCGAGGAAATGCTCGCCCGGCCGGTCGATGACATGCACCTCCACGCTGCTTGGCACGTGCGAGAAGCGCAGGATCGGGTAGCCCGACCAGTCGCGGCTGGTGATGCGCGTGTCGTTGAACATCGCCGACTCGAAGGTCGTCCAGCTGATCGACTGCAGGATACCGCCTTCCATCTGGTTCTTGATGCCGTCGGGATTGATCGCCTCTCCGCTATCCACCGCGGCGACGACCCGTCGCACGTGGACATCGCCGGTCTCGCGTTCTACCGA
>WNFM01339604.1_pt1 | contig 11718 bp, 12 predicted proteins | sample 5400271 | NCBI WGS metagenome assembly WNFM01 (sample SAMN13153352, study PRJNA577476) | soil metagenome | isolation source: 60 cm saprolite on Douglas fir-dominated hillslope | place: USA:California | collected 2013-09-17 | reverse complement strand
AAAGCTTTAAACAGGGTGCATAAATCATGGCAAAAATGGGAATTACAATTTATGGATGCGGGCAGGACGAGGCCGTTTTGTTCCGAGAGATGGCGCCTCGCTTTGGCGTTATGCCAACTATCACAGCGGCACCGGTATCTGAAGCCAATATTGAACTGGCATTTGGGAATCGATGCATCAGCGTCAGTCATAAAACTCAAATCACAAATTCCATTCTTCGTGCGCTTAGCCAAGCCGGCGTAGCGTATATCTCCACAAGAAGTACTGGATATAACCATATTGACGTAGATTTCGCGCAGAGCGTTGGCATCTCTGTTGAAAATGTCGTGTATTCGCCCGATAGCGTGGCTGATTACACGCTAATGCTGATGCTGATGGCGGTGCGAAATGCAAAATCCACTATCAGCCGTGCAGATATTCACGATTTCAGATTGAATGACGTACGCGGGAAAGAATTACGCGACATGACCATTGGGGTAATTGGAACAGGACGCATTGGCGCAGCAGTTATGGACCGGCTGCGGGGCTTTGGCTGCCACATATTAGCCTATGACCATTGTCCCAAAACCTCTGCCAATTACGTCCCTCTTGATGAATTGTTACAGCAGAGCGATATTGTAACGCTCCATACACCACTTAACGCGGATACAAACCATCTCTTGAATCGTCAACGTATCGAGCAGATGAAGCACGGCGCGTTCATTATCAATACTGGACGCGGTTCACTTCTTGATACCGAGGCTCTTATTCCAGCGTTGGAAAGCGGCAGATTAGGCGGTGCGGCGTTGGATGTCCTCGAAGGAGAGGAAGGAATATTCTACGCTGACTACAGAAACAAACCCATTGAAAGCAAACTGTTGTTGCGGTTACAAAAATTACCGAATGTGCTTATTACTCCGCACACCGCCTATTACACAGACCACGCCCTGAGAGATACTGTTGAAAATACTATTATCAATTGCCTGAAATTTGAAAGGAGACCATCATGTCTGGGGACACCACCCAGCACCAAATTGGTCATTTAGAGAGGAGAAAATAGCATGGATAGGTTGAAAGTCGCAATTATATTCGGAGGCTGTTCCGAAGAACATCCCATCTCCGTTAAATCTGCGCAAGAGGTCGCAAAACACCTCGATATCGAAAAGTATGAACCGTTCTATATCGGGATTACGAAGAGCGGTGCTTGGAAGTTTTGTGACGGCCCTGGCGCAAATTGGGAAAACAACAATTGCCGTCCGGCTATGCTGTCACCGGACAGAAGCGTACACGGATTGCTTGTTCTGGAACAGGGACAATACAAAACGATCCGTTTGGATATGGTGCTTCCCGTTCTGCACGGCAAACTCGGCGAGGATGGTGCGATGCAGGGTTTGTTGGAGCTTTCCGGCATCCCCTATGTAGGCTGCGATATCCAAAGTTCTGCTCTGTGTATGGACAAATCCCTTGCTTATATCGTCGCTAGAAACGCAGGAATTGCCACGCCGAATTTCTGGATTGTCACGGCGGACGAGGACATTGACGCCGACCGGCTTCCTTATCCCGTCGTTGTAAAGCCGGCCCGTTCGGGTTCATCTTTCGGCGTCAGCAAGGTATCTCGAAAAGAAGAATTGCTGAGCGCGGTGGAAACCGCAAGACAGTATGACTCGAAGGTGTTGATCGAAGAGGCTGTCGTCGGCAGCGAGGTGGGATGTGCGATATTAGGGAACGATCTGGATTTGATTGTAGGCGAGGTAGATCAAATTCGTCTATCTCATGGCTTCTTCAGAATCCATCAGGAGAATAAGCCTGAAAGCGGTTCCGAAAACTCAACAGTAATCGTTCCCGCTGACATTTCGGCAGAGGCGCGCTTGCTCGTTCAGCAGACGGCAAAAGCCATATATCGCGCCTTGGGATGCAGGGGACTTTCGCGGGTGGATATGTTCCTGAAGGAAGATGGAAAGGTAATACTTAACGAGGTTAATACTTTGCCCGGTATGACTTCATACAGCCGTTATCCGCGAATGATGGCGGGCGCAGGGTTGCCATTTGCCGAAGTGATCGACCGGATGGTGTCGTTTGCATTGAACGGAAAAGACGATGAACGATGATCTTGTCTTTGTAGACGAGTTTGTATCCGGAATACGTTGGGATGCTAAGTACGCCACGTGGGATAATTTGGTCGGCAAACCGGTGGACGGGTACTTGGTACATCTACGGAATACCAGTATACCGTTGACTAAGATTCAGAGGTACCACCAGTGAAGTTATTGTCTAAAACATTATTAGCCTTATACCTACTAATCCTGCTATGGCTAGTTTTGTTCAAATTTTCATTAGATTTATCCTCGGTATTAGATTATCAAACTAGAAGTCTTAACTTGATTCCATTTGCAGATTTTTCACGAAATAGTTTGAGAGAGATGATCTTTAATTTTGCCGTTTTTATTCCTTTCGGTTTGCTTTTAAGTGTCAATCTAAAACGAGCTAACTTTTGGCGGGTTTCTTGGGCTGATACTCTATGATTCCCACGGGATGCGCAACGAGCTGACTGAAGAATCGACGATACTTGTCATGAAGGTCTCCTTGTTGGAAAGAAGGTGTTTCTTTTCCTTCAAAGAGACCATTTTTGGACAACGCGTTGGCAACTAGTCAGCTCTGTTAATAGCGGTTTACAATTAGACCAGAAATAACGCTCAAAATTGACCCACTCCTTGACAAGCCCTATCCTCGTGTTTATCACTACCGAGGAGGTGGGCCATTGAAAAGGAGTGGCACCATTCACACGATACACGAATTGTCAGCACAAGGAAAGTCCATCCGCGCCATTGCGCGAGAAATCGGGATCGCTCGCAATACGGTTCGTCGCTACTTGCGAGGGAAGCCAGAAGCGGTTCCGCGTCCCAAACGAGGGTCGATCCTCGATCCCTACAAAGCCCAGATCCATCGCTGGATGCAGGAGGACCACTTGTACAACTGTGAAGCCATGTTAGAACGGCTCCGCGCCCAGGGCTACACTGGCAACGCGACCATTCTCCGAGATTACGTGCGTCCCCTTCGTCCTCGTAACGTCGGCCAGGTGCCAGTGATGCGCTATGAAACACGCCCTGGAGAACAGATGCAATATGACTGGGGCGAGGTCCACTACGAACAGAAAGGGCAAGATCGCAAGCTTTACGGCTTTACAGCGGTGCTCGGCTACTCACGCATGCGCTTTATCACGTTTGTCAAACGCTGTGATACGCCAACGATGATTCGCTGCATGATGGAGGCATTCGAGTACTTTGACGGCTTGCCCAAGGCCGCACTGACCGACCGCATGAAGAGTGTCTTCCTGCAGATGGAGGACGATGTGCCCAAGTGGAATCCGCTCTTTGCCGATTTCATGGCTGCTCTGGGAGTTGCGCCACGGGTTTGCAAGCCTTACAAGCCCCAAACGAAGGGCAAAGTCGAGCGGAGCGTTGGCGTCATCAAGGACAGTTTTTGGCCTGGCGCGCGCTTTACCGATATTGATGATCTCAACGAGCAGGCCAGGCGCTATTGTGATCGTCTCAACCAAAAGGTGCATCGGACGACCAGGAGAGTGCCGCTGGATCTATGGGTGGAAGAGCAGCTCTCACCTTTGCCAAAGGACTATGCGTGGGAACGCTACGGCGCAGAGGAGCGCAAAGTCAGTTGGGATGGCTTCGTGTCCTATGATGGCGTGCTCTATGGTTTGCCCGCGATTGCGGCGGTAGCAGGCTCGGTGGTTCTTGTCCGCGAACGGCATCGCACTTTACGGGTCTATCATCAGGGACAGCTCATCGCTACCCTTTCCAAGCAACCTCGTTCCCAAGAGATCGTCTGGCATCCTGAGCAGTTTGCCGGGGTCCAGCCATCCCCTTCAATCCGGCGAACCGACAAACCAGTAGGCCATCAGATCGAAGCCCCTCCTGTCGTTGTCCGACCCTTAACGGAGTATGATCAGCTCTTTGGCGTGGAGGTGCCGTCGTGAATGATTTACTCAAAGCCCTCTGCTTGCGTCACCTGGAGAAAGGGTTGCCAGAGTTGTACGAGCAAGCCCGTATGCACAGTTTAACGTACGAAGCGTTTCTGCGCCGCGTGCTAACAATGGAAGTCGAAGGTCGAAAGCTTGCCGCCCAACAGAAGCGTTTGAAGGCGGCGAAATTGCCAACCCACAAAACCCTGGAAGAGTTCGATTTCGTTTTTCAACCTTGCATTGATGAGCGTCAATTGTGGGAGCTTGCCGAACTGTCCTTCGTCAGGACTAATCGCAACGTGGTGTTCTTGGGGCCTCCAGGCGTTGGGAAAACGCATCTTTCGATTAGCCTGGTGGTTAAGGCACTGGAAGCTGATTACTCGGTGTTGTTCACCACGCTTTCCAACATGGCCGAGGACCTGGCTTCTGTCCCTCATCCCAGTTTACGCAGGCAGCGGCTCCGCCGCTACCTCACGCCCCGTGTGCTGGTCATCGATGAGATCGGCTACACCAAGCTGACCACAGAACAGTCTCAGTCCTTTTTGAGCTGGTGCGAGACCGCTATGAGAAGGGGCCAATCATCTTGACTTCCAACACCAGCTTTTCTGAATGGGGGAAGCTGCTCAATGATGAAGTGTTGGCGACCGCACTGCTTGACAGGCTGCTTCATCATGTTGAGGTGATTTCCATAGCGGGCAAGAGCTTCAGGATGAAAGATCGGACGGCTGCTCCCAAAAAAGGGGCAGCGAAGTGAGCAAGGCAAAAAGGAGGAACAGCGATGTCTACGACCCCCACAAACCAGAGAGAGGCGCGCATTCGGCGAGCCACTCTCCAGGATGCTGAACAGATGGCACATTTATGTCACCAGCTTGGCTATGCAGCCGAGGAGCAGCACGTCCAGCAACGACTCAGCGTGCTGATGGGGCACAAGGATCATGCCGTCTTTGTGGCCCAACAAGCCGGTTCGCCCCTGCTGGGTTGGGTGCATGTCTTTCGGTGTCATCTCCTGCATACGGACCCAGAAGCACAAATCGGAGGCTTGGTCGTCGATGCCACAGTTCGACGCAGCGGGGCGGGACAGCAGTTAATGCAGGCTGCTGAGCAGTGGGCACGGACGCAGAACTGTTGGGCCGTCTATCTGCGCTCCCATATCGAGCGTCAGCAGGCTCACCAGTTCTATCACAAGATAGGCTATGAGACGGTCAGTTCTTCGGTGTTTCGCAAGCGTCTTTGAGGATCAGTCCTCAGCGGTTTCGACATCGGTCTGAAGGTGGGTCAGTTTTCCACCGTTCATTTGGGGTGGGTCAATTGGAAAACGCTACAAATGGGTCAAAGGCCCGGTGCTATTGACAGCTTCGTTGCGCATCCCGTGGGCTTTGGCATCCCAAGTGCTTTTGCGACCTTCCTCGGTCTGGCGGGAACGGGCGTTTGAGGCCGACGGGAAGGAAATATGGGGCAGAGGTACGTCGCGCGCGGATTACCGCGCTCGGCCCGTGGTCAGCCACTGTGCCCAATCCGCGCGCTGATTGCCACGTGCTACCTGCGCCGCCTGCTCCCAAGCATACGGCACCTGCACATGCTCCACCTGCCACGCATTCTGCTTCCGGCGCAAAAGAGCATAGCGCGCGTGAGGACTTCCCGATTCCATTGCGTAAGGGACAGGCGTCTCCATCGTGTAGGCTGGCAGACCAACACTGCCAGGATTGACAATCAGCTTGCCCTGGGGAAGAGTAACGGTGCGAGGAACATGGCTATGCCCGCAGAGGATGACCGGCTGCACAATCGCGGAGATGCTGGCTTCGATCTCACGGGTGCTTCGCAAACAGACGCCAGAAGCTTCCACGTGTTCGAGCAGGTAGGGCGCATCGAACAAATCGCCGTGGCAGATAAACAGCGCATCCGCGACCACGGCTGTTTCTGGTAAGGCACGCAGCCACTGGAGATGGGCTGGGGTGAGCTGTTCTCGGGTATACCTCTGGGAAGAGGCAAGTTTCTCATCAGGGGTGAACAGCACGCGATCGTCGTTGCCACAAATGCTCAGCATGTTTCGCGTGCTCAGAAGATCGGCTGTTCCTGCTGGGTCAAGGGGACCAGTCAGGTGATCTCCCAGATTCACGATCTGTTGAATGCCTCTTTGATCTATATCCTGCAAGACTGCTTCCAGTGCCCAACGATTCCCATGCACATCAGCAATGACAGCAAGAGGGGTTTGAAAGATCTTATTTTCGCTCATGGCTCTCTCTTTTCTCAAAGAAGGTCGTTTTCAGGAAAGTGTACCATATCGCTTCTTCTTCTCTGCAAACGTGCTCACTTTGAGAGGGAGCCGGGCCAGCAAGCTGTCGCCACCTTGCTGCTACCTCGTTGCGCAACCCGTGGGATGGAGCAGCCCGAGAGACCCAGCACGCGCATCGACGCGACTATGAGGGCCAGCCGATCAATGCGGTGGTGGTGCGCTGCTGGGACAATCGGATGCCCAAAGGCGGAGGCACGGTCTATTTGACCAATGCTCCGGTCAACGACCCGTTCACGGTCTTTGATACCTACGACTGGCGCAGTGTGATTGAGAATGGGATCTTCAAAGAGGGCAAGCATCCCTGGCACCTCTTGCGCTTTCCCAAGCGCACAGAGGCCGCGGTGGTGGTGCATTGTTTCTTTACCTTGCTGGTGATGGGACTGTCTACCGCTTTTCGCTTGTGGCAAGCGCAGAGCACGCTGCTTCCCACGGCGCAGACCGCCGTCCATACCACCCTGAGCACGGCCTTGCTTGGCGGGGAAGGGACAGCGCGCTGGCGGCAACGCTTGCGCGAAGAAAACCGCGACACAATCATTGTCTTCATCGGGCAAGCCTATGGAATTTTCCACCTCGCCGAATTTGCCATCCTGACGCATGTGCCACTGCGTCGGCTCCCTTCCGCTCTCGGCTCTCCACAGGCCGTTCTTCAACGGTTTGGGCTGAGTCCCTAATCCTTATATCATAATTCCAGTATCACAGATGATTTGCTTGACATTTGCCGCATAATCTAGTAAAAATTTATAATGAGAGCAGTAAAGCATAGTTAGCACCGTACACCAGCGGAACTATTTTTCTGCTTCTATGACCTACCTGGCCACTGTAGAAAATCTAGTGTGTTTGTTGTCAGAGCAAGCGGTAAAACATTTTAACCGCGGAAGAGGAATATTTATGGTATTGCCATTGCGGAGAGCAATCGTATTTGTAGTTCTGGCACTTGTACTGCTGATTGGTTTATTTGGTTGGACCATAAAGATGGCTGCGTCTACTCCAGTGCAGCATCATACAAGCATACACAGCAGTCATGCGCTGGCCTGGTACTGCCCGGCCCCACCAAGAATGTGCTAAATAAAGCTTACGTTTCCTGGTTGAGAGTACAACAAACCTGTCGGAGCTATCTCCTCTTTAATATAAAGATAGCTCCGACAGGTTTACATAGACTTGTGTGCGATAGCAGATTTAATGGGTTGCCGGTCTTCTCACTGAGATATAGCCACCAATAGCCATCAGCAGACCAAAGACCAGCATCACCAGCCCCCACCAGAGGTTGATATTGATGCCGTCGCTGCGACTATAATCAGCAGGGCCAAAGAGTCCGTAGAGAAAGAGAACCAGACCCATCAGGGCGATGGTCGCCCCGATCGTCAGCGCAATTGACATCTTGTGCGAATGTACGGAAGGCTCCATGCCCTGGCTATCCTGTTGGCTCAAATTCTCCATGCTATCCTTTTGACTCATAAACTTGTAATCCCCCTTCTGCGTAATGATGCCTGGCTGGTACCATCAAGATCACCAGAATATAATGTTTAGCACAACCAGGATAACTAAGGCCGCGGCAGCCAGCACGAGAGGTTTCTTGTACCAGACCGTCTCGACTGCTTCAACCTTTGGCGTTAAACTATAGACCAGCCCTTTCAGTTCCACCTCGGGTTTCGGTTGAGTGAAGAGCGAGACCGCGATGGTCACCACAAAACAGATGACGAAGGCGATCAGAGCTCGCCACATACTGGAACCTTCCGAGCTGCCGAATGAGAAAAGATGGAGGAACTGTTCCCCTACCCAGAGAAACAAGGAACTCACCGTGCCCACAATCAGGCCCCAGAAGCCGCCCCACGGTGTCGTACGTCTCCAGAACATCCCCAGCAGGAACGTCGCCAGTAACGGAGCATTGACCACGGAGAACAGGACCTGGACATAGTCCATAATGCTGTTGAAACCCTGTGCGAGGTAAGCAGCACCAATGCTGAGGAGGATACCTACAACGGTTACGACGCGTCCCATCCATAGGTAGTGAGTATCGGGCGCATCGCGCCTGATATACGAGCGATAGAGGTCGTAGGTCCAAACGGTATTGAAGGCGGTCACGTTGCCGGCCATGCCCGACATAAAGGCGGCGAGTAACGCCGTCAGGCCCAGGCCCAGCAGGCCACTGGGAAAGTAGTGAACCATCGCGAAGGGAATAGCCATGTTGTAGGAGTTCTCGAAGCCGCCTCCATGACCCAGACCGGGTAAGACCGAGAGGATAATCAGGCCGGGAGCGATGGCCAGGACGGGGAAAAACAGCTTGGGAAATGTGGCGATCAGGGGCGTACGTTGCGCCGCCGCCATGTTCTCCGCTGCCAGCGCGCGTTGGACCACAAGGAAGTCGGTACACCAGTAGCCAAAGCTCAACACAAAGCCCAGGCCCAGAACAATGCCGATAAAGTTGACGCCAAACGGGTTATTGTTGGTAGCGGTACCGGCCCACAAATGGAAAAAGGCGGGATTGTTCACCTTGGCCTCCAGCCCTGACCAGCCGCCTACATTGATCAGGCCTAAGATGGTCAGCGGCAGGAGCCCTGCGACAATCAGGAAGAACTGGAGCGTCTCATTGTAGATGGACGAGGTCAGGCCTCCTAGCAGGATATAGACCATAATGAACAGAGCGGCGAGCCAGATACAGGCATTAAGCGACCAGCCCAGCAAGACGTTGAAGACCAGCGCCGCCGCGTACATATTGATGCCGCTGGTCAGCAGCGTCAAAATGCCAAAGGTCACGGCATTAAAGCCACGCGTTGGTTCGTTATAGCGCAGCTTCAGGAAACCGGGCACCGAATGCGTCTTACTTCCATAGTAAAACGGCATCATGAAAATAGCAACAAAAATCATGGCTGGAATGGCACCGATCCAGTAGAAATGGGCCTGGAGGATGCCGTATTGAGCAGCGTTCGCACCCATGCCCAGAATCTCAAGCGCTCCCAGATTCGCGCCAACAAATGCTAATCCAGTCACCCAGCTTGGCAGCGAACGGCCCGAGAGGAAGAAATCGGCGGCGGATTTCATGCGCGTTCTCAGCGCAAAACCAATCCCTAGAGTAACTACGAAGTAGATCCCAATGATGAGATAATCCACCCAACCAACATTGGGGGCCTCACGGGCTTGCAACGATGCAAGGGCAAACATGTTGATTCTCCTTGTGATACTAGGAAAGAAGCGTCGAGTGAATTTGTTAAAGTGTTATCACGCTACACTGGAAGAATCTTTATGTTAGTTACACGATGAAGAAGCGAGCTGCGTATACCTGGATTGAGACCCTGAGTTACTCTTCGAGTTTTCTCCTCTCTACTGGCTTCTCAGCGCCTGCGGCGCTTCGCACGTCTTTGTATGATGACAATGGATTGTGCGGCCTGTGGGCCACACAATCCATTGTCATCATAAGAATTCCCCTTGCACTGCTACGTGATGTGGTCAGCTAGATGCCAAATGCGAGCACATATAGTTTATAGTATCTGTCTTCCTAGCAATAATGCGCTCTCTTTGCCGAGCACATCTTCATTGGCACTAAGAGCGTCGAGCAATGCTTGCACATATCCCGCGCCTGCGGGAAGACGCGCACGCAAGATGAATTCTTTGCCAACACCCAGGCTCAGCTGGCGCTGCCAAAAGGAGGCATGAACGACCTGGTTGTTCTCTGCTATTTCTTCCATCAAAGCTGCAACTGCCTGTCTAAAGGAACTAGCAGGCATAACTCCCTGGCTAAAAGCGAGCACGATGTCTTGCATTGCCTGCTCACCATTATCAGCCACAGCTAGATTCTCCCCAATTTGATAGATGAGGTTATAGGTGTTAAAAGAGATGTGAGCAACGGAAGCCACAAGGTTAGCATAGTTGTCCAGGTGTTGGCGAAGGAGGTGGGTAAAAATGTCGTAGTGGAACGATCCGTACGAAAGCAGCCAGGATTCGTGCAAAGCACCCTGACCAGGCGTAAAGCCAAGGGAAGCTAGATAGGTATGACCATCTGAAATGTGCTGGGCAAGCGCAGGATCAGCAGGCATATCTGCACTGAAAATGACTTCACCCGAAGCCTGTAGACCAAATAACGAAACTGCTCCTATGCGCTTGCCCAGGCGCATGAATGCACGCAGCAGCAAATGCTGCACATCTTGTAGATCCAGAGTTTCCGCGAAGGCTCCAAGACGCTGCAATTTATAGGCGGTATCCTCGGCCTGTTCAATAAATTGCTTCTGTAGCCACTGCTCTATTTGATCAGTCATGGCTTGAAATTGAGCACGCATTTCGTTATGTAAAGTAATTATGGCCTGTGTATACTCTTCAGGTGGTACACCCGGCTGTGGCTGGTGTAAGACACTGAAAAGCACCTTGGGAACATCGGCGTTGAGTGCCCGGTATACATCCATAGCTTCTTCCTCGCTATCTAACAATATCTGTAGTTATTCAGGTCTTCTCGCCACCTACGTGGCTCTCTTTTTTGTGCCAGCTACGGCCTATGCAGCATCTGGCTGCATAGGCCGTAGCTGGCACAAAAATAAGTGTGAAGCGCCGCAGGCGCTGAAGAGTCAAGCAAAGAGTAGAGCCTGAAAGTAGCCAATATTTTCTGCATATCGTAACAGATGTGATACTCTTATACTGTTAGACTACCTCAAGGAGTACGATACCACATGGAAAATAGTATTTTCGAACTTATGGAAGCATACGATTATGAGAACATTTTCTTTTGCCAGGAGAAAACGTTTGGGCTCAAAGCAATTATTGTCATTCACAATACAACGTTAGGACCTGCTGCCGGGGGCTGTCGCATATGGCCTTACGCGACGGAGGCAGATGCGATCAAGGACGCAGTACGCCTGGCGCGCAGCATGACGTATAAAAACGCGGCGGCCGGACTACCGTATGGTGGAGGAAAATGCGTGGTTATTGCTGATCCCAAGCGCGATAAAACTGAGGGCTTATTGCGTTTGCTTGGGCGCTTCATTAACCGGCTGGGCGGCTTATATTTGACCGGAGTGGATGTAGGCACCACGATCCAGGATATGGATATCATGCGCTTAGAGTCTCCTCATGTAGTGACGGTCTCCGAAGCGATGGGAGGCCCTGGTGAGAGTGGGTTCGCGACAGCTTTTGGCGTCTTTCAGGGTATCCGCGCCTGCCTGAGAGAAATCTATGGCAGTCCATTGCCGCAAGGTCGGACCGTGACTGTCCAGGGCGTGGGCGCGGTAGGCAGAGAGGTCGTGAAACAATTGGTTGAGACAGGAGCGACTGTCACGATTGCCGATGTGGACCAGGAGGCTGCAAACTATGTGGCTGCGCAGTACAATGTAAAGATTGTGGAGCCTGAAAATATTCATCGCCTGGATGTTGACGTGTATAGCCCTTGTGCGCTGGGTAGTATTTTGAACGATCAGACCATTCCAGAATTGCACTGTAAGATTGTATGTGGCAGCGCCAATAATCAATTGGCCGAGGAGCGACACGG
>WNFM01031981.1_pt1 | contig 11720 bp, 3 predicted proteins | sample 5400271 | NCBI WGS metagenome assembly WNFM01 (sample SAMN13153352, study PRJNA577476) | soil metagenome | isolation source: 60 cm saprolite on Douglas fir-dominated hillslope | place: USA:California | collected 2013-09-17 | reverse complement strand
ATTGAATCGGCTCCCGTAAGTTCATGCAGGTATCAAGGCCCTCCACGCGACCGCGCGGGTAAATGTACAACAACATGGGCACGAAGTCCCGCTCGCGGTGGGTGGGGCGACGCACGGGACGTCGCGGTCCCGAGGCTGGCCTGGGGACCGGAGCGCTGAGGGATGGCCTCCGTTGCCGACGCGACTCGGCGCTCTTCAACGCTTCAGTGCGAGGACGACAAATGGCCGGCGGAGGCGCGGATTAGAGCAAAGCGCTGCTGAGCCGTCTGTCCGTGTCTGTCCTACGGACTCGACTCCTTGACCGTGCTCGCCCCACATTGAAGCGTTTCGCGGTTGACAAAGCCTCAGGAGAAGCCATAATCGGCGCGTGCTTGCGCGGCGTCAGAGAGAAACCGAGGGCGGATCCGAGGACGGCAGGCGCGCGCGGGCTCCGCGACCGGACGGAATCACCATAAGTCAGGAGGTGGGATGATCGTAGCGGCTGGACAGCCGCTGCGAGCGTTGGCATCGGCGCCAGTGCTCTCGCAGGTCAGCATTTCAATACCCAGCATCACGCCAGCGACCGTGATGGTTTCCTTCACGTCGCTGCCCGGCAATACGCCGAAGACCAATCAGAACTTCGTCGCGATCTGGGAATCGACGATCATTCCGTGGCCCATCAAGCCGTTGGCCGTGCAACAGGTGCCCCTCGACCAGGAGCAGGGTTCCGTGGTGATGAGCGGGCTCTCTGTCCAGAGCAAACCGTACATCATCGGCTACGGCGTCGGACCGCTGATCACGGACATCTGCGCCAGCGCCATCGTGTACGTCGGCGGTCAGCCGGGCGGCGGATTCTCGAGCAGCATCGGCATCGAATCACTGACGGCCGACGCCATCGTCGTGCACTACGTGTTGTGCAGCGCGTACCAGCCGCTCGCGTCGGGCAACTGGATCGGCATCTGGCAGGGCTCGGCCTCGCCGTTTTTCTCGGGGCCGCCTCTTGTCAAGGCGCTCATCACTGGGAACTCTAACGAGGGATACGTCGCCATGAATGGTCTGAATCTCGCGTTCGGGACGCAGTACACGCTCGTATATTTCGTCGGACCTGCGCTCACCAACGCCGCCGCCATCCTGAATTTCTCGACGGCCGTCTAGTCACCGCACCCACTACCCACTCTTAACCGCAGCAGCCAGCCACAGGAGACCGCGAACATGGCCAATCTCAGAGGCGCAAGCATTTCGAATACCCAATCGTATGGCACCTCGCTCTCAGCGAGGGGCCTGAGCAGCGGGACCGACATCCTGCTGACGTACAACACGATGCCGGGCAACTCGCCGAGCACCAACGGCAACACGGTCTTCCTCTGGCAGAACCAGCCGTTCATTCCGTACAACCAGAGCCCGCTCGCCTCACAGCCCGTCCCGACCAACACGCAGCAGGGCAGCATGGATTTCGGCAACCTGCAGATTCAGAGCAAGGACTACATCATCGGTTATGCCGTCGGTCCGAACCCGACGAACGTCAGCTCATGGGTGTACGTGCCGGCCGCGGGCGGCCCCAACCAGGCATTCCAGACCTCCATCTGGGCGAATGCACCCGACATCAGTCCGGACGTCGTCGTCGTGCACTTCGACACGCCGGACGGCAATCAGCCACAGTCGTCGGGCCAGTGGGTGGGACTCTTCCAGGGTACTCCGTCGTACGGGCAGCAGCCCGTGGCGAAAGTCAACATGGCCAACAACAGCAGCCAGGGCACCATCCCGCTGGCCGCCACGTTGCTGCGTTTTACGACCTACAGCCTCGCGTACTTCATGGGGGCGAACCAGAAGATGATGGCCGCGTCGTTCACCTTTACCACGAACTGAACACTCGAGGCCGGGTGGACCCGCACGACTCCACCCGGCCCAACCTGCCCCACTCCCGAAAGGTGGCGGATGCCGACATTTCTGCCGACCTCATCACCACAGCTGTATGCGGCGCCCAACGGCGACGTCTGGGTCGCCCTGTATCTGCCCCAGGCTCCCAGTCCTGTGCCGGCGTCGATTCCGCTGGATCAGGCGTTTGCCGGTCCGGGCACCTTCGTCTTCGCGACGACCGCGCTCGACATCAACGCGTCCGCCGCGGCGATTGTCAGCGCGGTGCAGAACGCGTTGCAGTCGTTTATGGCGGTTCGCGCGATGGCGTGGATTCTCGACCCGGCGAACATCACCGCCGCGAACCTGGCGATGATTGGATTTCGCGCGACGGATGCCTCCCAGGGCTACGTGCAACCGGGCCTCGGGTTCGCGATCGTTCCCAACACCAGCCACCCCCAGAACTTCAACCTGGGGCTCAATATCGGCAACGGCGTGCGTCTGGCGCTTGCCGGCGACAGCCTGACCTTCACACCGAGCGCCAACAACCTGAACTTCGCGGGCGCCTTCGCCCCACAGAGCTCCACGATTCTGTCGGCCACGCTCCCCTTCAGCGGCAGCGGGGCGGGCGCGTTCCAGTTCACGACCTCCATCAGCCGCATTGACCTGTACGCCAATTTGCGCTGGGGCTTCCAGCTGCTCTTCGACATGGCGACCGGGCCGACGCCGATCATGTCGCAGTGGTATCCGCTGGCCGACGGCATGCAGCCGAACGGCGCCGACATGATTGGGGTCAGCGTCTCGGTGGATCCGGCGGATACGACCAACAGCCGCCAGCCGGATCGCACGTATGTCGCCTTCACCGGCGTCAACGACGATGGGAGCGCGACCATCCTGACGTCGGGCTACCGCAGCGTGTTCGGCGACCTGGTGCTCCTGCGGCCGATCGCGCAGCCGGGCTCCGGCGAAGTGGCGGCCCGGCTGACTCTCGCGATCGGCAATCCCAACAGCCCGAGCGCACCGGACTTCGTCTTCGGGCCCGAGGGCGACTTCATCCTGATGCTCCAGCCGCCGAAGGACGGCACCTCGTCGCTGCTGTTGTGCGGGCTCACGCCGACCGAAACCTTGAGCTTCAGGGCGGGGCCGGCGGCGAATCCGGAACAGGGCGATCGGTTGCGCTTCAGCGCCAACCGCTCGGCGTTCGCGCTCGTGTATCCGCCGCCAGCGGCGTCGACGCTGGGCCCGCCGGTTGATCCCGCGGCGCCGCTCATCGGCGACGCCTATCGCACCTCGTGGGCGACGATCGTGCGCGCGCCGGCCGGGCAGGCAAATCAGTACAGTGCCCAGCCCAAGGGCGCGCCGCTGTTCGGCTTCGATACGGTCGTCGCGCCGGCCAACAAGGCGCTGCTGGGGCTTGTGGATCCGGGCTATGCGCTCACGAATCCTCCACCGTTTCCGCTCCTTCCGTACGGGCTGGCCAACCCCACCGAGACCGGCGTCAGCTTCGGCGAGGCCAACGTCGGCGGCGTCGAGCAGTTCGTAGCGGCCCCAGTCAGGCGCGCCGTCGTCGCGTCGCCCGGCGGCGCGCGGCCGGCGCGTCCCACGCGCATGCGCCGGTCTGCCGCCGCCACAACCGGCACGGAATGGGCGACCACTCCCTCGGGCTTGCTGGCCGAGCTCGACTCCACCACTGGCGCCTGGAAGTCGGTCATCCTCGGCGTCAACGAGGCCGCCGGCCCCATGTGGATGTCGTTCACGGATCCGCCGGCCAAGCTGCAGCAGGCGCTCCAGACGTCGAGTCTGTTCCTCGTGGCGGCCAACGCCGCCAACCTGGGAGCGTTCGCCACCAGCCCGGAAACGATCACGCCGCCCGCGCCAACGGGGAACGCGACGTTTTACAACACGATGGCCGTGCAGGACTGGCAGATCCAGGTACGGGTCGGTCAATCCACTGCCTACGGCGATTACAACAACATCCTGATCATCAAAGGGGTGCGCGGCGCGCTGGTCGATCTGGTGAGCACGCCCGACGTCTGGACCCAGAGCCAGGACTTCTCCATTCCGACGTCCGCCGGCGGTACGGGGGACACCGCCGAGATCGTCGTCCTGTCGCAGTGGCTCGCCAATTATCTGCAGGCCGCGCTCGCGCAGACGAGCCCGTATTTCGACAACTTCAAGTCGATCGTCATCGACGAGCACTGGACCGGCATCCTGGTGCTCAAGGCGTCTCTCACCGACCTGCCGTCCAACCTTGGCGGCCTCCTGTCCGTGATCGAGCCCTCGCAGTGCTTCGCGCACCACTTCGGCATCACGATCAGTCCCGTCCGCATCAACCAGGCGGCGAACACCCCGCCCATCGGCAACGCGAGCTCGAGCTCCATCTTTCAGCTGATCTACTACGTCAACCCGGCGGTCGATCCAACGCAGCCGATCCACGTGCTGCCGCCGACCCAGCAGCCCTACGACTTCAAGCTGCTCACGTTGAAGGCCCTCTTCAAGAACACGTCGGTGAAGGCGTTCGAGAGCTACGCGCAGCTCACCCTCGACCAGTTCTTCGGCGATGCGGTCGATCACATGGGCGATCCCGCGAACACCTACAACACCATCATGCTCACCGGCGCGTACCAGCAGCAGGGCGGCGTGGGAACGTTTCTGCTCGACAGCGTCGCCGACAACCTGTTCTTCCTCAACAGCGCCGCCCTCAACAAGGCGGAGATCGTCAGAGCTCAGTTCAACACGATCAACCGCACGACGCTGCGGTTCGATCTGTGGGGCTACCTGGATTTCAGAGTGCTGGCCGCTGTCGACGACACACAAAAGCCGCCGCAGCAGGATGTGCCCTTCGATCTGTTTGGCTTCGGCAGCACCGACGACCCGACGGCAGCGCGCCAGGGCTTGAGCTTCTCCACGCTCGGCGTCGTGATGGATACCAGCGCCACGCCGCCGGTCTTCGCGTTCGACACCCGCGTGATCTCGTTCGATGCGTCGCGTCCGCGCTCGACGCCACGCGACGGCAGCATCTATCAGGCGTTCGCGCTGAACCTGCGAGGTCTGCTGAGCGGTGACGCGAACGATGACCCCTCGGCCGAGAACTACCTGACGGTGCCGACCACCGCACCGCTGTCCGGCGTGAGCGGTCAGCCGTGGTACGCGCTCGAGTTCGATCTCAACCTGGGCACGATCGGCGCGCTCGCCGGCAAGGCGGGCCTCAACGCCCGTCTGATCACGGCATGGGCGCCCGGACCGCTGACGCCGCCGGCCACGACCGGCGATCCCACCTTCTATCCCGCGATGGTGGGGCTGCGTCTTCCCGGCGTGACGACGAAGGCCAAGCTGCTGAGCCTCGAGGGCGTGCTCGCGATCTCGATCGGCGACATCCGGCTCACCTATTGGGTGCTGTGGCTGAGCGACATCGCCCTGAAGTTCCTGGGGCTGCTGAAGATTCCGCCTAACGGCGCCGTCAGCTTCGCCTGTTTCGGCAACCCGCAATCGGGCGGCGAGCCCACGGCGCTCGGCTGGTACGCCGTCTACAACCAGAACAAACCGAAGAGCGCCCACCGGGCGCTGTCGGCTCCCCCCCGCTGAGAGGAATCATGGGCTGGCCCGGCACGCTTCTCTCGAAGTGGTACAGCGTTCTGTCCGCTTCTCGAATCACCCTCGGTAACGAGGGGGTTGATCTGTTCGCCCACTATCTGGACACCAACGCGACTGTGCGCTTCTATGTCGCCGGGACCACCGGGTGGGGACATCAAACCGCCTCGGTGCTGCTCGTCCGCCGCCTCTGCCAGCCCACGACGGCCCAGCCATTCGCGTTCGGCTATACCGGTGCCGTCGAGGTCTACATCGACGCGAGAACGGGCGGGGGCGTGCTGAATCAGGAGCCCTACGCCACGACGCTCGACAAGCTCATGAAATTGATGCCTGAGCTGGTCAAGATCAACAAGACGCAGTACAGATTCTTCTCCGCGACCGTCGAGTTCTTCGAGTACGACCCCACTCACCCGCCGGAGCCCGTCGTTCATCTTGGGTTCACCGGTGGTTCCGATGGCGTCGACGGTGTCGATCACGTCGCCGCGGGGCTCAATACCGATTTTTTCCTGCGTCTTCAACCCTACCGCTGGACGGCGCCCAACCAGGTCCAGTACCTCTCGGACAACTGGCCCTACGTGGAGCTCGATCAGCAATACGTCCTGGGCAAGAGCAGCTTCGTTCAGCGCGCGTACGTGCAGCCTGTGTCAGTCCCGGACTGGGACGGCAGATACCAGAACGACCAGCAAGCGCAGATCATCCAGTGGCTGACCGCGGACGCGCAGCAGGCCCAGTTCGATTTCTGTCCCATTTACAGCATTCGAGACACGAAGTCCGAGCTGGGAGCGCCGGGCCAGCGTCTGGCCTTCGTCCTCGCAGCGGTCCTCGCCGCCGAAATACAGGATGGAGGTCGACCCGCGGTCGTCGTCAACCTTGACGTGTACGAGCCAGCCTCGCTGGATGTGCTGAACTACGAGTACGGCTTCAGAGCGATTGTCGAGCTGCTCGGCAACAGAATCGGGTTCGAGACGGATGAGTACTATCTCGCGTCGGCGGCCGCCCGGAAGGCGGCCGTTGCCCCGCTGCTCGTCAGCGAACGAGACCGGCTCGATTGGTTCCAGTACGACCCGACCCGCGGTGACAATCTCACGGCCCTCCAAGCCATGACGGGGTGGCTGCTCACGCAGCCCGACACGAGACGACGGGTGCTGTACGTGCAGCTGGGCAGGCGCGCGGCCAAGATCGCGCCCCCGGTGTTTGCCTATGCGTTTGCAAAAGCGACGCTGCCGGGGGTGTTCGAAGGACAAAACACGGCGAACCTGGCGCTCAACATCGGCCAGCCCTATTTTCATGTGAACCGCCCCACACAGCCGGGAACCCAACAATATCCAAGCGAGATTTTGTCGGCTTACGGAGGATCCGCCCGCGGCAGGGAGCTTCAAGCGACGGCCGACACGATTACGACCAGCTGGCCTCAGTGGCCCACAAGTGCCAACCCGCTGCTCCGAATTCCAGCGTTTGTGCGCGCGTACCGGGCCGAGGCCGCCGACGGACCGTACCACACGTACTTCGGAGGCATGCGGACGTTCTATCGCAACCGGCTGGAGGACAAGTTCAACCTCAGTCTGTGCTTCTTCAACTACTTGATCGACGGTCACGGGAGCGCGTCGCGCTTGCTGGGAGCCGGAGCCACGGTGGCGCCCGGAGGCGAGACCCTCGCGTCGATCTTCGCCGCGTTCTCCAAGGCGGCGCAGCCGGGTCAGCCGGTGCCCTTCCTGCAGCAGCTCGATCAGTCGGCGCCGATTGCCACGTTCATCGCGGGAGTCGAGGGCCAACTGGGCACGGCGTTCGTCACGACGAACACCGCCGTCACCAGAGAACCGGCCGCGACAGAACCAATCAAGAAGGTGACGGTCACCGGCGCGACGCAGCTCTTCGGCGCCGGCCCGGAGATCGACGTGGACGCGGAATTCACGACGCCAAATGGGATCGTGGTGCTGACGTGCCGCTTTACCGGCGCCGTAGCGTGGAGCCCCAGTGGCCTGCCCTGGATAGCGTTCGCGAATCCGTTCCTGGAATTCACGGTGGCGGATTCGCCGTTTCCGGTCGCCGGCAAAGTCGGCGGCCGGCTCGTCGGACCCGACGTCGACTTCTACGCGGTGCTGCCGCCCAACGACGGCGCCCTGCTGTTCGCGGGGGACTTCGTGTCTCCGCCGAGCATCGACAAGTTCTTCCGCCTGGCCGGCGGCGTCAACCTGCTCGCGTCGCTGCCCCCGCCGCTCAACATCATCTCGCGGCTCGAGCTGACGCACGTCGAGTTCGGCAGCCGGACCAGCACGGACCCGCTGTCGTTCAGCATCGAGTACTTCTTCTTCCTCCTCAAGTGGGCGGCCACGGCGGGCCAAGGCTGGCAACTCGTCCCCAACGTGACGTTGAACGATCTCGCGATCGGCATCACGGTGCCGACGCCGGGTAGCGCCAGCTCGGTCCGCGCGGAGATCAACGGCACTTTCACGATTGGCAGCGGGGCCGACGCGGGCGTGATCGCGGTCGGCGTCACGGCACCGGAGCTGACTTTCTCCGCACAACTCACGCAGGGCGAGATCAAGCTCACCGACCTGATTCAGATCTTCATACCGTTCATTTCCATCAACCCGCCGTCGCAGCCCGCGATCACCCGGTTTTCGTTCAACGGCGTCCAGAAGACCGGCGATTACACTCTGTCGTGCGGCCTCGGGTTCTCATTCAGCCTGCCCCCTTCCGGTCCGGCGTTGCTGACGCTCGAGGACATCGGGCTGCTCGTGACCCGCGCCGCCGGTCAGACCACCGGACAGCTGACCGGCTCGTTCACGCTGTTGCGCGACGACCCCGCGAATGCGCTCACGCTCGCGCTCACGGCGGAGTACGTCGACGATCCGCAGCACGCGGGACAGCACACGTGGCAGTTCTCGGGACGACAATCGTCGGCCGATCAGCGGCTGTCCCTCGTCGCCCTGATGGCGAAATATCTGGGTGGCTGGCAGCCGCCCCAGGACTACGGGATCAACGGCCTCTCGTTCAGCGCCACGCCGTCGAACAGCGTCTATGCGTTCGCCGGCAAGACCGCCGAGCCGTGGCAGGTGCCGTTCAATCCTGGACTCACCATTGCGGCCAGCCTCGATCTCGCCTACGACCAGTCACAGCAGCCCTCGCCTTATTCAGGCTCGCTCAGCGCCGTCGTCTCCTGGAGCTCGATCGAGATCGATCTCAAGAGCGTCTTCGGCAAGGACGGTTCCGTCTACTCGGTCGATTGGGGCGCGTTCCACGCCGAGGTGAAGAAGAACGCGAAAGGGGAGTGGGTGGCGGCCGGCTCGCTCACCGGCGTCACGCTCGGCGGCCTCATCGAGGACTTCGTGTCGTTCGCCACCGGCAGCCGCTTCGGACTGGGCGCGCCGTGGAACCTGCTCGACTCGGTGCCGCTCGACGCGCTCCAGCTCACGTTCAATTTCACGACCAGGCAAGTCGGCTTCGGGGTCGACATCGGCGGCATCGATCTCGGCTTCGCCAGCATCGACGGCGTCACCATCAACTACGACTCGTCGACCGCGGACCGCAAGGTGATGGTCACGCTCACGGGCCGCTTCCCGTGGACGAGCGAGCTGAAACCCTGGGACGCCACCAAGCCCGAAACGACGCCGGCGCCGCCCGGCGGCGGCAACGAACTGCTCGATCTGCGTCTGCTTGCTCTCGGCCAGCACGTCTCCATCGTCGGCTCCCCGGAGTTCACCTCCGTCACGCAGGCGATCGACGCCCTGCGCAACATCGGTCCGGACGACGCCCCGGTGGCCGGACCCAACGCGAGCGTGGCGTTCGACCCGAACAATTCCTGGCTGGTCGCGACCGACTTCGGCCTGATGAAAGTGAAGGACGAGTCCCAGGCGCTGGCCGCCGGCGATGACCAGTACACAGTGAGCCTGGCGATCGTGTTCGACGATCCCAACCTGTATGCGCTGCGGATCGCGCTCGCGGGCCCTGCCGCCAAGGTGCTCAGCGGGCTCGTCTTCGAAGTGCTCTACCGGCGGATCAGCGACACCATCGGCGTCTACCAGGCGGAGATCACGCTGCCGGACGCGATGCGGAACTTCGACGTGGGCGTCTACTCGCTCACGCTGCCGGTCATCGCCGTGGCGGTCTACACCAACGGCGACTTCACGATCGACATCGGCTTCCCGTGGAATCTCGACTTCAGCCGGTCGTTCACCGTGCAGGCGGTGATCGCCGGCATTCCGGTGATGGGCTCCGGCGGTTTCTATTTCGGCAAGCTGAGCAGCGAAACGTCCACCCAGGTCCCGAAGGCCACCAACGGCCGCTTCGATCCCGTCATCATTTTCGGCTTCGGTGCGCAGGTCGGCGTCGGAAAATCCGTGAGCTACGGGATTCTCAAAGCCGGATTCTCGCTCACGATCTTCGGCGTCATCCAGGGCGTCATCGCGAAGTGGTGCCCGAACACCGCCGGCACCGATGTCGCGACGAAAGGCCAGCTGCAGGACAGCTACTACTTCGATGTGCAGGGCACCTTCGGGATCATCGGCGGCCTGTACGGCTACGTCGACTTCGCGATCATCAAGGCCTCGGTGAGCGTCAGCATCAAGGTGTACGTGCAAATCACGTACATCAGCTATCAGGACATCCCCATCTCGCTCGTCGCCTCGGTCGACGTGGAGGCGTCGATCGACATCGACTTCGGTGTCTTCTCCATCACGATCTCTTTCTCCTTCTCGATGACGATCAAGGAGACGTTCACCATCAAGAACAGCGGCACGGCGCCGTGGCAGGTCGCCCCCACCGAGCGCGCGGCGCTGATGGCGGCGGCCCACCAGCGGCGCCTGCGCGGGGCGCGTCCGCGGCTCTTCGTCGCGATTCCGAACGGGTCACCGACGTTGACGTGGAGCAATCTCGTCGCGGCCGATTCGAAGACCGCGCTCACGGGATATCTGGCGCCGGCCCTGACCGTGTCCGGCGATATGGCGCAGAAACCAGCCGACCAGCGGGTGTGCTACGTCATGATGCTGGCGATCGCGTCCGGCGATCCCACGGTGAAGCGGCAGGCCGGCGATGCGGACACCTCCTTCGATCTCCTCGCCCAGCAGGTCCTGCGCTGGGTCATTGCCGCGACGCTCAATCCGAATCCCCCCCACCCGGCCTATACGTCCTCGTATATCGACAACTCGGTGCTGGTCAGCGACGACGACCTTGCCGCGATCCTTGGAGCGCTGAGCGATCCCGCGGTCCCGATGCCGATTCCGCCCGACGCGATCGACACGTTCATGGGCAGCCAGTTCGTCATGACCGTGACGGCGCCGACGACCGCCGGCACGGTGAATGCCGCGCCCTTCCCCGCGTCGCCGAAGCTCGTGCTCGACGTGGCCGCCTATGGCAACGTGCCCGAACTGACATACGCGTTCGCCGACTTCAACGGCACGAGCGTCACGTACCTCGACGATCTGCGCACGTATTTCGACCAGCTCGCCGTGCAGGTCGAACAGGAGGCGGCCGCGCCGCCGCGGCTGATGGCTGCGGCCGGCGGGCCGGCGGTGGCCACGTTCGTCTTCGCCGACTACTTCCGCCTGATCGCCCGGCAGATGATCGAATCCGCGCGGGATGCGCTGCGCTCTTACAAGTACCCGCTCCAGCCCAACGACACGATCGGTACCGTCGTGACATGGGCCGGCAACGCGGGCGCGCCGTCGTTCACCCGCAACGACCTCTTCGAGGCCAATGCCGCTCATGCCCTGATCTCGAGCCAACCCGTTGTCATTCACGGCGCCACGGTGCAGGCGCGTGCGGGCGCCACCTTGACGTCGATCGCCGCGGATGACCAGAACCTGTTCTCGGCCGGGGATCTGGCCAAGGCGAACCACGCTTCGATCACGCTGCTCACGTCGGGCGCGACGGTGGCGTATCTCACGCAGCCGGCGTACGTGGTTCAGGCACGCGACACGCTCGACGCGGTTGCCACGCACTTCGGCGTCAGCCTCGACACGTTCCTGACCAACGCGCCCGCGACGCTGACGCAGAGCGGGCTCATCGCACCGCTCGCCCTGCTGGCGCTGCCGGATTTCACCTACCCGGCGACGGCGGGCGACTCGCCGTCCCGGATCGCCCAGCGATTCGGGATCGCGGTGGCGGCGCTGGCGATTCCCGCCAACGACGGCGTCCGCTTCGACGCCGGTGCCGGCGCGACACTGGATCTGCCGCATCTTCCGGCGCTCAAGGTCGGTCCGCTCGTCGACGAAATCAAGAGGACGAACGGGTTGTCGCGTATCGGCGGCATGACGGGACGCTACTCGTTGCACGGACTGCGGCTCCCGACCGACGGT
>WNFM01232744.1_pt6 | contig 11721 bp, 12 predicted proteins | sample 5400271 | NCBI WGS metagenome assembly WNFM01 (sample SAMN13153352, study PRJNA577476) | soil metagenome | isolation source: 60 cm saprolite on Douglas fir-dominated hillslope | place: USA:California | collected 2013-09-17 | reverse complement strand
ATGAGGCCGAGGCCCGAGGTCCCGCCGGTGACGAGAGCGATGCTGTTTGCGTTCATGGCAGCTCGGATGCCGGCCGGCGCGGAAGGTCGCGTCGGTCAAACTACCGACGGCGGGCGCGGTCCATCTCGCGCTTCGCTTCGCGCTCGGCGATCGAGTCGCGCTTATCGGTGCCGGTCTTGCCCTTGCCGACGCCGATCTCCACCTTCACGCGGCCGTCCTTGAAGTAGATGCTGAGCGGCACCAGCGCGTAGCCGGCTTTCTGCTGCGCTTCCTGCAGCCGATCGATCTCGCGGCGGTGCAGGAGCAGCTTGCGGGTGCGCTTCGGATCGTGATTGGAGAGCGGTCCGGCGGGCTTGTAGGGCGGGATCTGCGCGTTGAAGAGAAACAGCTCCCCACCCTTTCCCATCGCATACGCATCCGACAACTGCGCGCTGCCCTCGCGCAGCGATTTCACTTCGGTGCCGGTGAGCGCGACGCCGCACTCGACCTTGCTCTCGATGTGGTAGTCGAAGCGGGCGCAGCGGTTGTGGGCGACGATCTTGACGTGCGCGTCGCTCATCCGTTCTCACCGAGAGCGCCGTTGTCGATCAGCCGCGTCTTGCCGGCGAAGGCCGCGAGGAAGAGGCGGCTCGCTGCCTCGGCGCGCGGCAGGTGCTGCAGCTCGACGGGCTCGCGGACTTCCGCGTAGTCGATGCGCAGCCCGCTCTCCGAGAGCGTCGTGCGCGCCAGCTCCTCGAGGCGGGTGGCATCCTGCTCGCCGCCGCGAAACGCGTTCCGCACGGCTGCGAGCGATCTCCAGAGCGCGATGGCGCGCGACCGCTCCTCGCTCGAGAGATAGGCATTCCGCGAGGAGAGCGCGAGGCCGTCCTTCTCGCGCACGATCGGCCGGCCGATCACTTCGGTGGCCAGATTCAGATCGCGGGCCATCCGCTCGATGACGCGGAGCTGCTGGAAATCCTTCTCGCCGAAAAAGGCCGCGTCGGCGCGGGAGAGCGCAAACAGCTTCGCCACCACCGTGCAGACGCCGCGAAAATGCCCGGGCCGCTTCTCTCCGCAGAGCGGCGCCGCCAGCGCGCCCGGCTCGACGTACGTCTGGAAACCGGACGGATAGATCGCGCTCGCGCTCTCGGGCGCGAAGACCAGATTCGCTCCGGCCTCCTCGCACTTCTTCAAGTCGCCGGGCATGTCGCGCGGATAGCGCGCCAGATCCTCACCGGGCCCGAACTGCGCCGGGTTGACGAAGATGGTCGCCGCCACCGTCGGAGCGCGCCGCGCCGCCGCTTCAATGAGCGACTGGTGCCCCGCATGCAGAAATCCCATGGTGGGCACCAGCGCGAGCTCGCCGTCGGTGCGCGCTTCCTGGCAGGCGCGGCGGAAGTCGTGAGCCGTAGTGACGACCGCCGCAGCCATGCATTCAGCCCTTCCCAGGAATCGAATAGAGCTGGGGCTTGGGAGCCTCGACGTTGGAAGCGAAGCTGTGCTCGGGTCCCGGGAATGCGCCCGTGCGCACCTCTTCGCGGAAGCGCGCCGCCGCCTCGCGGATCGACGTGCCGAGGTCGAGATACTTCTTCACGAACTTGGGCGAGAAGTCGGGGTTCATGCCGAGCAGGTCGTAGCACACCAGCACCTGCCCGTCGCAACCCGCGCCGGCGCCGATGCCGATCACCGGGATCGAGACGCTGGCGGTGATCGCCGCCGACAACTCCGCCGGCATCATCTCGAGGATGAGCGCGTAGCAGCCCGCCTCCTCCAGCGCCTTCGCGTCGGCGAGCAGCTTCTGCGCTTTCTCCTCGCTGCGCCCCTGCACCACGTAGCCGCCCAGCTTGTGCACCGACTGCGGCGTGAGCCCGATGTGGCCCATCACCGGCACGCCCGCGCGCGCGATGCGGCGGACGATCTCGGCGTACTCGGCGCCGCCCTCGAGCTTGACCGACTCGACGCCGCCCTCGGCGACGAGGCGGACGGCGTTCTTGACCGCATCGTCGGCGCTGCCCTGGTAGCTCCCGAACGGCAGGTCGCCGACCAGGTGCGCATGCTCGGTGCCGCGAGCGACGATCGAGCAGTGGTAGACCATCTGGTCCATCGTCACCGGCAGCGTGGTGTCGTGGCCCTGCACCACCATGCCCAGCGAGTCGCCGACCAAGAGGACATCGACGCCCGCGCTGTCGAGCAGCCGGGCGAAGGTGGCGTCATAGGCGGTGAGCATGCTGATGCGCTCGCCGGCCTGCTTCATCTTTCGGAGCGTATTGATGGTGACCTTCTTCAAGGTTCACCTCCTGGTTTTGGCCCCGCGCCGGTGCTTTCTGGCCTGGTCGCCCACCTCGGTGAGGTTGAGCGCCGGACAGCCCGGCTCGAGACGAGTTCGCGTACAGCTCTATAACACCTGGGCGGCGCCTTGTCAGACCCGCGTGCCCATCGGCTGGTAGTAGTGCGTCCCGTGCTTGATCTGCGACATGGCGCGCATCAACTCGCCCAGATCCTCCTCGCTGTCGACGAAGTCGATGTCGCTGGTGTTGATGATCAGGAGCGGCGTCTCGTCGTAGCGGTGGAAGAAATCGTTGTAGGTGCGCGAGAGCTCGGCCAGGTAATCCGGGTCGAACCGGCGCTCGAATTCGCGGCCGCGCTTCTTGATGCGCGCGAGCAGCACCTCGAGGCGCGCTTGCAGATAAATGACCAGGTCGGGCTTCATCACGCGCGGGCCCAGCGTCTCGTAGATGCGCTCGTAGAGCGCGAGCTCGTTGGGGTCGAGCGTGATCGAGGCGAAGATGCGGTCCTTGGCGAAGAGGTAATCGCTGACCGTCACCTGCGAGAAGAGATCCTGCTGGAACAGCTCCTGTTGTTGCTTGAAGCGGCTGAGCAGGAAGAAGAGCTGCGTCTGGAAGGCGAACTTGTTCCGGTCCTGGTAGAAGTTGGCGAGGAAGGGATTCTCCTCGACGATCTCGAACACCGTGCGCGCGCCGAAGCGCTTCGAGAGCGCCCGCGTCAGGGTGGTCTTGCCCACGCCGATCGGGCCCTCGACGACGATGTAGCGGTGCTTCAGATCCATTCAGGCTCCGTGCGGCGCGGAGATCAGCACAATCCCGCGGGGCTTGCAGCATTGACATTTGCAGCTGGATCGGGTTTGCGCGCGCGGTATCGTGGAGGAGACATGGGCACGCATCGCATCGACAACCCGTATACCGGCGAGACCGTCGCCGAGCGCACTCTGCTCGCGGAGAGCGCAGTCGAGGGCCTGGTCTCGCGCGCCCACCGCGCCCACCAGCAGTGGATGCGCACGACGATTCCCGAGCGCGTCGCGCTCTGCGAGAAGTTCTGCCAGGCGTTCGAGCGCGACGCCGATCGCATCGCGCGCGAAGTGACGCAGCAGATGGGCAAGCCGCTCGCGCAGGCGCAGGGCGAGGTGAAGACCACGCTCTTCCGCGCGCGCACGCTGATGTCGATCGCCGCCGAGTCACTGCGCGACGAGCCGCTGCCGCCGGTGCCCGGCTTCGTGCGCTTCATCCGGCACGAGCCGGTCGGCGTGGTGCTCGACATCAGCGCCTGGAACTATCCGCTGCTGATCGCGGTCAACGTCGTCGTGCCGTCGGTGCTGGCGGGCAACGCGGTGATCCTCAAGCACGCCAACCGCACCGCGCTCTGCGGCGATGCCTTCGCGCGCACGTTCGCGGCGGCCGGAGCGCCGGAGCATCTGGTGACGGCGATCGACGCGACGCACGAAGTGTGCTCGCAGATCATCGCGCGACCCGAGGTCGGGTACGTCAGCTTCACCGGCTCGGTGCGAGGCGGACACGAGGTGTATCGCGAGGGCGCAAGGCGCTTCATCGACGTCGGGCTGGAGCTGGGCGGAAAAGATCCGGCCTATGTGGCGCCGGATGCGGATCTCGATCACGCCATCGCCAACATCGTCGACGGCGCGTTCTACAACGCGGGGCAGAGCTGCTGCGGCATCGAGCGCATCTACGCGCACGCGTCGGTGTACGACCGCTTCGTCGAGGGCGCGCTCGCCGAAGTGCGCAAGTATCGCCTGGGCGATCCTCTCGCGGCCTCGACCTCGATGGGCCCGATGGCCCAGCCCGACGCGCCCGCCAAGCTCGCCACGCAGATCGACGAAGCGCGCGCGAAGGGAGGCCGCGTGCTCTGCGGGGGAACACCCGTACACGACGCGGCGGGACGCGGGCGCTTCTTCGATCCCTGCCTGGTCGTCGAAGCGAATCACTCGATGCGCGGCCTGATGGTCGACGAAAGCTTCGGCCCGATCGTCGGCGTCCAGAAAGTTTCCGACGACGACGAAGCCGTGCGCTTGATGAACGACAGCCCTTACGGCCTCACCGCCTCGATCTGGACGCGCGATCAGGAGCGCGCCTTTCGCGTCGGTGCGCAGATCCAGACGGGCACCTTCTTCATGAACCGCTGCGACTACCTCGACCCGCTCCTGCCGTGGACCGGCGTGAAGGACACCGGCAAAGGGATGTCGCTCTCGAAGTACGGCTTTCTGTCGCTCACTCGACGAAAGTCGTTTCACTTGCGTACCCAGACCTGAGCGGGCAACGATCCAGCATGCCCCTCGTTCGAATTGCCCTGCGCAAAGGTACGACACCCGCCTTCCGCCGCGCCCTCTGCGACTCCGTCCACCGCGCGATGGTGGAGACGATCAAGGTTCCGGAGCAGGACCGGTTCCAGATCGTCACCGAGCACGAAGCGGAGTCGTTGATCTACGACCCGTCGTATCTGGGCATCGCGCGCACCGATGGCGTGGTGCTGATCCAGATTACGCTCAATGCAGGCCGCACCGTCGAGGCCCGCAAGGCGCTCTTCGCGCGCATCGCGGAGCTGCTCAAGGAGACGCCCGGCATCAGCTCCGAGGACGTCTTCATCAACCTGGTGGAAGTGGCGAAGGAGAACTGGTCCTTCGGCAACGGCATCGCGCAATACGCGAAGTGATCAGAGCGCGCGCTCGATCGAAGCGAACTCCTGCACGCTGAGCGTTTCCGCGCGGCGCTGCGGGTCGATGCCGGATGCTTGCAGCCCGGCGCGGCCGCCCTCGAAGTTCTTCAAGGCGTTCCAGAGCGTCTTTCGGCGCATGCCGAAAGCCGCCTTCACCAGCGAGCGAAAGCGCGGCTCGTCGCGCACGTCGGCGCGGGGCTTCTCGAGGAACTCGAGCACCAGCGCGCTCGACTCGACGTCGGGCGGCGGAGTGAAGGCGTGCCGCGGCACCGACATGCCGATGCGCGGATCGGCGACGTGCTGCACCAGCACCGAGAGCAGGCCGTAGTCGCGGCCGCCCGGCGGCGCGGCGATGCGCTCGGCCACCTCGTGCTGCAGCAGCAGCACCGCGCGCTGCACCGCCTCGCGCTGGTCGAGCAGGTGAAAAAGGATCGGCGAGCTCAAATGGTACGGAAGGTTTCCGCAGAGCACGATGCGCCGGCCGGCGCGCGTTGCGATCGCTTTGAGGTCAAACGATTTCGCGTCCGCCTCGACGATCTCGACCGACGGCAGCTCCTCGCGCAGCACCGGTGCCAGCTCGCGATCGCGCTCGACGGCGATGACATGCGCGCCGGTCGCCGCCAGCGCGCGCGTGAAGTGCCCGAGCCCCGCGCCCAGTTCGACCACCCAGTCGCCGGGCTGCAAGCGCGCCAGCTCTGCCAGCCTCGCGAGGATGTGCTCGTCGCCGAGGAAGTTCTGCCCCCACTCCTTCTTCGGATGAAGCCCGTGCTTGCGCAGCAGCTCCGCTGGTTTCACAGACGCCATCCGGGATCGGCGGACATCTCCGCGCCCGCGCGCTCGCCACGCGCGAGCCGGAGCGCGCCGGCCGTCGCGATCATCGCGCCGTTGTCGGTGCAGAGCTTCGGGCTCGGCAGGTACAACGAAATTCCCTCGGCAGCGCAGCGCTCCGCCGCCAACGCGCGCAAACGCGAATTCGCCGCCACGCCTCCGCAGATCACCAGCGACGGAAGCTGCGCTTTGCGTGCCGCGCGCACTGCCCGCAGCGTGAGCGCGTCGCAGACCGCCTCCTGGAAGCTGGCGCAGAGATCGGCCAGGTCGCTCGCGCCGTGCTGGCGCACGTGATTGAGCACCGCCGTCTTCAGGCCGCTGAAAGAGAAATCGAACTCCGCCTTGCTGCGCTTCGAGAGCCCGCGCGGAAAAGCCCAGCGCTTCGGATCCCCGTCGCGCGCGATGCGATCGATGTGCGCCCCGCCCGGATACGGCAGCCCGAGAAGCTTGGCCACCTTGTCGAACGCCTCGCCCGCCGCGTCGTCGAGCGTGTGGCCGAGCGCGCGATAGTGGCCGAGCGCCCGCACTTCGTAGAGGGACGTGTGCCCTCCCGAGACGACCAGCCCGAGAAAGGGCGGCGCGGGGCGTTCCTCGGAGAGCAGCACCGCCAGCAGATGCCCCTCGATGTGGTTAACGCCGGCGAGAGGCCGGGTCCGCGCGTGACCGAGAGCCCGTCGAGATCGCGCAGCTCGCAGCCCGCTTTGCGCAGCGCTTCGTCGAGCACGGGAAGAACGCGCTGCAGATGATCGCGCGAGGCCAGCTCCGGGACCACGCCGCCGAAGCGCTCGTGCACGTCGGCCTGCGTGTGCACCACGTCGGAGAGCGCGCGGGCGCGCGGGCGCTCGCTCGCGGCGTCGTCGACCTCGACCACCGCGGCCGCGGTCTCGTCGCAGCTCGTCTCCACTCCCAGCACGCGCACGCGCTGTGTGTAACCTCAATGGGAAAGGTTGGCGAGGATCAACCGCACGTCGGCCGCGAACTCGCCGTTCGGCTCCAGCTCGAGATAGTGCCGGTACGCTTTCACTGCCTGCTTGTTCTTGCCCAGGCTCTGCCAGGCCGTGCCGAGCAGGAGCTGCGCGCGCCCGTTCTGCGGATCGACGCGCGCTGCGGTCTCCAGCGGCCGGATCGCGCTGCGCGGCTTGTCCGCTTCAAGCAGCGCGTCTCCGAGCGCGAGCAGCGCCGGCACGGCCTGCGGCTTCTCCCGCACCGCGCGCTGGAATTGCGAGACGGCCGCGCTGTACTTGCCGAGCTTGACCTGCGCCTCGCCCTGCTCGAGCGCTTTCGCGTAGAAGAGATCGGAGGCGGGAGTCATCGCCTCGGACGGCGGCGGTTCCCCCGGCGCGGCTGCCTTGGGCGGATCGGCGATCTTCTCCGGCGCGGCGGCCTTCGCCGGCTGCGTCTCGACAGCCGCGCGAGGAGCTGCGGGCTCCGCGAGCCAGGGCGAATCCTTCTTGTCGGTGTGCGGCTGCGGCCGCAGGAACCACGCGCCCGCGAGGAGAACCACGGCGCCGAGGCCATAGAGACCCCACGGTCGCTTCTTCGGCCGCAGCGCCGCCATCATCTCCGCTTCCAGCCCGCGATCGGGCGGCGGCGTCCCCGGCGCAATCCTCGCTGGCGACGGCGTCGTCACGACGACCGGCGCGATGGCGGGCTCGGGAGTGAAGGGCACGACCGGCGCGATCGGCGGCGTCGTCGACTGCTGCGGCTCCTCCATTGGATCCGGCGGCGCGCTCGCCAGCTTCGGCGCCGCCTCGATTGGCAGCGAATGGCGCGCAGCGCCCTGGAACACTCCCCCGTTGACGCGCGCGACCGGTGCGTCGGGCGCGAAAGTCCTCGCCGCCTCACCCACCGAGGGGGACATCTGGCGGGAGTCGTGGAGCGCGTCCGCACCGTCCGCGTGCCAGGGCGGCAACTCGACCACGCGCGAGAGCCGGACCGACTGCTTCTCCCCGATGCGCGCCCGCGCCTCCTCCGCCTCGCGCCGCAGCCGCTCGCGCCTCGCTCCCCGCAGCGGCGGAAAGCGCACGATCTCGATCGCCGTCACCGGCGCCGAGTAGCGCGCCAACGACTCCGGCGTGGGGTGCTCCGCCGCCATCCTCACTTCGTGCTCGACCGCTTCCGCCGCCGCCAACTCCTCGACCAGCGCCGCCGCCGCCCGCGCGTCGTCCAGCGAGAGCACCGGCGCTTCCCCCTCTTGCGGCGGAGGCGGATTGGAGAGCCACTGATGCAGCGACGGTCTCTTTCCCGCCAGCGGAGTCTTGTTGGAGTCCAACGGATGCAGGATCCCGTCGGCGATCAGGCGCCGCACCACCGCCAGCGCGCTGAGGTCGTCGACGGGCGAGAAGTCGATGGCCTCGCGGAGCGTCCGCCGGCCGTCGAAGTTCCGCACCACGCCGTTGACTTCGTCGGGCAGGTCCCCGAGGCGCTCGGTGAGCTGCGCCCAATCGGCCGCGAAGACCGTGGTCATGGCCAGCTCCTCCGAAATGCGGCCCACTTCCTCGACCCGGCGCAAGCCGTCGACCAGCGCGGCCTCGGTTCCCCCCTCGATGATCGCCTCGCGATCGACGGGACCCAGCAGCGCCTTGAAGATCCCGCTCTCCCAGGTGAGGAGCCGCGCGAAGGCGGCCGCACCCTTCAGCGCGCCCAACTCGGCATCGACCATCTCTCCGTCGCGCACCCAGATGCGGGCGGTGCGGTCATACGCCTCGCACTTCACCAGCGCGCTCTTCTTCGCGGCCAAGAGCGACTGCAGCATGTCGATCAGCCCCAGGTCGCGCACCGAGCCTGTGATCTCTTCGGCCTCAGTGCCCTGCGCCAGATCGCGACGCTCGAGGAGGACCTGCACCCGGCGCACCAGCTCCTTGAGCAGGATGGGCTTGCGCAGAAACTCGTCGGCGCCGGCTTCCAGCGCGCGCGCGGCCAGGTTCTTGTCGGCGCTGGTGATGAGGATGGGCAGCGATGCGAACTGGCGCTGGGCCCGCAGCGCCCGGCAAACCGCGATGCCGTCCGTGGAAGGCAGTGCCGCCTCGCAGACCAGCAGGTCCACCGCGGGCGCGCGCTGCAGCGCCTCCGCGCCGTCGGCGGTGGTCTCGACCGCGAAGCCCGCTTTGCGCAGCGCGAGCTCGAGGATGCTCTGGCTGCTCGGATCCGCGTCTGCGACCAGCAGCGTTGGCTTCGACAAAAGGCCCCCTCAGCTCTTGCGCTTGCCGAACAGCAGCCCGGAGAGAACGCCGCCCCCGGTCTTCTTTTCCTTGCCGCGCCGCTGCTCGATGAGCCGCAACTCGAGCGCCGCGTCCGAGTGATGCGGGTCCATCTCCAGCGCCTTGCGGAAGGCGTCGACGGCGGAGTCGGGATCCTTGGTGCGCCAGAGGACGCCGGCGACGTAGTAGGTGCGCGCGGTGACGCCCGGCGCCCGCAGCGCGCGGTTGATCAGCGAGGCGGCCTCCTCCTTGGTCCCCGGCGTTCCCTTCGGGTCCGCCACCAGCGCCCACGCCAGCGCCGCCAGCGCGTCGCCGGTCGCGTCCAGATCGACCGAGCGGCGGATCTTGTTGAGCGCACCCTCGAAGTCGCGCTTCTTGAGCAGCACCTCGCCCATCTTGAGCGTCATGCCCGCCTCCTCCTTGCGCGAGGACGGCTTGGGGCCGCCCGACTTGAGCTGCGCGTCGTAGCGAGCGCGCGACTCGGCGGTGGAGAGGCTGTCGTAGCTGTCCTTGAGCAGCCCGAAGAGCGACTGCAGCTCCGCCTGCAGGCCCGCGAGGGGACCGCTCGCGCGATCGGGATGGAAGCGCCGCACCAGGCCGAGGTAGGCGGTCTTGATCTGTTCGGCGCTGGCAGCCGGCGCGGCGCCCAGTCGCGCGTAGGCCGTCTGGGTCTGCGCCATCCGCGCGCGCGATCGCACCTCGTCGACGAAGCGCAGGTCTTCGGCGGAGAGAGCGTTCTCGTCGATCTGCGCCTTCTTCGGCTGCGGCGCCGCCTGCTCGACCGCCGCGCTCTCGGGCTCCTCCCGCGCCGCGACCGACCGGGCGCCCATGTTGCGCATCCCGCGCGCGACCATCTTCTTGCGCAGCTCGTCCGAGCGCTCCTCGGACGGAGCGGGCGCCTCCTGCTCGACCGGGTGATCGAAGGTCACTTCCTCGCGCGCATGACTCGCGGTGCTGCCTCCCGCCACGGCGCCCTGGCGCGGGCGGTGGTCGATCTCCAGCGGCTCGTCCTGCGGCTCCAGCGGCGGCGCTGCCGGCCCGGCCGCAACCTCATCCAGCGAGAGCGACTCGAGGCGGGCCATCGCCTCCTCTTCCTTCGAGGGCCCCGAGGGCGCAGCGTCCTGTATAGCCGGCTCTTCGTCGTGGAGCAGATCATCGCGCTCGCGGGGCGATTGCAGGTGCGCCTCGGCGAACGGGTCGCCCGCGGGCTGGTCGTGCGAAGGCGGCGGAAAGATCTCCGCTTCCTCGATGGGCGAGACGATCTCTTCCGCGTGCGCCTCCTCGGGCAGAAGCTCGAGGACCGGGTCGGGCTCGATCTGCGCAGGCGGCGGCGTCGGCTCCGCCAGCACGGGCGCGGCGGCCCTCGGCGGCGGCTGGGCCCGGACGGCCTGCGGGGGAGGCGAAGCTTGCGGCTGCGGCTCGACGCCTCCCGCCAGCAGCAGCGTGACCAGCAGCGCCTCCGCGCGCGTCTGCGGAAGCCGCGACGCCTGCACGAACTCCTCGAGCCGCCGGGGCAGCGCCAGCAGCGCGGCGGCGCGGCGATCGAGCGGACCCAGGTTCACGCGCCCCTGCATCTCGGGCCAGTCGAGCGAGAGGCGGGCGGGGTTCTGCCCCATCCACTCAACGCCTCGATCACGCAGGAGATCGGATCGACCACCACTTCGCGCGCCCACGGCGGCGGCGGCTCCCAGCCGCGCCAGTCGTAGTTGGCGCGCGTCAGCGTCAGCAGCGTGTTGAGGTTGGCGGTGTGCTGGGCGCCCAGCGCGGTGCGCAGCTGATCGGGCGTGAGCAGCCCGCGCGCCACCAGCACCTCGCCGTGCCGCTTGCCCTGGCCGGCCGCCTCCTCGCGTGTGGAGTCGATGTCCAGCGCGGCCACCCAGTCGTTGGTGAGCAGGACGTGGGCGAGCGTCTGGAAACCCTGGAAAGCGCCCGTCCCGCACATGTCGCCCGCGCGGAAGAAGCAGCGGATCTCCGAATCCGCGGTCTCCATCAGGAGCGTGCCGCTGGCGCGCGATCGGAACACCGCCGCGACGAGCTCGGGCGCGCTCGTCTCGGCTAGCTCTCCCTGGGCGAGCGAGGGCAGGAGCTCAAAAGTGTCCACGCTCGCATCCTATCCGGTTTTCAGAGCGGTTTCGCCTCGTGAATCTGCCGAAGCGCCTCGTAGACGGCGATGCCCGCGCAGGTGGAAAGATTGAGGCTGCGCGCCGACGGGATCTGAACCATCGGCACCCGGACCCAGCGGGAAGGAAAGCGATCGAGCGCGGCCTGCGGCAGGCCGTCCACCTCGTCGCCGAACAGCAGCCAGTCGCCGGCCCGGAAGCGCGCCTGCCAGAGGCCGATCCCGCCGCGTCCCGTGAAGAGATGGACGCGCTCCGCGACCAGCAGTTCTGCCTCGACCAGCTCGTCGAACGAGCCCCAGGTGGCGGCGTGCACCTTGTCCCAGTAGTCGAGCCCCGCCCGCTTGAGCCGCGCGTCGTCGATGGAGAAGCCCAGCGGCGCAACCAGGTGCAGCCGCGAGCCGGTGACCGCGCAGAGGCGCGCGACGTTGCCGGTGTTGGGCGGAATCTTCGGCTGCAGCAGGACGACGTTGAGCGGCGCCTCGGCCGACTCGAGAAAGAGGCCTTGTGCGTCGGGCGCAGGCCCTCTATGCGTATCGGACATGGCGGGGATCGCGATCATTGCCAATCCCAGGGCGCGCCGCAACCGCGAATGGCCGCTCTGGGCAGAGCAGCTTCGCAAGGCTGCGCCG
>WNFM01035230.1_pt2 | contig 11721 bp, 10 predicted proteins | sample 5400271 | NCBI WGS metagenome assembly WNFM01 (sample SAMN13153352, study PRJNA577476) | soil metagenome | isolation source: 60 cm saprolite on Douglas fir-dominated hillslope | place: USA:California | collected 2013-09-17 | reverse complement strand
GAGCAGGCCTGTCGTCCACCCTGGATGACGGCCGGAGAGTTCGCTTCCGCGCCTTTTCGCGGGAGGCTGGGGGAATTCGGTGCAGCAGCCGGAACGGGACCGATCGGCCCCGGCTCCTCGCCCCAGGATTTGCCGAAGCAAAAATCCTGCGGTAGCGTGAGATCGCCGTTTGCACCACGATTCGAGAACCCCGGATGGAGGTGCTCATGAAATGGAAGCGGATTGTGACGGCGCTCGCCGCAGGAATGTTCTTCTTCGCTCCCGCGTCGGCAGGCAGCTTCGGCATCTACGGGTCCTACTGGGACTCTGACCGGACGGAGAAGAGCTGGGGCGGGGGCGCACGCATCGGGTTCAGCTTCGTGAAGTTTCTCGAGCTGGATTTCCACGGGACCTATGACCCCGACTTCACCACCGACGTCGGTGGACAAAGCGTCGACGTCAAAGCCAGGCCGGTGGACGGCGGTCTGCGGGTCAATCTTCTGCCCGGCGGGCCGATCAATCCCTACGTCGGGGCCGGAGTCACCTATTACTTCCTGAACACCAACCAGGGAGACATCAACAACGACACCGGCTTTTACGGCCAGGCGGGTCTGGAGTTCGGCAAGGATACGCGGTTCTTCCTCGAGACTCTCTGGAGGAAGATGGACACGAGGATCAAATTGGCCTCCTTCGATCGAGACACACGGTTCGATCGATTTTCCGCGAACGCCGGCTTCGCATGGCGGTGGGGGAAGTAGCGGTGGAGAGGCAGGGGCACCGTCAGCCCCCTCGTTTGCTGCAGCCGCCCGCGAAAGCGTTCCTCGTTCTCACGAGCTCGCGCGATGCGCGGTCACGAGGCAGGCCGCTCGAGTTCCTTGCGGCCCACCCGCGATCTCTTCCATCCCCTATAGAGGACGCACTGTTCGCCGGGAGGGACGCATGCGATCGCCGATGGAGTCTCGCCCAGTCGACTGACCTGCCGGAATTTACGCCGCTCCAGGGTGCCCGGTGAATCGCGTGGCATCGACCTTGCTGTCCAGTGGACGGCGGCGGGTTACCTTCCGCCGCAAGGAGGTCAGAATGACGATGATGCGCAAGCACCCGATCGTCCGAGTCCTTCTGCTGGCAAGCGCCACTCTGCTCGCCGGTGTCATATCGATCGCGCCCAGCCACGCCAAGACCGACTTCGGCGTTCGGGGCGGCACCTACACCGAAAGCGACCAGCCGTTCCTCGGGGCCGAAGCATTGTTCGGGGTCGGAGCCGAGAACCATTGGTTCGGGAACCCCAATCTCGAGCATGCTTTCGCCGATAACGGCAGCCTGACGACGGTCAGCTTCGACTTCCACTATGACTTTCCCACCGGCCACGCCTACACCATCTGGGCCGGGGCGGGGCCGACCGTGATCTTCAGGGACGCGAACGGTCCCGCCAACGCACACGACACCAACCCGGGCATGAACCTGGTGTTTGGCATCGGCGCGAAGAAGGGGGATGTCCGTCCCTACGGCCAGATGAAGGTCGTCGTCGCCGATGTCTCCGAAGCCGTGCTGGGAATCGGCGCGCGGTTCTGAGCAGCGGCCGGCGCCCGATCGGGTGTCGGTGATCGTCCGGATCTGTCACGGGCGGGCCCGCCAGGTTCGTTCCGGCCGGCCCGCTCGTGGCACATGATTGGGCTCTCCCGATAGCGCTGGCGACCAGGGCCGCCCTGGAGAAGCCATTCCATGAGGGTCACTCGAAGGCTCGCTATCTCGCTCGTCGTCATGGTGGTCTCGGTCGCCTTCCTGGCCGCCTATCTTCAGATGTACCAGGAGAGCCGGGCGCGGGACGGCGATTTCAAACGTCGAGCCGGAGGCCTGGCGGAAAGTCTCGAGGCCGCCACCGAGCATCTCCTGGAGCGAGGAGATCGGCAGAACCTCGATCGCCTCGTGGAGAGAATCGGGGATGGCCCGGCGGTGTCCGGGGCGGCTGTCTTCGACGCGAGAGGAAGCCTTCTGTCCATCACGCCCGCTTTTGCCGCCGGCGTCCCCGCGGCGTCCGGCCACGTGGGCGAGGCCTTGCGGGCGCGCACCGACTCGAGCGGGTTCGAGCCCGTCGGGAGCCGGCGGCTGTACGTCTACGCCAGGCCTCTCGTCGTCGTCGGCGAGCCGGCGGGTGTCCTGGCTCTCATCCGCGATCCGGCCCCGACGCAGGCGTGGTATTGGATAAGATGGCGTGACATTTTCCTCAGAGCCTTCGCGCAGGCGCTCGTGATCGTTCTCGTGACGCTCCTCGTCCTGCGGTGGAGCATCGCGGGTCCCATCGTCCAGATGGCGCGCTGGATGAAGCAGCTGCGTACGGGCGAAGTGGCGGGGCCTCCACCTGCGCCGAATGTCCGCCTGTTCGGTCCCCTGGCACGGGAGGTCGAAACGTTCTCGAGGCACCTTTCCCGGGCCATGGCCGCGGTCGAGGATGAAGCCAGGCTTCGGCAGGCGGCGGACTCTCTGTGGACGCCGGACAGGCTGGGAGAGCACGTCCGCCACAAGCTCCATGGGAAGCCGTTGATCGTCGTCTCCAACCGGGAGCCCTATATGCACGTTCGTCAGGGACGCACGGTGGAGGGCATCGTGCCGGCCGGGGGTCTCGTCACCGCCCTCGACCCGCTCATGAGAGCGTGCGGCGGGACCTGGATTGCCCATGGGGCAGGGGGCGCCGATTGGGATGTCGTCGACGGCGAGAACCGCATCAAGGTCCCCGTCGACGATCCTCTCTACACCCTCCGGAGAGTGGCTCTCACGAAGGAGGAGGAGGACGGCTACTACTACGGATTCGCGAACGAAGGGCTCTGGCCCCTGTGCCACATCGCCCACACACGGCCCATGTTCAGGCCGGACGACTGGGCCTGCTACGCCCAGGCAAACCAGAAGTTCGCGGCCGCCGCCCTGAGCGAGATGGAACGGCTCGTGGAGCCGTGCGTCCTGATCCAGGATTACCACCTGGCGCTCCTGCCCGGGCTTCTCAAGCAAGCACGCCCCGACGCGAGAGTCGCGATCTTCTGGCACATTCCCTGGCCGAACCCCGAGGCCTTCGGGATCTGCCCCTGGAGGAGAGAGCTTCTCCTCGGGATGCTGGGGGCGGATCTCATCGGCTTCCATACCCAGTCGCATTGCAATAACTTTCTCGACACCGTCGATCACACGCTGGAGTCCCGGGTGGACTGGGAGCGGTTCGAGGCCCGGCGAGGCGGCCACGCGACGATCGTCAAGCCGTTTCCGATCAGCGTGGCGTTCCCGAACGCGTTCCAGGATGTGCCCTCGGAGCAGCGCTCCCAGCAGGACCGGGGCGCCTTCCTCAGGGAATCCGGGATCGAAGGCCGATTTCTGGGCATCGGCGTCGAGAGGATGGATTACACGAAAGGCGTTCTCGAGCGTTTCAGGGCGATCGAGCGCTTCCTCGAAAAATATCCCGAGTATCGAAGCGAGCTGACGTTCGTCCAGATCGCGGCACCGAGCCGCACGCACATCAAGCAGTACCACGATTTCCTCGCGGAGGTCGAGGCCGAAGCCGAGCGGATCAACTGGAAGTTCAAGGCCATGGATTGGAAACCGATTGTCTTTCTGAAGAAGCATCACAGCCACCGGGAGATCCTTCCCTTCTACAGACATGCCGACCTCTGCATGGTCACCTCCCTGCACGACGGGATGAATCTGGTGGCCAAGGAATTCGTGGCCTCCCGCGAGGACAACGGCGGTGTCCTGATCCTGAGCCGCTTTACCGGCGCCTCGCGCGAGCTGAGGGACGCCCTCATCGTCAACCCGTACGATCTGGAGGAGATGACCGAAGCGATCCACTATGCGCTTCGGATGGATCGGGAGGAACAGGCATCCCGCATGATGAGGATGAGGGAGACGGTGAGGGAGCACAACATCTATCGCTGGGCGGGCAACCTCACCGAAGAACTATCGCAGGTCAGGCTCGATCACGTGACCGCTGCGAGCGAGTGAGAGCGTGCGCGACCTGTGGCGCGAGTGGCACCGGATCCGGAATGCGATCGTTGCCCGGAGGAAAATTCTGATGCTTCTGGATTTCGACGGGACCCTGGCGCCTCTGGCGCGCTCGCACGACCGGGCCCGCCTTCCGGGAGCGACCCGGACCATCCTCGCTTCGCTCAGGCTTCAGCCGCGCCTGGGGATGGCCGTCCTCAGCGGGCGATCGCTGCCGGATCTCCGCTCGCTGGTCGATCTCGCGGGGATTTACTACTGCGGAAATCACGGCCTGGAGATCGAGGGACCGGGGGTCGCTTTCCGTCATGCCGGAGCCGCCTCGCTTCGCTCGGTCGTGCAGAGCCTGGCCGACAGAATCGAGAGCGATCTGCAGGGCTTCACCGGGGCGGTCCTCGAGAACAAGAGCCTGACTCTCAGCCTGCACTATCGGGGCGTCCCGCAGCGCCAGCTGCCTCCGTTGCGCAGGCTCCGCGCCCGCCTGCAGCTCGAAATGTCCGCCCTGCCGGTCCGCTGGCGCACCGGGCACAAGGTCTGGGAAATCCTGCCGGAGGTTCCATGGCACAAGGGAGCCGCCTCCCTCTATTTGATGCGACGGCTCCGTCATTCGTTTCCGATCGCTCTGGGAGACGATACGACCGATGAGGACGTCTTCGCCGCCCTGAAGGGTCGAGGTCTCAGCATCCGGGTCGGAGGGCCGGCGGCCTCCGGCGCCGATTACTACCTCGGTGGGCAGCCGCAGGTCATCAGATTCCTGAGAGAAACGAAGGCGGCCTTGGGGTCGAAGAGATGACGCTCGTGCGCGCGGGGCATCCGTTTCGCTTCTTCACCCGGCTGTGCCTGACCCGGATGACCGGGCTCGTCGCGAGGAACCTGGGCGAGATCCTGGATCACCTCGAGACGGCCCCCGATTCCGTGATCTACCAGCATACTCACCGCTTCCTCCGACAGCATCAGTATCTCGTGCCCGAGCCTCCCAACGATTTCGCATACTGGGTCGGCAACATTCTTGGGGATGAGACGCTCGGTGAGCGGCTGGCGGCGATCGATACGTTGCGGTTCAACTCTCTCGAGGAGCTGAAGAAAGCCCTGGTCGGGGCCATCAAGGAGCATCTCGTGACCCACCCGCGGGGTCGGGAGGTTCCCGAGGGAAAGGAGTTCCACTTCATGCAGGCGGTCGCCGATTGTCTCAAAAGCGTGAGCCTGTCGAGCCTCTACCTCCACCTGTTCGAGGCCCTGCTGGGGCCGCGCCCGGGGGTCAACGACTTCGCCACCTGGCTCGAAAGCGAGATCGACGAAAAGGCGCTCGCCAGAAAGGTGATGAATCTGGATCCCTACACCCAGACGCTGGAGCGCCTCCGATCCCGGCTCGTCGGGATCGTGGAGCGGCGTCTGGCGGAGGTGGCCGATGCCGGGTCTCGATGATTACCGCGGTATCGTCGGAGCGGACACCGTCGAGGAGCTTCGCCTGCTCGCGGGCCGCGTCGAAGGGAGATCGATCCTGAACGTGAATTCGACGGCGGTCGGCGGCGGCGTGGCCGAGATCCTCAGTCGGCTCGTCCCGCTCTTTCGCGAGATGGACGTCGACGCTCGGTGGGAGGTGATCAAGGGAGGTGAAGGTTTCCACGCGGCGACCAAGAGATTTCATAATGCGTTGCACGGGGCCGGCGCGTCCGTGATGGACAGGGATTACCAGATCTACGAGGAGACCCTGAGGGAGAATCTTGCGTCGCTGAACCTGGAGGCCGACATCGTCTTCATCCATGACCCCCAGCCCGCGGGCTTGGTCACAAAGAGGACGCAGCTGGGCAATCGCTGGATCTGGCGCTGCCACATCGACCTGTCCCGGCCCGACCCGGGCGTCTGGAGGTTTTTCGAGACCTATGTCCGGCAGTACGATGCCTGCGTCTTCTCCGCGCCATCGTTCGCCCGGAGACTTCCGGTCCCCGAGATCCTGATCTCGCCCTCGATCGATCCCCTGTCGGACAAGAACCGGGAGCTCACCCCCGGGGAGATTGGGGAGATACTGCAACGCCTCCAGATCGCCACCGACAAGCCGCTCGTCACGCAAGTATCGCGTTTCGATCGTCTCAAGGATCCGCTGGGGGTGATCGAAGCGTTCCGGCTGGCGCGAGCCTCTGTCGCGGCGCGGCTTCTGCTGGTCGGCGGGCCCGCGGACGACGACCCCGAGGGGGCCCAGGTCCTCGCCGAGGTTCAGGAGAGAGCCCGCGGCGACGAGGACGTCACGGTGCTCTGTCTTCCTCCGACGAGCCACGTGGAAATCAACGCCATTCAGCGAGCCTCCACCATCATCCTGCAAAAGTCGGTTCGTGAGGGGTTCGGGCTGACCGTGACGGAGGGGCTCTGGAAGCAGAAGCCGGTGATCGCCGGAGCCGTCGGCGGCCTGCCCATTCAGATCCGCCACAAGTTCTCCGGGATATTGACTCATTCGATCGAAGGTACCGCGTACTGGCTCAGGCATCTGCTGAATGAGCCGAACTATGCGAAGTGGCTGGGAAAGAATGGGCGGGAGGGCGTCCGTCAGAACTTCCTTCTGACGAGACAGCTGAGGGACTATCTGCTCCTGTTCATCTTTCTTGAATCCCGGGACCGTGATTTCATCCGTCTGTCTCCGTAAGCTCCATCCCGATCTCGCGCTAGAATCAGCAGGTGAGCCGCGACGCCTTTCGTCGGAGCCCTGTGATGCCTGACGTGAGCCGCAAGAAACAAAAGGAACGGGAAGAAACATCATGAGGAAGAGCGGGTCTCAGGAGGGGAAGGCTCCATCCCGGATGATCGACGAGAGGATCAAGGAGCTGGGCGACTGGCGGGGCAGGATGCTCTCCCGGATCCGCACATTGATCAAGCAGGCCGACCCCGAGGTGGTCGAGGAGTGGAAGTGGCGAGGGGTTCCGGTCTGGTCTCACGACGGGTTGATCTGCACCGGCGAGACATACAAGAACGTCGTGAAGATGACCTTTGCGAAGGGCGCCGCGCTCGAGGACCCATCAGGCCTCTTCAATTCCAGCCTCGATGGCAACACCAGGCGCGCCATCGACTTCCACGAGGGCACGAAGATCGACGGGGAGGCATTGAAGGCCCTTATTCGCGCGGCCGTGACGCTGAACGCGTCCCGCGCCCATGGCTGATCGACATCGGAGGTGACACCGCATTGTCCGACCTGACCCCAATCGTCGCACCGGACGACTTTCTCCGTCTGCCTCATGTACAGCGGCGCGGAGCGGGCGGTGGTCGAATGGACGCATGATCTCGCCCAGAACGGAACGATCCATTTCGACGAGACCGCCGAAGAGCGGGCCTTCGCGACGCTGCACGCATCGGCCGCGCGGCTGTTCAACTGCCGACCCGAGGAGATCGCGGTCGGATCGAGCGCGACCGAGCTTTTGGCTTCCCTCGCCTGGGCCGTCGCGCCGGCGGCCGGCAGCAACATCGTCAGCACCGGTCTCGAGTTTCCCAGCACGGTCTACCCGTGGGCGCGCGTCGCGCGCCACACCGGAGCCGAAGTCAGGCTCGGAGACATCACGGGCGATCATGAGGTGGCCGACGATCTGGTCGGCTTGATCGATCGCAGGACCGCGGTCGTCTGCGTCTCCGACGTGATCTACAGCACCGGCCGGAGAATCGACGTGGCGCGGCTCGCGGAAGCCGCGCACCGGAACGGAGCCCTGCTCGTCATCGACGCAACGCAGTCGGCCGGCGGCATCCCGATCGATGTCGGGGCGCTCGGAGCCGACGCCCTGATCGCCGCCTCCTACAAGTGGCTGTGCGGGCCGTTCGGCGTCGCCGTGATGTATCTCGCGCCCCACCTTCACGAACGTCTCGAGCCGGGGCTCGTCGGATTCCGATCCCACGAGCAGATGTGGGATCTGCGTGCCGATCGACTCAAGCTCCCGCCGAACGCCCATCGTTTCGAGTTCAGCACCATGGCCTACGGGTGCGCGCCGGGTCTCGCCAGCTCGATCAATTACCTCTTGCAGCTGGACGTTGGGCGGATCTTCTCCAGGAACAAGAAGCTCGCCGATCTCCTGATCGACGGGTTGCGCAAAAGGAATGCCGAGATCCTGTCGCCCACGGACGACGGCGCGCGCTCTTCGATCGTCGCCACCCGGTTCGCCGACAGGGACGTGCGGATCCTGGCCAAACGTCTCAACGAAGCCGGGGTCGTCGTATCGGCGCGCAGGAACGTCCTGAGATTCTCCCCGCATCTTTACAACGACGCGGAGGACATCCAGCAAGCACTCTCGGCGATCGATCGCTGCCTGACCTGACCGCGCCGACCCGCGCCGCCTTCCACATGAGCGCGACCCGGTGTACCGGCCCATCGACAGGGACAGGTGAAGAATGCGGAAGGGGCCGGCGGGGCCACCGGCCTCTCCCTCGACTCGGGTGGTCATTTGGTGAAACGGTGGCTCAGCAATTCGTGGTCGAGCACTTGTGGCTCCGGCCGCAATTCGTCAAGGTGCCGCTCGACGTGCAGATGAGTTGTCCTTCCTTGTCGCGGCCACAGCTCGTCATTGCGCAGGTCGACGCGATTACGGGTGATGCTGAGATGGTCGAAAGAGCCGAAAGATAGGGAGAAGCGTGATCGGGCCGCGATGTCAGAAGCATGGACAGAGCGGCGAGCACGACGAGGATCATCAGGAAACGGATGATGTAGAGCGTCGGTTTGAACAAGGCTGGGTTCTCCTCCTCACCCGGCGGACGACGTCGCGCCGGAAAGGCCGGGTGCAATCCGACGCGGCCAGCGGCACCACTGGCCCTTCCTGGATGGCAAAAAATCGAAGCACTATGGATCTACCACCGACGGGGTCGGCAGGCAAGTAAGGTGTCATCCGTCCCCGCGGAGGAATCGATCCGGGTCGAAGGGAAATAGAAACGAGCGCGCTCGTCGGCGCAGCCTAAACTCGCCCGAAACGACGGGCCCGCCTCTCCGAGAGGAAAGGCCGGCCTTGGCGGTTCAGGGCTGCGTGGCGTCGTAGAGCTGGCCGCTGTCCACGGCGCTGCCGCCCTCCTTCATCGTCGTCGGCACCGCCACCGGCACCGACCCGGTGCACGACTCCCCGCGGGTGTTCGTGGCGGTGAAGTGGACCATGTAGACCCGCCCGTCGCCCTGGTTCGCACGTTCGGCCCGCAGAAGCAGGGAGCTCCCCTGCAGCACCGCATCCGGGCTGGTGTCCCCGTTTCCGAGACCCGACGTCGGCTCGTCCGAGGTCACCGCGCTCACCGTCAGCGTCACCGCGCCGCCCTGCGGGTCGACCACCCCCGACAGATCGACGGGGAGGAGCTTGTGGTTGGGGGGCCAGAGCACCGCCGGCTGGGCGGAAGCGAGGGTGCAGTTCAGCGGATCGTTGATGTTGAGCACCAGGATCGCCACCGAATCGGCGGCGCTGTAAAACTGGCCATCGCTCACGACCAGATCGAAGGTCAGCAGCTCTCCGCCCGGATTCGTGAATGGCGCCGTGAAGCTCGGCGACACCGAGAAGGCGTCCGACAGCACGACCGCCGTCCCGCCCGTCTGCGTCCAGGCGTAGGTCAACGGATCACCATCCGGGTCAAGGCTCGCAGAGCCGTCGAGCACCACCACCGTGTCCTCGTTCGCGGCGGCGTCCGCGCCGGCGTTTGCCACCGGCGCCTGATTCACGTTCGTGACGAAAACGGTCACCGAGTCGGTCGCCGTGTCGATGCCGTCCCCGACCGTGAGCGCGAAGGTCAGCGTCCCGCCTTCCGTCCCGACCAGGGGCGCCGTGAAGCTCGGGGTCGCCGTGTCCGCTCCGGCGAGCTCCACCGGAGCCCCCGCGGTCTGGACCCACGAGAACGATAGCGGTTCGTCGTCCGGGTCGTAGCTGGCGCTCCCGCTCAGCGATACGACCGAGCCCTCCGGCACGATCTGATCGTCCCCGGCTTCGGCGACCGGCGGGTGGTTCACGTTCTTCACGGTGATATTGACCATATCGGGCGCGCTCGAGCCGAGGGAGCTGGTGACCACGAGCTGGAAGCTGAGGGTCGCGCCGCCGGCGGGAACGGAGGGCGCGGTGAACGAGGCCACCGCGCTGTCGGGACCGGTGAGCGTCACCTCCGGTCCGGCGACCTGGCTCCAGGAGTAGGTGATCGGATTCCCAAGCGGGTCGCGGCTTGCGGAGCCGTCCAGCGTGACGACCGTCCCCTCGTCGACAGAGGCGTCGGGACCGGCATCGGCAAGCGGGAGCCTGCACTTGCCCGCGGCGCCGGCGTCGAAGATCGCCTGGATCTCCGAAGCGGACAGGGCGCGGTCGAAGATCTCGACTTCATCGATGGCGCCGTTGAAGAATCTGCCACCCAGGAAGCCGGAACCGATTCGGAGGTTCGAGGTGGGGATGATTGTGGTGAAGGTGAGCGTGTTCGATCCCACCAATTGCCCATCGACGTAGAGCCTCGAGTCTCCGGATTTGATCGAGAACGCGATGTGCCGGTAGACATTCGTCGGCGTCTGGAGGACGATCGGCATGAACAGGGATCCGCCATCCGTGTACGCGACGATGTTGCCGTCATTGAAGAGCTGGAGGTGGACGAATTCTCCGAGCTCGGTGGAAGAGACGATGGCTTGGAAGTCTTCGGTTGCAGCGCTCGTCTGGACCCACGCATCGATGGTTGCTTCCGGCCCCCCGCCCCAGGTGCCGGGCACGCTCACATAATCATCCACGCCATCAAGGCTGAACGCCTGCCCGACCTCGCCGGTCGTGAACGTTGCGCCGTTCATGAGCGTCCCGTTGTTGGCGCCCTGAATATCGTCCGCATTCCCATCCCCCGGCCACCAGCCCGCCAGGCCGGACGGAGCCGGAGTGCAGGTCTGCGCGACTGCCCGGTCGACGAGCGCGAAGACGAAGAGAAGGCTTCCCACTCCAAGCAACGCCTTGAACATCCGGCTCCTGTTTTTCATGACGCTCTCCTTGGGATTCACGCGGCTCGTTTTCCGCCGATCAGGATCACAAAGGAAGCCAGAACGCGGCTGCAGTCGTTCACGTGGTGCCCTCTCGTGAGATTGGTCCCCCGGAGGCAGCTCATCGCCGAAATCTACGCCGATCTGCTTCAGGATACAAGAACGATAGAATGAGGGCAGGAAAGGCGGTGACATGCCACTCCACTTCAGCAAGGACGGCTACACCTTCAGCGCCGGGAACGACACGCTGACCATCGAGCCGGGTCACGGACCGATCACGCTGAGCCGCTCTGAGCTCGAACAGATCGGGCTCGCGATCCGCGACGATTACCAGGTCCAGCCGGAGGATGCGGACGAGGGCTCGGTGATCGGGAGCATCCTCGCCACCCTGTTCGAGTCGCTCAGGCGATTCGAGGGAGCATCGAACGTCTGGAAGCGGCGCGATCTGCGAAGGGCGATGGTGCTCCTCGGGAGTCTCGACAAGGCGACCGCCCAACGGCTCCTGGACCAGGAAGGTCTCTGATGTCGAACGGGCTGATGGAAATCGGACATCTGGAGGCGATCTTCCGGTATCCCGTGAAGTCGATGGGTGGCGAACGACTCGAGGTCGCCAACCTGGGCTGGCACGGCCTCGATGGTGACAGACGCCTGGCATTCCGCCGGATTGATGACCGCGGCGGGTTCCCGTGGCTGTCCGCAAGCAAGCTCCCCGAGCTGCTCCTGTTTGCTCCGCACCGCCGTGAAGACGGCGCCCCGGGAGACCTGCCTGCGCATATTCGCACGCCGGATGGCAAAGAGATGCCTGTCTTCGGGGAGGACCTGGCCGC
>WNFM01192976.1_pt1 | contig 11722 bp, 9 predicted proteins | sample 5400271 | NCBI WGS metagenome assembly WNFM01 (sample SAMN13153352, study PRJNA577476) | soil metagenome | isolation source: 60 cm saprolite on Douglas fir-dominated hillslope | place: USA:California | collected 2013-09-17 | reverse complement strand
CACGACGACGACCGCCGCGCGGCCGCCGCGACGCTGGCCGCCGCCGAGCGCGGCGCCGACGATCAGAACCTGGGTGAGCTGCGCTGGCAGGTACGAGTCGAGCGCGCGGTCATGGCGCGGGATGACGGGCGCGCCGCCGAGGCGGAGCGCCTGTTCGACGAAGCGCTCGACATCCTCGAAGACGCGCAGGGCAGCGTGCTCGTGGAGCAGCTCCGCAGCGGCGCGCTGCAGCACGCGCTCGCCTCGGCCGATCCGTACGACCTCTTCATCGCGTTCCTGCTGTCGCACGGAAACGCGTCGAAAGCCTTCTTCGTCGCGGAGCGCGGGCGCGCCCGCGCGTTCCTCGACACGCTCCGGACCGCCGGCGACCAGATCGCGCAGGCGCTGCCGCCCGAATACGCCGAGGCCGAGGCGACGCTCCTGGCCGACATCTCGGAAGGCCAGGCCGCCCTCCGCGGCGAGCGTCTGCCGGTGGCGGACCGCCGGTCGCTTCAGGCCGCGATCAGAAGCGACGAAGAACAGTTGGCCGCCCTCCGCCTCCGCCTCGCCTCGGATCGGCCCGCGGTCTCGGCCGTCCGCTACCCGCGGCTCTGGCAGGCCGCCGATCTCGGCGCGACCGTCTTGAAACCGAATCAGGCGCTGATCGCCTTTTTCCTGGGCGCCACGACGTCGAACGCCTGGATCGTCCACGCGAAGGGCACGCAGGTCGTGACGCTGCCGGCGCAGGCCACGATCGAAACCGCGGTGCGGGCCTATCTGAAGAGCGTCGGCGGGGCCGGTGAACCAGACAGCGCCGCGACCCTCTATCGGCTGCTCCTCCAGGACGCGCACGTGCCGCCGGGCGTCGACACGCTGGCGGTCATTCCTCACGGCATCCTGTTCGACCTCCCGCTCGAAGCGCTTCGCGGCCCCGACGGCGTCCGCGTGATCGAGCGCTACGACATCCAGTACGCGCCGTCGGCGTCGAGCTTCGCGCTGCTGGCCTCTCGCGGGGCCGGTGCGCGGCGGACGCCCTCGGTGCTGGCCGTGGGCAATCCGCTGGTCACGGGATCAAAAGGCGCGCCGACGCGGGATGTCGGCGTCGAGCACCTCTCGCTGCTGCGGCCGCTCCCCTTCACGGGCACGGAGCTCCGCGCGATCGCGGAAGTCTATGGCCCGGCCGCCAGGATTCTCGAAGGCGCAGGCGCGACCGAGCGCGCGCTCCGCGACGCGGACCTCAGCGCGCTGACGATTCTTCATTTCGCCACGCACGGCCTCATCGACGAAAGTCATCCCGAACGGTCGGGGCTCGTCCTGACCGCCCTGCCGCCGGCCGACGATGGCGTGCTGCAGGTGCGAGAGGTGTACGGGCTTCGCCTGCACGAAGCGCTCGTCACGCTGTCGGCCTGCGAGACCGCCCTGGGTACCAACGTGCGCGGCGAAGGCATGATCGGCCTCTCGCGCGCCTTCTTCTACGCCGGCGCCGATCTCGTCGTCGCCAGCCTGTGGAACGTCAACGACCGATCGACGGCGACCCTGATGACCAGGTTCTACGAAGGGCTCGGCCGCGGCGAGCCCGCGGCCGCCGCCCTGCGCCACGCGAAGCTGACCTTCCTGCAGGGGCCGCAGAAAATGCGCGACCCGTACTACTGGGCTCCCTTCATCGCGATCGGGAACGGCGACTGGGCGAACGCGCCGGTGCCGCCGCGTCCGCGGCGACTGCAACGGGCGTGGCTGCTCGCGCTGGGCGCCGCCGCGATCGCCCTCGTGATCGTCAGCGCGCGCCGGCGGCGACGAACGTCCCGGACGCGCTGGTGATCGGCTGCCCGTCGGCATCGAGCGCCGTCACGCTCCACGTGTAGGTCTGGCCGGCAAGCAGGCCCGCGACCGCGGAGTCCGGCAGCGGCAGCCTGTGCTCGCGACTTTCCCCGTGGTAGACCACGTTCCCGCTCGCGTCCTTTATATCCACCGCGAAGCGCGGCGCGACGATCGTCGTCGTCCACTGAAGCATGACAGGCCGATTCACGGCAACGGACGGCGTCGTGAGCTCGAGGAGTGACCCGCGAACCCCGTCGGTCGTATCGCGGCCGATCTGGGTGCCGAGCGTCACGACGAGGATGAGCGCGGCAGCCGCGCTGAGCGCGCCGCCCCAGGTACGCCACGAGCTCAGGTTCGGGACCCATGAGGCCGCGCCGGCCGATTCCCGGACGGCGTAGCCGCGCTCGACGAAGTCGGCCGGACGGAAGTGGGCGGGCTGGCCGGCCGGCGCCGTCCGCAGCAGCTCGGCATAGGCCGACGCGCAGGGCCGGCAGGCGCCGAGGTGCGCCGTCACGCGCGCGCGCTCCGCGTCCGCGGGACGATCGCGCCAGGCCACCAGTTCGTCGCGCGTCAGGTGCGTCATGACTGTCCCCCGTCCAGGAACGCGAGCCCCTGCACCGATGGATCGCCCGTCACGCCCAGCTCCGCCAGCCGCGCCTTCAATCGATCGAGAATGTCGCGCACGCGCTGATCGGTCAGCGTGTCGATGTGGAGCGCGCTCCGAATCTGTTTCAGGGACATGCCTTCTTCGTACTTGAGCCGGACGATAGCCGCGTCTTCGGGAGCCAGCGCGGCGAGCGCGCGGCCCATGAGATCGTCGGTCTGCTCGACTTCGGCCTGCCGCGCGACGTCGGCCGCCGGATCGGCCGGGTCGAGGACCTGCGAGCCATCGTCGGTGGGCGCGTCGAGGCTGACAGGGGCGGCGCCGCGCGAGCTCATCGCCAGCAGCTCGCCGCGCTGGCGCTCGGTCAGCGCCTGCTGGACGCGCTCGAGCGATTCGAGCACCGCCGGCAGCGACGGCGACCCGAATTCCTCGCCCGCCAGCCTGTCCACCATCTCACCCGGCATCGCGTTCTCCCAGTAAAAGAGCTCGAACACCCGCTGCTCGAGCCGCGGGAGCGCCTGGATCGACTTGAACAGCCGCCGGCGTCCCGCGCGTGATCGGACCCAGTCCACCATGACGTTGCGCACCATCACCGACAGCCAGGCGGCGATCGACCCCTTCGACGGATCGAAGCGCCGGATGCGCGCGCAGTCGTCGTCCGCCAGCCGCTCGCAGGTCAGGACGTAGAGCTCCATCGCCTCGTCCTTGTCGCGAATCCCCGCGCGCTCGATCAGGGCCAGCATCGCCGGCGTGTATTGGTCCACAAACGCCCGCCAGCCCCGATCCGGGTCCTGGATGAGCAGCGTCCGGAGGTCGCCGTCCGACAGGGCCGCCCCCGGTGTCACCAACGTGCTGCGCCGGAACAACTTCACGGACCCGAGGGTACCGCAGGTCCCTCATTTCGAGCCACTCCGATGGGTCCTGGGCAGGAGAACGGACACGAGGACAGGTGTCCACTGCCGAGGACGTTCCGCGCCTCGCACCTCCCGCCTCGCCCCTGGCCCTCGTCGCATCCCGCCTTGCGCCTCGCGCCCCGAACCCCGTGTCCGTTCCCATAGCCATGACAAACGAACCCGCCCACTTCCGGACGGGGCTCTTGAAGGAGCAGGCCATGAAGTTCAACCAGACCAAGAAGAACGTCCTCGCGATCGCGATCACCGTCGGCGCCCTCGTGGGCCTCTCCGCCGTGGCAGCCCAGGCGCAGCAGGTTCGGGAGCTCTACAACAACACCAATATCTATGGCGTCGGCAACGGCATCTACGGGCAGCCGACCTTCACCCTGAGCACGGCCACCGAGATCACGGAGATCGCGAATTACCATTGGAACTACGGGCGCGGCGCCGCGCCGGGCAGCATCAGCCTCCGCAGCACCAACGGCCGGTTCTGGGGTCCCTTCGCGGCACGCGGGTCGTCCGGGCAGGGCAACGCGCAGAACGTGAACTGGACGGCGATTGTCAACGTCGCCGTCCCGGCCGGCACCTACATGGTGTTCGATTCGAGCCCCAACACCTGGTCCTCGAACCAGCAGTCCGGCGGCCGCGGATTCAGCAAGGTCTACGGCTTCGGGATCTCGTACGTCCCCGGTGGCGGCGGCTCGACGCCCCCCTCGAACCCGGGCGGCGGGTCCCGGCCTCCCCAGACGGGCCCGGCCTACCCGTTCACGCCGTGTGCCGCGAACAGCAACCCGGTGGCGGTCGTCGGCCCGTGCGTCGTGGCGCGCGGCGGGATCCTGAACGTGTTCGAAGTGCGGGCCGGCATCACCCCGGCGCGGCTGCAGTTCCTCGCGAACACGCCCTACAGCACGGCCTACAACGTGATCGTGACCCTGACCGCGGCCGGCGGCTCGCTCTACACGATGGTGGTGCCGCCGCAACTGTGCGGCCCCGGCTCCACGAGGCCCGGCTTCAGCTACAACGTGTTCCTGCTCGACTCGACCGGCGTCCGACAAGGCCAGATCGGCACCTTTACCCCAGACTGCCGCTAACTGATTGACCCGCCTCAATCTTCCCGCCTACCTGAGGGCGGAGGTCAACGGACCTCCGCCCTCTGTCCGCGTACTCCGCGTGGTCCGCGCATTCCGCGGCCCCATCTTCCGCATGGTCGCGTGGTCCGCGGCCCGTGTCCGTTCCCATGGCCATGACTCGGACTTCCAAGGAGATGGCGATGCGTAACCGACTGATGACTCTGGCTCTTGGCGTTCTGGCCCTCACCCTCGCCGCCCCGGCCGCCCACGCGCAGACGGCGTCGGCGCGACGGCCGAGCGTCGCGCTTCTCGACTTCGACTTCGGCGCCATCCAGCCGTGGTGGTCGGGGAACACCGACCTGGGCAAGCAGGTCGCCGACCTCCTGGTCGACGAGCTCGTGAACGATGGCACCTTCCGCGTGATCGAGCGCAAGCGCCTCGACGTGCTGATGAACGAGCAGAACTTCTCGAACAGTGAGCGGGCAGACCCGAGCGCGAAATCGCTCTCACGCATCGGCAAGGCGCTCGGCGTGAAGTACCTGATCGTCGGATCGGTGACGCGGTTCGGGCTCGAGAACAGCAGCAAGTCGATCGGCGGGGCGTTCGGCATCAACCTGAGGATCGGCAACGTGAACCGCACCGAAGGCAAGGGGACCGTGGCGATCACCGCGCGCGTGATCGACGTGACGTCCGGCGAGATCCTGGTCAGCGCCAAGGGCGAGGGGATCTCGAAGCGCAAGGGCCTGCAGCTGGAGGCGAGGAACGGCGCGGCCGGACCGGCGACGACACTGAATCTCGCGTCGTCGGACTTCCAGGTGACGGTGATGGGCGAAGCGACCGAGGCGGCGATCAAGGCCACCGCCGCGAAGCTGATCGCGGCCAGGGCGCGGCTTGACTGACCGTTTTCTCTCAGAAGAAATTCTCTGCGAGCTCTGCTCCTCGGCGTCTTCTGCGCGGGATCGCCGTGACAGGCGCGACGACGTCAGTCGCTTCGCAGGACGGCCATCGGATCGGCGCGCGCGGCGCGGCGTGCCGGCACGAGGGCCGCGACAGCCGCGACGATCGCGATCACCAGCGCCACGGGAACGAGGGTGAAAAGGTCGGGCCGGCGCACGGCGATCGGCGCCACGCCGACGAGCGGTGAGGCCGCCCATGCGCCAATCACACCCATCGCGAGCCCGAGTGCGGTGAGGGTCAGTCCCTGACCGAGCACGGAGCGGACGACGCGCAGACGGCCCGCGCCGAGCGCGATACGGATCGCGAGCTCGCGCGCCCTTGACGAGGCCAGGTACGAGATCACGCCGTAGGTCCCGCTCAACGCGAGCACAATCGCCAGCATCGCAAACACCGACAGGATCGACAGCGCCAGTGTGAATCCCGAGAGCGAATCCGCGACGACGCGCTCCATCGTCTTGATGCCAAACACCGCCAGATTGGGATCGGCTGAGCGGATGGTCGCTCGGATCGGCTCGACGAGCGCCTCGGGCCGCTCGGCGGTCTTCACGACGAGCGTCATCCCCAGCTCCGTCACCTGCGACCAGTTCTGGGCGATTGCGGTATAGACCTCCGGTGCGGCCGGACGATCCAGGTCCACCTGGCGCACGTCGGCGATCGTGCCGATGATGGCCCCGCGCGTGGTGATCAGGCCGATCGGATCTTCGCCGGGAAAGGCGCGCCGGGCGAGCGTCTCGTTGATCACGATCACCCCGGGTGTCCCGGCGGTGTCGGCGCGCGTGAAGCCGCGGCCGCGCCGGATGGGAATGCCGAGCGCCTCGAAGTAGCCGGGCGTCACGAACCGAAGCTCGATCGCGAACTCCTCGGCCCTCGCGGGCCGGCCGCGCACCCGGAAGTCGCTCGAATTGCTCGTCCAGCCCCAGTTCTGGAGGGGCAGCATCTGCGCGAAGCCGGCGGCCTGGACGCCCGGCAGCGCGGCGACGCGGTCCGCCATGTCGTAGAGCCGCGCCGCCATTTCCGGCGCGTTGCGCGGCTGGCCGACGTGGAACGTGATGACGTTCTTCGGGACGAGACCGGCGTCGGTCGCCCGCAGGCGCACGAGCTCGCGCAGCAGGACGGCGGCGCCGACGCCGAGCACGAAGGCGAGCGCCACCTCGGCGACCACAAGGCCGTTGCGCAGCCGGCGCTGTGCGGGCCCCATGGTGCCGTGGCCGCCCGCGTCCTGCAGCGTGGCGCGCGGATCGCGCCGCGCCGCGATGATGGCGGGAGCCGCGCCGACGGCCGTGCCGACCAGCACGCACACGCCGAGCGTGAACGCGAATACGCGCCAGTCGAGCCCCACCTCGTCGACCCGCGGCAGATACGGCGCGGCGGAGGCGACGAGGCGCGCCAGCAGCCACCACGCGAGAGTCAGCCCCGCGACGCCGCCGCTGACGGCGAGCAGCAGGCTCTCGGCCAGGAACTGGCGCACGAGGCGGGACGGCGAGGCCCCGATCGCCGCGCGGACGGCGACCTCGCGGTACCGGAACGTCATCCTCGCCAGCGACAGGTTCGCCACGTTCGCGCACGCCAGGGCCAGGACGATCCCGACGGCACCGAACAGCAGGAGCAGGAGCCGCCGAATCGTGACGGGCACCACGTCCCGCGACAGTGACACGATCAGGATGCCTCGTCCCCGGTTCCTCTCGGGATCCTGCGCCTCGAGCTGTTTCGCGATGACATTCAACTCGCTCTGCGCGGCGGCCATCGTCACGCCGGCCTTCAGCCGGCCGGTCGCATTCGGCAGGGTGACGCGCGGCCGCTCGAAGGGCATCCACAGATCCGTGCGGGTGTGCTCCATGACGCCCTCCAGCAGCGACCCAGCCCGGTACGGAAACTGGAACCAGGCCGGCATGACGCCGGCGATCGTGAACGGCTGGCTGTCGAGGACCAGCGTGCTGCCGACGGCGTCGGCGCGACCTCCCAGGCGGCGCCGCCAGAACGTCTCGCCGATCACGACGACCGCCGGGCCATCGGCGGGCTCGTAGGTCCGGCCCAGCAGCGCCGGGACGCCGAGCACGGAGAAGAAGGGACCCTCGGTCCGGACCGTCATCACGCGCTCGGCCCCGCCGGCGTCGCGCAGGTACGTGGCTCCGACTTCAGAGCTGGCGAGACTCTCGAACGAGTGGCTCTCGCGGCGGTACGCGTCGAGGTTTCTGACTTGCGGCCACTGCGGTCCCCTGGCGCTGGTGCCGCGCAGCTGCACCAGGCGATCGGGCTGCGCGAACGGCAAGGGCTGCAGCAGCAGCCCGCTGACGACGCTGAAGACCGCGGTTGTGACGCCCATCCCGACGGCGAGCATCGACACGCCGGTGACGGCAAACGTGCGATGACTGAGGAGGAGCGTGCGCACGGCGTGGCGAACGTCCTGGACGAGATCGTCGAGCCAGCGCCGGAACCATTCGCCGGGAAAGCTCATGAGGTCCCCTCAGGCGGCCCCGAGCACGTCGGACACGGCCTTCAGCAGCGCTTCCGAAGTGAACGGTTTCGCCAGGACCTGGAGGGCGCCGAAGCTCCTGGCCAATTCGAGGTAGAGCTGCCCGGGCCCAAGGGTCCGTCCGCCCCCCGACATCGCGATAATCTTCACCGCCGGATCGAGGCGGCGCAGATCCATGATCGTTTCCAGGCCGTCTTTTTCCGGCATGACCAGGTCGGTGATCACGACGTCGCTCGCGTGCCGGCGATAGGCCGCCAGCGCGACCTGCCCGTTCGACGCGACCTCGACCTCGTAGCCCGCGCCCGCGAGGGTCTTCTGCAGGATGTCACGGACGTTGTCGTCGTCCTCGACGAGCAGGATGCTGGCCACGCTTCAAATCTGCGAATACGCCGTCGGCCGCAGGTACATGTTGCTGATGTTGGACACGATGTCCGGATCGGTATAGCCCGGCGTCGTCGACAGCTTCTTCCATTCCGGATCGGCCGCGAACGCGGCCCACTGCTTGTCGCGGGCCGCCATGTCTTCGTACACGAGCATGTAGGTGAGGTTCGGCATGCCGGCGCCGGCGAGCGTTTCTCCGAAGAACACCGGCGTGAGCCCGGCGCGACGGAAGATCGCGATCTCGCCGCGGTTGAACATCTCGATCTTCTTCTTCGCGGCCTTCTCGCTGTGGCTCTCGTACGTGCGCAGCTCGAAGATGCGGCTGCGCCTGGCGCCCGCTCCTCCGCCGAATGGCAGCTCCAGCTTCGGGATGCTCTCGAACGATCGCATCAGCGATGTCTCGATGCGCACGAAGGCCGGGGCCGTCGCCTCGGCATTCGCGTACGCCGCCGCAGCCTTCTCGTACTCGGCGTCCGCAGCGACCCGCTCGGGAAGCGAGGCGACGGCGTCGAGGCTCGTGTGTACGAGCAGCACGTAGACTGCCGGACTCTCCGGACCGATGAGGACGGTGAAGACGCCGATCGGCCCCACGCCGGCCCGCCGCCATGCGGGCAAGGCGGCGGTCTTGAGGTACGCGTCCACCACCGCCTGGCCTGGTCCCCGCCGCAGGCGATAGCGACGCAGCTCGTAGTACTCCTGCGCGCGCTTGGCCGGCGCCGCCTGCCGCGCGTCCGCGACCGCGTCCGCCATCAGCCACGCTCCGCCGGCCGCCATCGAGGCCGCCACGAAATGTCGTCGATCCATGGGGTGGTACTATAAGTCGGGCGAGGCTCATGCGACCGATTTTGATCGCGCTGGCGGGCGTGCTCCTGTCCCCGACGCCGACGGCGCTGCGTGTCAGCGCCCCGTCGTCGATCCTCCAGCCCGGATCCGTGCTCCTGCTCACGGTGAGCAGTGACGATCCGCTGCGGGTCCTGCGAGCGCGGGCTTTCAACCGCGAGCTCGCGCCCTTTCAGATCGATTCCCGAACGTGGCAGGTCCTCGTCGGCATCGACCTGGACCAGAAGCCCGGCGCGTATTCCGTCGCGATCGACGCCGAGGATCCGCAGGTGCGCGCCTCGTACGCGCTCGAGGTGAAGCCGCGCCGCTTCCCGACGCGGACGCTCAAGGTGGATCCGGATCTCGTGAACCCGCCGCCGCAGGAACTGGCGCGCATCGCGCGGGAGACCGAGCAGCTCCATCGGCTCTGGGCTGCTCCGCCCGGGGACAGGCTCTGGGAGGGGCCGTTCGCGGTTCCCGTGCCGGACGCGGCGAACAGCAGCTTCGGCACGCGCAGCGTCTACAACGGCCAGGCACGCAGCCCACACAGCGGCACCGATTTCCTCAGCCCGGCCGGCAGGCCGATCAAGGCGCCCAATGCCGGACGCGTGGTGCTCGCGGGTCCGCTCTATTTCACCGGCGGGACCGTCGTGATCGACCACGGCGCCGGCGTGCGCTCGCTCTTCGCGCACATGTCGGCCATCGGCGTGCGGGAGGGCGACCTGGTGAAGATCGGCGACGTGATCGGCGCGGTCGGCGCGACGGGACGCGTCACGGGGCCGCATCTCCACTGGGCCATGCGCGTCGGCGGCGCGCGCGTGGATCCACTGTCGCTCGTCGCCGCGCTGAGGTGAGGCACCGAGACTGAGAATCGGAGACGGAGGAACAGGGACGGAGGAGCAGAGGCTGCGGAGGGAACGGCACAACCTTTGAACACGGAGGCGCGGAGACACGGGGAAAACCGGAGGGCTGCGCAGCCGCTGTCCGCCCGCCGCGCTTTCGCGCGGCCGGAGTTCCACGACGAGTGCGGATACAAGCAGGTTGAGTAACGGGGCTTGCTTGTATCCGCACTCGCCGTGGAACTCCCGCCGGCCGGCCGAAGGCCGGCCGGCGAACAGCGGACGGTCGCAGCCTCTTCTCCGCTCTCCGTTCCTCCGTTTCTCCGTGTTCAAAGGTTGTGCCGTTCTCTCCGTAACCTCCGTCGTCTCCGTCTCTGATTCTCCGTCTCTGATTCTCCGTCTCTGATTCTCCGTCTCCGATTCTCCGGCCTCTCCGATTCCAGGGTTCACTCCACGAGCGCGATCGCGAACCCGTCGTAGCCCTTCGCCCCGACCGTCTGGACCGCCGTCGCGCTCACCCGCCGCTCGGTCGCCAGGGCCGCCAGGAACGCGCGCATCGCTTCGGCCGATTCATCCCCCTGAGGATCGATCACCTTGCCGTCGCGGATGACGTTGTCGGTGACGATGACGGTGCCGCGGCGCGAGAGCTTCAGCGCCCACGCGAAGTAGTCCGCCGTGCTCGGCTTGTCGGCGTCGATGAACACGAGATCGAAGGGCGTGCCGTCCGCCAGGGACGGCAGGGCGTCGATCGCGCGGCCCACCCGCACCTCCACCACCTCGGACAGCCCGGCGCGCGCGAGGTTCGCGCGGGCGACCGCCGCGTGCTTCGGGTCGTACTCGAGCGTGATGAGGCGTCCGCCCGGCGGCAGCGCGCGGGCCAGCCAGATCGTGCTGTAGGCGCCGAGCGTGCCGATTTCGAGGATGCGGCGCGCGCCCTGGATCCGCGCGAGCAGGTGCAGGAACTTGCCCTGCGCGGCGGACACGCTGATGGCCGGCAGGCCGGCCGCGCGGCTCGCTTCCTGGGCCGCGTCGAGCGCCGGATCCGCCGGCACCAGCAGGCGCGCGATGTAGTCGTCGACAGCGATCCACGTGTCTGGTGTCACGGCATTTTCCTGAAGGAATGCAGATCGCGGGCGAGGATCAGCTTGAGCGTCAGCCCATCGGATCCGTTCGTCAGGCCGGCCCCGATGCCCGCTTCGATGTTCCACCGCCGGCCGGCGCGGTCGACTACGCCGTACAGCTGATGCGCCTGGTCCGATCGAGAGTGGAAGTGGTGGAAGGGCCCGTAGTCCGCGTATTAACACGGCGTTGCCGAATCCGTCGTACGACGTGTCGACGATCGGATTGACGATGATGTCCACGGGCTTGAGGTGCCAGCCGACGATCGGCCGGATCTCGGAGGTGACTCTCGAGGGATCCCAGCGCCTGGCGTTGTAGCTGAGCTCGAAGTTGGCGCCATAAAAGAAGCGGCGGTCGTCGGCCTTCGGCACGGCGAACAGCGCCCGCAGCTTGAAGCCGTCGAGCCCGAAGCCGGTCTGCTTGTCCCGGCTGTAGAGCGGCAGGTAAAGCCCGGCTTCGAACCAGTCGGTGACGCCCAGGGCAAACTCCGGAACGCCGTTGAAGGACTTGTCGGCGACCACTGCGCCGGGGAACGCCGGGGCTTTCACTCCGCGCGGCGTGAAATTGCTGTGGAGGGTCAGGTTGAGGGTGCCGCGCGGCGCCAGGCTGCCGTCGTACACCTGGATTTCATCCGCCTGCGCGAGCGCCCGCGTGGGACCGAAGAGGAAGGCGACGACCAGCAGGACGGAAAGAGGTTTGAGCACGCTCGCGGCATTCTAGGCGGACTCGGCGTTCCACGTCGAGCGCCGCATCGGTCTCGAAGCGGTCGC
>WNFM01219624.1_pt3 | contig 11723 bp, 9 predicted proteins | sample 5400271 | NCBI WGS metagenome assembly WNFM01 (sample SAMN13153352, study PRJNA577476) | soil metagenome | isolation source: 60 cm saprolite on Douglas fir-dominated hillslope | place: USA:California | collected 2013-09-17 | reverse complement strand
CCCGCCATCTCTTCAAGTCTAACGGCGGATTACGCCTTCGGCTCCAATCCGCCCTACGCACTAAACTATCCCTGCGATGTACGGATGCCGGTGATTTGCCCGACGTGTCAAATTTTTCCTTGCCGTGGCGATGGCGGATGACGTCTTGAAAAAATCGCGCGCCCGACGGGCCAGATTTGGTGTGATTTGGGCTGTCGAGTCCCATAGGAAAAATATTCTCATTTCCCGCTGACCCAAATCACCGATACATCCCTCCTCATCCTGCTCCACAGAGGGGCGTATCCGGATCGTCAGAGACGCGGGGCGGGATGTGGTGGACGCGGCAGCGTCAGGCGTGAAACGTGATGGCAGGGCGGATTCGCAAGGGGATCCGTGAGCGATCAAACGGCGCGCTGACGAACGGTGCTGCTGCGTACGGTGAAGTCGTGTGGTCCTGACGCCTCAGTGGTTGGCGTGACAGCCATATTCGCAGGCGACGGTGTCAAACAAGCCCGATCGCCGGGGAGAGCGCGATATAGGCCGTAAAACCATTGCGCAGGGAATGTCGGATTGCTTCCGCTGAACCTGTATGCTCGTGTGCGTTTTTTTTGCACAATTTTGCACACGAGACCGCGGGTGCAGCGCGCATCCGGCATTCCCCGCGCCCTCTGATTTCAAGGCGCGAAAGTTCACGCAAAACCCCGGGCGCATCGCGCCGCAGGATCGCGGAGTCATGCGCGGTGATCTCCCCTCCCTCCGCGCGCCCTTGCGCGTGGCGGGGAGGGGTCGGGGGTGGGGGGTCTATCAGCTTGCTCGTCTGGCCGCGAGTTTGCTGAGGCACCCCCCACCCCCGACCCCTAAGAGCGAGCTTCGCTCGTCTCGACCCCACCGCTTCGCGGGGGGAGGGGAGGAGATGTTCGCAATGGCGGGCTGTTTGAAAATCGAAACTCAGCCGTCATCGCCCGGCATAGCCGTCCGATTGTCCTCACGCCGCCTTTTGGCCGGTCGTATCGAGCCCGGCATAGACGCCACGCTCGAAGCCCGCGAGCGCTTCCAGGCACTTGTTGTCGGAGAACGGCAAGAGCTGCATCAGGATCACGCCACTGACGTCGCGCGACGGGTCGATCCAGAAATAGGTATTGGCAAGGCCGGCCCAGAACAGGCTGCCGGGGCTACGGCCTTCCGGCGTCTTGGCGGTGTTGATCATGAACGAGAGCCCCCATTTCTTCGCCATGTCGGGATAGAGGTCGACATCGTTGGTGAAGTCCGGCAGCGCCGATTTCATCTTGGTCATGTTGAGTTCGCCGATGTGGTTCTTCTCCATCATCGCAACCGTCTCGGGTCTGAGCACCTGGTTGCCGTTGCCGCGGCCCTTGTTGAGGATCATCTGGGTGAATTTGATGTAATCGCCGGCGGTGCCGTAGAGACCGCCGCCACCCATGTGGAACTCCGGATCCTGCTCGAGCTCGAACGGGATCGGCGCCAGCGACCCGTCGGGGCCACGGGCATGCATGCCGACCAGGCGTTTGCGTTGCTGCTCGGTGAGCTTGAAGCCGGTGTCACTCATGCCAAGCGGGGTGAATAAATGGTCGCGCAAGTAAGCGTCGAGCCGCTTGCCGCTAACCGCTTCCACCGCCTTGCCGACGAAATCGATGTTGGTACCGTATTCCCAGCGCGTGCCAGGGTCAGTCATAAGCGGCGTCTTCAGCGCATCGTTCTTGCAGGTGATGATCCCCGGCGTTCCGCTCCGCTCAAGATATTTCACCATGTCGCCGTTCCAGATGTCGTAGGCGAAGCCGGCGGTGTGGGTCATGAGATGGCGCAGCGTGATCGGATTTTTCGCCGGGCGCAGTTTTGGTTCGCCCTTGGCGTCAAAGCCTTCGAGCACTTGCGGCGAAGCGAGATCGGGCAGCAGCTTGCCGATCGGCGCTTCCAGCGAAAGCTTGCCCTGCTCGACCAGTTGCATCGCGCCGGCAGTCGTAATCGCCTTGGTCATCGAGGCGATCCAGAACACGCTGTCCAGCGTCATGGCGTCGTCTTTGGACAGGTCGCGTTTGCCAAACGCGCCCTGATAGATCGTCTCTTTGCTGTTGGCGGCGATTGCGACCACGCCGGGAATTTCCTTGGCGTCGGTCTTTTGGCGCAATATCTGATCGATCTGAGCTTTGCTCTGCATGAGGTCACCTCCCGTTTTATTTTTTGAAGCAGCCAATCTTCCTCCCGCCCGCAGCCTCACGCAAGCGTGAGCGTCTCGTGACGCGGGTTGGTCGCGATCTCGTGATGGCTGTGGGAAATGCGAAAGATTAGTGTCGGCGGCGCGACAGAACTGCAACACTCGCCATAATTGCGGTGAGTTGACCCGCAATATCGGCGGCCATCTGCAACATTCGCGATATGTTGATTTCGTTCACGACTTCAGGAAGTATTTTCGTGGTAGGACATTCAGATTGCGGCGCAAAATGACCGCCGCCGAACTGAAAATTTAATGAAAATGATTGCGGTTCTTTAAGCTGCGAGGAGCCAAAAAATGATCTCGACCTGGAGCGAATGGAAACGGTATCCCCGGGCGGCGCGTGGCGAAAATATCGAAGCGCCGATCTCGCCTGGCATTTACGAAGTCCGACTTGCCGGCACCGGTGCACTGCACTCGTTCTGCGCGGTGGACAATGTGGCGCAAGCTTTGTCGCAGCTCACGATCAGGTCCAAATCATGGTTCGGGCGGCGCGAGCCCACTGAGTCGCCCGATCTCGAATATCGCACCTGCGCGACATCAAGCAAGGCCGACGCCAAGGCCGCCGCGGAGCGCATGATCGGCCGTCGTGAAATCTATATGAGCGGCGCGGCCTGATTTGAGAATGTCATTCCGGGGCGATGCGAAGCATCGAACTCCGATGTGCAATTGCACATCGGAGAATCTCGAGATTCCCCGATGCGCAATTGCGCATCTGAGGTCTGGTCCGGAGCCTGTCATCGGGCGGCGCGCGGCGCCGACCCGTTGGGACCATCCCGGAATGACGAACATCGGTCGCAGCTTGCAAATTTGCTTGGGGCAGCCGCGCTTTTGCGGCCGGTGCATTGTGGCCGGTTTCGGCCTATACTTAGGTTCAATATCCAAAAAATCCGAGGAGCAACGCCATGTCCCCGACCGCTGCTGCACGCACTTCGCTACCCTCCGCGTCCTCGCTGCGCGACCGCCTGAAGGATCCGTCGCTGCTGCGCGACCGCTGCTATATCGACGGCGCCTGGGTCGGCTCGCCGTCGAGACCCGTCACCAATCCGGTCAACGGCGTCGAGCTTGCGAAAGTGCCTGTCATGAGCACCGCGGAAGCAACGCAAGCGGTGCAAGCCGCCGAGCGCGCGTTTCCGGCCTGGGCAAAATTCACCGCCAAGCAGCGTTCCAACATTTTGCGCAAATGGTTCGACCTGATCATCGCCAACCGCGAGGACCTGGCACTGATCCTCACCTCTGAGCAGGGCAAGCCGCTCACCGAGGCGCTCGGCGAGGTCGATATCGGCGGCGCCTATGTCGAGTTCTTTGCCGAAGAGGCGCGTCGGGTCTATGGCGAGACCATTCCATCGCAGCGGCCGGACGCAAGGCTGCTCGCGATCAAACAGCCGATCGGCGTCTGCGGCGCGATCACGCCGTGGAATTTCCCGTGCTCGATGATCACCCGCAAAGTCTCGCCGGCGCTGGCTGCCGGCTGCACCGTGGTCCTAAAACCCGCCAACGAGACGCCGCTGACGGCGCTCGCGCTGGTGGCGCTGGCCGAGAAGGCCGGCGTGCCCAAGGGCGTGTTCAATATCCTGACCGGCAATTCGTCGGCGATTGGCAAGGTGCTGTGCGAGCATCCCGCCGTGCGCTTTGTCGGTTTCACCGGATCGACTGAGGTCGGCAAGATTCTGTATCAGCAGGCGGCAGTCGGGGTGAAGAAGCTCGGGCTGGAACTGGGCGGCAACGCGCCATTCGTGGTGTTCGACGACGCGGATATCGATGCCGCCGTCGATGGCGCCATGGTCTCGAAATACCGCAACATGGGCCAGACCTGCGTCTGCGCCAACCGCATCTACGCCCAGGACAAGATCTACGATGCGTTCGTCGAGAAACTTTCGAAGAAGGTTGCCGCCATGAAAATCGGCGACGGCACCGAGCAAGGCGTCACGCAGGGACCGCTGATCAACATGGACGCGGTGCTCAAGATCGAGAAGCACATCGAGGATGCGGTCAAGCACGGCGCCAAGATCGTCACCGGAGGCAAGCGTCATTCGCTCGGCGGCACTTTCTTTGAGCCGACGGTGCTCGCCAACGTGGCGCCGGACGCGCTGGTGTCGCGGGAAGAAACCTTTGGGCCGTTAGCGCCGGTATTTCGTTTCAAGGACGAGGCCGAGGTGATCGCGATGTGCAACAACTCGCCGTTTGGGCTGGCGTCCTATTTCTATGCGCGCGATCTCGGCCGGGTCTGGCGGGTAGCGGAGGCGCTCGAATCCGGCATGGTCGGCGTCAACACTGGATTGATCACCACCGAAGTCGCCCCCTTCGGCGGCGTCAAGGAGTCGGGCCTCGGCCGCGAGGGCTCGCATCACGGCATGGAAGAATATGTCGAGATCAAATATGTGATGATGGCGGGGGTGTGAGGGTCGTAATCGTGGGGTGGGCAAAGCCAACGGGTCGGCGCGAAGCGCCGCCCGATGACAGGCTCCGCGTGCCCACCACCAGTGCCACGGTCAGACGAAAGATGGTGGGCACGGCGCGAAGAGCGCGCCTTTGCCCACCCTACGGCCTACCTTCGCAGCACCGCGATCATGCGATTGGCAAAAGTCAGCCGCTCGGCCATCACCGAGACGAAATAGGTCAGGAGTTTTTGGCTGAGCGCCGGATCGTCGCGCTTGATGAGCGCGAATTGATCGGCGCTGAGCACATAGAGAACGCTTGCGACCTCGGCCTGGATCGTCGCGTTGCGTGGCGCATGCGACACCAGGCCCATCTCGCCGATGGTTGTGTAGCGGCCGAGACTACGCACCCGCGTGGTGCGGCCTTCATCCGCCGGAACCATGATCCCGACGCGTCCGTCGAGAATGAAATGCATGGAATCGGCGGCGTCGCCGGCGCGGACGATGGTCTCGCCGGCGTCGACCTCGAGGCGCTGGCAGCGGTGCATCAGCTCGACGGCGTCATGCTCGTTCTCGAGAATCTGGGTGAACCAGTCGCGTAAGGAGGCTTCCTCCTGCGCGCGGCCTTGATGTTGCGCGATGATCTCGTTCTCGCACCATTCCAGCGCATGGTCGAGTTCAGCGATGATGTTCACCTCGCCTGAGATGAACTCGCTGGACCGCAGAGCCTTCTCGGCGGCGGATGGAAGATGAACCAGCACCAGTCTGATGCCCCGGTCATGCGCCGTCCGCTTGATCTGGGCGAAGCTATAGGCTGCCGAGGAATCGATGCCAGTGACCAGCTTGAAGTCGAACACCAGAAAGCAGCATTCCGGATGAAGCGCGATCAGCGCCTTGACGTGCTGATAAAGCCGGTTGGCCGAGCCGAAGAACAGATAGCTTTGCAGGTTCAGGCCCTGAATTTTTCCGCCATGCGCTGATAGCACCGCCTGCTCGTCTCGCGAACGGTCGAGCGAGCTGCGATATTCCGAACCATCAAAACTATATTTGATGGAATCAATGCGCGACGCGCTTAATGCAAATGTCGCGCAGCCGATCACGACGCCGATCAGGACACCGGCGACGAAACCCCACTGCACGATGATGACGATGATTGCCAGCAGCGACAGATATTCGGTTTTCGAGAGCCGCCGGCGCGACTCGATCATCCATTTGTGCAGCTGATCCGCTCCGAGATAGATCAACAGGCCGCCGAGAACGAATTTCGGCATGTAGCCGAGCAGCATGGGGGCCACCGCCAGCATCAGCACGGAGACCGCCGCCACCGTCAGGCCGGACAGGCGGCCGGTACCGCCGCTGTTGAGGTTGAGCAGGGAGCGGCTGATCGAAATGCAGCCGGTATAGCCTCCCAACGCGCCCGTCAGGATGTTGGCGAGGCCGGTGACGTTTAATTCCCGTTCGAGATTGGCTTCGCGTTGGGTTGCGACTTCGACGCCGGTGGTGTTGAACAACGTGCTCGACGCCGTCACGAAGATGACGGCGATCAGATTGCCTAGCAGGTCCGGCACCGTGTACCAGGGAAAGCGGCCAAGTCCTTGCGCGCTCCACGGCAGCATGAACGAAGCCGGCGGCGGCGGCTGAAAGGTCCACCCCGAGGCTTGCGCTTCCGCCAGCGAGATGCCGGCCAACCAGAACGCGATGTGTGCGAAGATGATGCCGCCGACGAGGATAGCCGGCAGTCCAAGCGAATTTCGCGAACGGTGCCAGGTCAGATAGAGCACCAGCGCCATCGCACAGGCCGCCGCCAATTCGGAAACCGTCAGCAAATTCGCGAATTGACCGATCGTTGCGAATTGGAGGCGTTGCCCGGTAATGACGCGGATAGCGCCGAGAACGACCAGACAGCCGGTCGCGCCGAGAAATCCTCCGACCACAGGATAGGGCACATAGCGAATTGCGCGGCCCATCCGTGTCATCCCGAAACCGCAGAGCGCGATGCCGGTTATGATGCTGGCAAAGCCAAGAGTAATCAGAACCGGCGACAGCAGTCCGGCTGACGGGTCGCTGATCTGGATCCGTTCGACCAGCGATGACGCCAATATCCCCGTCATCGCCGCGGTGGAACTCTCCGCGCCCCCGATCGCGAACGGCAATGAGCTTCCAATCGCAATCACGGCGGCGAGCACGGCCGATGAAACGAAGGTCGCGGCGACGCCGTAGGAAAGGTACGGCGTCAAGGGACCTGCGAAGATCAACAGCGCGTAGGACAGCCCGAAGGTTATGGTCAGAACGCTGGCGGCGCTGCCGCCGAGGACGTCGTTAAGCGCTGCCCGGAATTTTGGCCCGAGACCGACGGACTGATTAAGAGATTGACTGACCACGCCCAATTTTGCCCCTGATACCCATCGTCAGTGGTAGACGACTGCGGCTCGCCGGCACAATGTTATTTTTGTGTGGAATTTTTTGCGTAGATTCGAATCCGTGGTGGAATCCGTCATCGGCGCCGGGACGACGGCAGCTTAATCGCTCCCGCCGAACGCGCCATGACGCCCCACGCCGGACGCAAAGCGTGTCGCGCCGGACAGTGTTTCACCGGAGGCGATGACTTCGAGGCCGCCGCGCATTTCGTTGGCGATCGCGTCTTCCTCCTCCATATCCCATTGCCGCAACGCCGATAGCCGGTCGGCGCGCAGGCAGGATTGCGGGAAGCGCGCAATATCTTTTGCGAGTGCAATCGCATGCGCGCGGGTTTCGCCTTTTGCCACCAGACGATTGGCAAGCCCCATGCGTAACGCCTCTGGTCCGCCGACCGGGCGTCCAGTGAGAATAAGGTCGATCGCCTGCGAATGACCGATCAACCGCGGCAGCCGGATGGTGCCGAGATCGATCAGCGGCACGCCAAAGCGGCGGCAGAACACGCCGAAAATGGCGTCCTCGGCGGCGACGCGCATATCGGCCCATAGCGCCAGCTCCATGCCACCAGCCACCGCAAAGCCTTCGACCGCCGCGATCACGGGTTTTGTCAGGCGCAGGCGGCTCGGACCCATTGGCGCGATCGTGTTATGACCGCCGATCTCGCGCTTCTTGTTGGGGTCGCCGGATGCCACCGCCTTGAGGTCGGCACCGGCGCAGAAATAGCCGCCGGTGCCGGTGAACACCGCGACGGAGGCCTCCGAATCGGCGTCGAAAGCCAAAAAAGAATCGAACAGTTTTCGCGCGGTCGCGCCGTCGACGGCGTTACGGCAATGCGGGCGATTGATGGAGACGATGGTCACCGGTCCATCGCGTTCGACAAGCACGGTATCGGTCTCGGTCATGTCAGGCGCTCCCGTGATATTTCTGTTTGAGGCTATGGGTACTCACCGCTCGATCACCCAGCGCGTCACGGCCTGATGATAATTGAGCGTGCCGGGCACGGTCATATGGGTCTTGAGGTACTTGAAGCCGGCCTTTTGCAAGGTACGATTGGGCGCGACATTAAAGGCATTTGGCTCACAAAAAAGCCGCTTCACCTTCAGCCCGTCAAAATAGAGTTGGACGCTGCGCCGCACGCATTCGACACCGATGCCTTGATGCCTCCGCTCCGGGTCCGCGACGTGCAGGTGCATGTTCGCCTGCTCGCCAAAAATGATTTTGTCGGACGTCGAGAAGCCGATCGCGCGATCGTCCAACAGCCAGGCGACCAGAACTGTAGCTCTCTGATCGATCGGGAGCATGCATTGGCGCTGCAGGCGCTCGCGCCAACCTTCCACCGGGGGCATGCGCGTCGGATCGACACCGAGGGTTTCCAGATGCTCCGGGGTCGCGCTTTGGAAATATTGGATGATGACATCCACCTTCATCAGCCACCTCCCGCTTCGCGCTGCCTATCACCGGTTCGTCATTGCGAGGGGCCAACGGGTCGCGCGAACGCGCGCCCCGTTGGCTCGCAATGACGCGGTTAGACTGTGAGCTCACTCCCCGTCACACGCCGATAGGCTTCGAGATAGCGCTTGCTGGTGGCGTCCACGACGCTGGCCGGCAATGGCGGCGGCGGCGCATCGCCGTTCCAGCGGCCGGCGCGGCGCTCGGCGTCGAGATAATCGCGCAGCGGCTGCTTGTCGAAACTCGGTTGCGGCTGGCCCGTCTTGTAGACATCCGCCGCCCAGAACCGCGAACTGTCGGGCGTCATCACCTCGTCGATCAGGATGATGTTTCCGTCTTTATCGCGGCCGAATTCGAATTTGGTGTCGGCGATGATGATGCCCTGGCTCCGGCTCACTCTCTCGCCGAGTGCATAGATGGCGCGAGTCATGCTCTCCAACGTGTACGCAACCTCGCCGCCAAGGATTTCGCGCATCCGCGCAATCGTGATGTTCTCGTCGTGGCCGGTCTCGGCCTTGGTCGCCGGGCTGAAGATCGAGGGTTCCAGTTTTGCGCTTTCGACCAGGCCAGGCGGGAGTTTTTCGCCGGCGAGGGTGCCGTGTGCGGCGTATTCCTTCCACGCCGAGCCCGAGAGGTAACCGCGGATCACGCATTCGATCGGAAACACGTCTGTGCGCCGGCACAGCATGGCGCGGCCGGCGAGGGACGCGCGATGTCCCTGCAGCGCAGGCACTTCTTCGATGATCATATCCGCATCCGCGCTTATCATGTGATGATGCACCACGCCTTTGAGCTGCTCGAACCACCACGCGCTGATCTGGGTCAGCACCGCGCCCTTGATCGGGATGGTTTCGGCCATTACGACATCGAAGGCTGAGATGCGGTCGGTGGTCACGAGCAGCACCCGGTCGTCGCCGACCGCATAGATATCGCGGACCTTGCCGCGCCCGATCCGGGGCAAAGGCAGGTCGCTGGCGAGCATGGTGGTCATCAGTGATACTTTCAAAAGCGGTTGCGTCCCGCGCAAACGCGGGGCGAAAAAGAGATAGCGGATCATTCATTCCGGCAACGGAATGAACTCGTGTTCGTTGGGGACATGCGCGAAGCGGCCGCTCTTCCAGTCAGCCTTGGCCTGTTCGATCCGCTCTTTACTGGAGGAGACAAAATTCCACCAGATATGGCGCGGGCCTTCCAGCGCATCGCCGCCGAGGAACATCATTCGCACAGGTCTTGTGGTCTTTACCGTGATACGGTCGCCGGGCCGGAAGATCAGAAGGCGCGGCCCCTCATAGCGGTCGCCCGCGATTTCGACTTCGCCGTCGACCAAATAGATGGCGCGCTCTTCATGGTCGGGATCGAGCGGCACGCTGGCGCCCTGCTCGGCCGAGACCTCGGTGTAAAACCATGGCGACACCATCGCGACCGGCGAGGTGATGCCGAACGAGCTGCCCGCGATCACCCGCGCGGAAAAGCCACGTTCCGCGATCATGGGCAGATCGCCGGCGGCATAATGCTGGAACGACGGCGCGATCTCCTCCGACGCCGCCGGCAGCGCGATCCAGCTCTGCAGCCCCAGCATGTTCTGGCCGCTCTGGCGCTGCACGTCCGGCGTCCGCTCGGAATGCGCGATGCCGCGCCCGGCCGTCATCAGGTTCATCGCGCCGGGCTGGATTTCCTGGATGTTGCCCTCGCTGTCGCGGTGCATGATCGAGCCGTCGAACAGATAGGTGACGGTGGCAAGCCCGATATGCGGATGCGGCCGCACGTCCATGCCCTTGCCGGACATGAACTGCACCGGCCCGAAATGGTCGAAGAAGATGAAGGGCCCGACCATCTGGCGCTTGCCATGCGGCAGCGCGCGGCGCACTTGAAATCCGTCGCCGAGGTCGCGGGTGCGCGGCACGATGATCAGTTCGAGCGCGTCGCAGGATGTGGGATCGCCGAGCACGGGATCGTTGGTGGGCATCCAGCTCATGGGGGGCTCCTTTTTGCGGTGATCATAGCACACTACCGTCGTCCCGGCGAAGGCCGGGACCCGTAACCACAGGCCATGGTTGTTGAACGAAAGTCGTCGAACATCATTTCGCAAAACAAGCTACACGGCGTCTGGGTCCCAGCGTTCGCCGGGACGACTCGTGGGAGGATGGAAGGCGATGTTACCCCCACTCAAGCCAAGTGCAACGCTCGGTCAGCCGAGCGGCCCCGTCCTCGGAACCGAACGATTAAAATTGAGGCGATGGTGCGGCGCCGACATCGCGTCGAATACGGCGATGCTTTCCGATCCCGGAACCGCGCGATTCATCACGGTCGATGGAAAGCCCATTACCGATGAGCTGAACGGATGGCGCAACGCGGCCATCATGGCCGGGCATTGGGTGTTGCACGGCGCGGGCATGTTCGTAGTCGAGGAAAAATCGAGCGGCACCTTCGTCGGCCGCGTCGGCCCGTGGTTTCCGCCGGGCTGGCCGGGCTTTGAGGTCGGCTGGGGAATCGCGAAAGACTTTCGCGGCAAGGGCTACGCGGTCGAAGCGGCGCGCGCGGCGATCGACTGGTCGTTCGCGACCTTCGAGATCGACCGCATCATTCATTGCATCGACCGCGAAAATACCGCCTTCGAGGCGGTGGCACGACGGCTCGGGGCCGACAAGCAGGGCGAGACCGATTTGTTCGGTCATGTCGCGAATGTCTGGGTGACGCAGCGCGATAAGTGGCTAGCCTCAAAGGCTGCAGCAAATTAAAATGCGTCGTCGATTCCACCAGATCGTCCGCGCTTGGGCTATTTCATGAGACCGTGATCGCATGCTGCCGCAAATCGAGCTGGCGTTAGGCGCGGGCACAACAACGTTGTTGCTGCTGCTCGCCGCGCTTTTGTTCCGCGATTACAGCGAAGCTGCCGCCGGCCGCCTCGCGATCGCCTTTGCATTGGGCTCGGCCGCGCATGCGTTGACCGCAACGGCTGGATTTTCCCCGCCGGTGGCGCCGTGGCAGGCGGTGTTGATTGCGGTCTCGACCGGCAACGTCGTCGTGTTCTGGCTGTTCGCGCGGGCGCTGTTCGACGATGGATTTCGATTGCGCCGCTGGCATGCGCTGCCATGGGCTGCCGTCGTGGCCTTGAGTCTCGTCAATTGTTTGCTGCTGGTGCCCGCGCAAACGCTTGACCCGCGCATTTTCGCCATTGCCATCAGCGTGATCTCATTATGTTTCGTGGCGCTGGCGGTCGTGCAAACCATTGCGTCCTGGTCCACTGATCTGGTCGAGGAGCGTCGGCGGTT
>WNFM01126712.1_pt1 | contig 11725 bp, 9 predicted proteins | sample 5400271 | NCBI WGS metagenome assembly WNFM01 (sample SAMN13153352, study PRJNA577476) | soil metagenome | isolation source: 60 cm saprolite on Douglas fir-dominated hillslope | place: USA:California | collected 2013-09-17 | reverse complement strand
CGATTTCCCGATGGCGCCTGTTCCCGCCATCAGCCACTTCGGGGAGGTGCTCGAGAAGCTTTCCGTCGCGGGGTTCTCGCGTCCGGATGTCTATCGACGGAATGCCGCACGGTTGCTCGGCCGGCACAATCGGAGCATGAGTTCCTGAGCGAGGATTGTTTGGCATGACGATGGCGTCAGGAGAACCTTCAAGGTCCGGATATATCGGTATAGAAGCTTTTTGGCCGGCTAGCCCTCTCAGTTCCTAGAATCGGCTCAGCGGCAGGTGTCCAGTGATCCGCGGGAGACAGGGTGTTGCCGTCACCAGTCAACAGGGCCGGACCGAGTTCGGCATCGAGGTGACTGCCTTCGAGCTTCGCTGGCTCACCGAGCCCGGGCACCTGACCTTGGAGCTCGAGGTGCCGACGCTCTGCATGATGGCCACTGAAATCGGCGGACGGTGCGACTTCCGAGCAGAGCCCGATCAACCCGCTTACGGCGAGTACTTCGGACCTGGCACTTTAGCGTTCGCGGCGCCCGGCTCGCGGGTGGCGATCCACGCCGCAGAGATGCGGGAAGCGCGCCTGTGCTGTTTCGCACTGCACGGTACGGGCGCGGACTACCTTACCCCCGAGGACATCACCGCCGTCCGACTCTTCAAAAGCCGGCACATGTTCCGGAATGAGAGGATCAGAACCTGCGCAATGCTCTTGGATACTGGCCGCCTTGGAGGGGACACGACTGCATATATCCTCTCTCTTTCCAAGGCGCTGTTTGCGGCCGTTCTCGAGATGGGAAAGGACTTCCATCAGCGGTCGAAAGCCGCTGGCTTGATCGGGGCCAGCTGGGACGCGATTTCGAGGCACATCCGCGACCACTTGGGCGAACCAATCACCGTCGAAACCCTAGCGGAAATCGCGCAAATGCCTCCTGAGCGATTTGGCGCGGCATTTCGAGACGTGACCGGCATGTCCATCCGGCAGTGGCATATGGATTATCGGGTGCGCAGTGCGCAACGACTGCTGGCAGATGACCCCAACGAGAACCTTTCAGAGGTGGCGCTCCTTTGCGGCTTCGCAGACCAGAGCCATTTCACGCGCGCGTTCTTGAAGGTGGTCGGGCTGACGCCGACCGCATGGTTACACAGCCGAACCTGAAGCGGTCGATGGCGCATCAACGGCCCTTGAAGACCATGTCCGGCGGTTCGATGTCGAGATCGAAGGCCTTCGCCGTGTTCGCGAAACCGCGGGTGGCATCCTCGGTATCGTGGAGATCCATAGTGACGTCGAGCATCATGGCGTCGGCAGCCGGCACTCCGCCCGCCGACCAAGCCTTGAGAAGCGTTCGCGTAGCCGCGTAGGACTTTGTCGGTCCCACCGCCAGTTTCTGGGCTAGTTCCCCCGCGGCCCGTGCAAGCTCGGCCGCGGGAACGACGTGGCTAGCGATCCCAAGTTGGCCTGCCAGAGAGCCGGAGATCGGTTCTCCCAGCATGGCATAGCGCGATGCCCGTCCTCGACCGACGCGCTCGGCAAGGCGCTGCAGCGCGCCGGCGATCGGCAGCATTCCCGTCGTCACCTCAACACAACGGAAGACAGCGTTATCGGCGGCTACAATGAAGTCGCAGGCAAGAGCAAGCTCGAAACCGCCGCCGAAGGCTACTCCGTGGACCGCAGCCACGGTTGGCACGCGCAGCGCCTCGATCGCGCGATAGGACAGATTGACTTCCGCGACAAAGGTACGGAACCAATTGACGTCCTTGTCAGGCCACTCTCGCACCTCCCCACCGAAGCTGAAGTGAGGTCCCTCTGCCTGGATCACCAGAACGCGGATGTCGCTTTGACTGGCGTCATGCACCGCCTGCCGAAGACATTCCGAGAATTGGAGGTCGAGGCGGTTGAATGGCGGGTTGGCGAGGACGACGCGCCCAATGGCGTTCTGGCGGTCGAAGCGAATGGTTTTCATGGTCTGCAGCTCCTTCCAGGGTCGCCAGGACAGTCATTTGCCGAGGCAGGATCCGGATCAGCGAATGACCGGGACCAGCAAATGCGAGGGATGCTCTGCGTCATGATAGATGCTGTGCGTCACAGTCTCGCTTCGGCAAACGTGATAGGGGATGTATTCGACGTCCGTCATGGCGCCGGTGCCGGTGGGCACATCCATGGCGGTGATTTCGAGGCAAAGCCGATGGCCCGCCTTGAACTGATTGGCGGTCGCGAGGATTTGGATTTGGTACTCGAGAATCTCACCGGGCCGTACCGGATCGATCGAGCCGCGCGTCAGCTTGTGGAAGGGTTCACCGGGCTTGCAACGCGCCGGGTCTATCGCCCGGTATGAGGCCTTCAACCATCCCCGCGTGAGCTCGCGTTCGGGCAGGTTGGCCGGCACGGTTCTTTCGCCCTGACGGGCAGTGACGACGGAGACGTCAGGTCCGACGTCCTTGAGAACGACGATCCAGTTGGTGTCCGTCTTGTCGATGGCCGCATACAAGGTGAGGCTGATCGGGCCGACGACGGTGAGGTCTTCAGCGAACGGCTCTGTCAAATAGCGCAGCCGCTCGACCTTCATGGTTTTCTTCAGCGGCATCTGGGTGAATACGTCCGGCTCGCAGGCGGCCCGTCCTGTCTCGTCGGCCGGACGGGGCGGCTCCAGCGTTAGCCGCTCCCAGTTGCTGAGATACAGCTTCCGCCACTGTGTCTCAGGTAATGGCCAGTCTCCGCCGGTCCGCCATTCGTTGGCGCCCATGAGCCAATAGCGCACCGGCGGCTCATTCATGATTCCGTTGTCGATACCCTTCAGCCAATGGTCGTACCAGCGGATGATTTCGTCGTGGTATTCGTGGAATGGCCGCTCCAAATGTGCCGGGCCGGTGAAGATGAGCTTGCGCGGAGCTTTCGCGCTCTGAAAGTAATGCTGCGCGCCGAGCCAGTGCAGCTTGTAGGTATAGGCATAGGCGCCCGATCCCGTATAGAATGGAATCTTGATCTTCTTGAATAATTCTTCCGACGCCTCAACGGTCCCATCCGGCTCCCACGGCTGAACCATGGAATGGTACATGATGAACGTGCGTTTCCCCTTCTGCGTCAGAATGTTATAGAGGTTTGCGTACATCTTGAAATCGGGGTTCGCCATGGCAGCGGCGAACAACTCTTCCTGTTCCGGCGGGAGGTCGCCAGGGACGTCGCGGTGCTCGTGCACCGTGCTGAACACGTCGAGCAGGTAGGGGAAAGTATGCAGGAGGCCGCCAGGGTAGAAATCGCGAAATCCAAACATGCCGCCATAGGCGCTGCAGGCATCGTACGGGAAGATCGCCTTGAGAGCCGGATGCCCTTGAGCGGCGGCGCGCCATTGCTCCCCCGCGTAGCCTGAGATCCCGATCATGCCGACGTTTCCGTCGCACCAGGGCTGACGGCTAATCCAATCGATGACGTCGTAGTGGTCGGTGTTTTGATCGCCGTAGTGGCCCTCGGACTTGGCCGAACCGCGTGGCTGCGCGATCACGTGGACATAGCGGTTCGCGATCAGCCGCCGCGTGTCGCCGGCCTCGATTGGACCGAACCAAAGCGGGGCGTTTGCAGGCTGAGGTGGCAGGACATCGGCCATATCAGGGCCTTGCATGTCCTTGTTGTGGAGGGCGGCCGCATAGAGCACGGGAAACGATCCCTGACCGTCGGGTCGGTAGACGTCGATCGCAAGACGAACCCCGTCGCGCATGCGGATGCGAAGGTCGCGCTCTTCAATCATCCTGAACACTCCCCGATCGTCCGGCGGTCGGACGTTCGGGGGTAGTTAACCCGCTTGCAGCGCGTGAGGATTGACGTTTCCCGCTGCGAATGGGATTGCAGCGGAGGGGGCGGATCAGCTTGTCACATCGCGACGCCAAGCACCGGGCGACACTCCGGTGGCGGCGCGGAACGCTCGACTGAAATGGCTCTGCTCTGAAAAACCGGTATCGAGCGCAATCTCAGCCAAACTATTGCGGCGATCCGCAAGCATTCGCTTGGCAATCTTGATCCGCGCGTCGAGATGCCAGAGATGGGGCGCTGTTCCGGTAGAGGTCTTGAAGGCGCGACCGAACTGCGAGGGAGACAAGTCGGCCAAGCTCGCTAATTCAGACAGCCGAATCGGTCCGGCGAGATTGTTGCGGATATAGTCGGTGACGACGGACAGTTGATGAGCTGAGAGGCCGAGACGACGATGATTTCGCGCGGGCAGCGGACGGAGGTTGGACAGGCGAGCAACCATCGCAGCGACGAGGCTATCGCCGAATAGCGGGGACCACTCCCCCTTGTCCTCGCTGGTGACGACGAGACGGGCAAGCGCCTGGAGGCTCTCGTCGTTGAAGACCAGACGCGGTTCTTGGAGCGGCGCCAGAGTAAACTCCTCGCCCATGATTGCCTTCACGCGGGCGACGTCCAGAACGAGTCGGACTTCCTCGACCTGATCGATGTCCTCGGAATAGCCCCAGACGGGGACGCCGGCCGGGATCAAGCTGACGTGGCCTATCGGTCTTTGTCGACCCGATTGCCGGGCAGCGTTACTGACGCTCAAGCTCAGCCGTGCCTCGCACTGCCCATGCAACTCGTTGACCACGATGGACAAAACCGGCTGGTCGCATTCGAGCGGATGCCACGAGCGGCCCGGGAGCGCCTTGATCCGAATGTCGTGGACGGGGATGCCGCTCCACACGTGACTGGCGGTCTCGACGGTGACGATGTTGTGGACGCCGCTCGAGCGAACGTCGCTTCCATCCATCGCCTCCTCCCTGCGCGGGGTGCCACGGGGATGGAGGGAGCGGATCCCCGGCGGGCCACCAGCGGCCTGTCGATCCAGCATCGGATCTTTATTTAGGTAGGCATAAGCCCTCCGGGATTTGCTTGTCAACTTCGAGCTCGGCACGGTCCGCGGCAGGAAACGGCTGAAATCTGTCGAGAATGCACCGTTCAGCCTCGTCTCCGACGCCGGGCAAATCGAGTCCAAGCATGCTGATCGCCATCAAGAACCCCCGAGTGAGGGTCATTAGGTTTTCTGCGTCTACAGGCGCGGAGGGTGTTCGGTGGAAGCGCTCAGTTACGTACATGGCCGCGCCGGACCGACGCTCGTTGCGGCGACGATCGGTGCCTTTCTCGACGATGTCGCAGCGCAAAAGGGCGCCCGCGAAGCCCTGGTTTGCGTCGAGCAGGGCGTCCGTTGGACTTACGCCGAGCTGAAGGCTGAGGCAGACGCATTCGCCGCCGGGCTGCTCGCCCTTGGGCTAGAGCCAGGGGATCGATTGGGCATCTGGTCGCCCAACCGCGCCGAATGGGTGGTCGTTCAGTTCGCCGCGGCGAAGGCCGGGCTCATTCTGGTCAACATCAATCCGGCCTATCGCGTGTCGGAACTGGAACATGTCCTGCGAGCCGCCGGATGCAAGGCTCTGGTGACCGCGTTCCAATTCAAGTCCAGCAACTATCCAGCCACGGTGGCGGAACTAGTTCCAGAGCTGATCCGCAGTCGCGAGCCAGTCACCAGCGAGCGTCTCCCGGAACTGCGTCGCTTGATCGTATTTGACGACGCGCTGGGTTGCGACTGCCTCCGTTACAGCGAGATCATCGCCCGTGGCCGCACATCCGGGTTCGAGCGCCTGTCGGCTCTCAAGTCGGACTTCGACGACCCTGTCAACATCCAGTTTACCAGCGGCACTACGGGACTGCCGAAAGGCGTGACCCTGTCCCACCACAACCTGCTCAACAACGGCTTGCAGGTGGGTGTGACGACCGGGATCGGGCCAAAGGATCGCGTCTGCATCCCGGTTCCTCTCTACCACTGCTTCGGCATGGTGATGGGAGTCCTGGCGTGCCTGACCCAAGGTGCCACCATAGTGTTCCCCAGCGAGGGCTTTGAGGCCCTTCGGGTTCTGCAGGCAATCGCGACGGAGCGCTGCACCCACGTCTATGGCGTGCCGACGATGTTCATCGCCGTCCTCGGGGAAGATACGTTCGCCGATTTCGACCTGAGCTCGCTGCGCGGCGGCATCATGGCCGGAGCACCCTGTCCCGTTGAGGTAATGAAATCAGTCATGCGGGACATGCACATGGCCGAGGTCACGATTGCTTACGGCATGACCGAGACTAGCCCGGTGAGTTTCCAAACGCGAGTGAGTGACCCCGTCGACGCGCGGGTGTCCACCGTCGGCCGCATCATGCCGCATCTTGAAGTCAAGATCGTGGACGACACGGGGCGTGTCACGCCGCTCGGGCAGTCAGGGCAACTGTGCACTCGCGGATATTCCGTCATGCTCGGGTATTGGGGCGAAGAAGCGAAGACGCGCGAGGTCCTGGACGCCGCGGGCTGGATGCACACCGGCGACCTCGCAGTCCTCGATGAACAGGGTTATTGCCGCATCATCGGACGCAGCAAGGACATCGTGATCCGGGGCGGAGAGAACATCTCCCCACGAGAGATTGAAGAATTTCTGTATCGCCATCCGTCGGTTCGGGATGTCCAAGTGGTCGGGGTCCCCGATGATCGCTTTGGCGAGGAGCTCTGCGCGTGGATCATCCTCCAGCAGGGAGCCAGCACCGGAGCAGACGACATCCGCGCCTTTTGTCGGGGCCAGATCGCCCACTACAAGATTCCCCGGTACATCAAGTTCGTTGAGGCCTTCCCCACCACGACATCCGGGAAGGTCCAGAAGTTCATGATCAAAGCAGCCATGATTGAAGAGCTGCGGCTGCGGACGGCAGCGTCGTGACAGCGCTTGCCTTCACTTATCAAGCATCGCCACAGCGCGTGGTTTTCGCGCCAGGCGGCTTGACTCGACTTGAGGCCGAAGCGGCCCGCCTCGATCTCGATCGCGTGCTGGTCCTGAGCACTCCAGAGCAGAGCCGGCATGCCGCAGAGGCTGCGTCAGCGCTGGGGGCACGCGTGGTGGACCTCTTCACCGAGGCGGCGATGCACACGCCCCTGGAGGTGACGAGCCGGGCCTTCGCGCTGATTCGAAAGACCCATGCCGACGGGCTCGTGGCAATCGGGGGCGGGTCAGCGATCGGCTTGGCAAAGGCCCTCGCGCTGCGGACCGACTTGCCCCAGATCGCCGTGCCGACGACCTATGCTGGATCAGAAGCGACCCCGATCCTGGGCGAAACAGCGGAGGGGCTCAAGACGACCCAACGGTCGCTCAAGGTGTTGCCCGAAGTCATTCTCTACGACGTCGAGCTCACTCTGAGCCTACCGGTGGCTCTATCCGTCTCCTCCGGACTGAATGCGATCGCTCACGCAGCTGAGGCTCTCTACGCGGAGGACCGCAATCCCCTGATCCAGGCAATGGCCGAGGAGGCTGTGCGGGTGCTCGCGGCGGCCTTGCCGCGGATTTGCGCCCAGCCTAAGGATCAATCGGCCCGATCGGACGCCCTCTATGGCGCTTGGCTCTGCGGGACGTGCCTCGGAACCGTCGGCATGGCCCTGCATCACAAGATCTGCCACACCCTCGGCGGCGCCTTCCGCCTCCCGCACGCTGAAACCCATGCCGTGATGCTACCTCACGCCTTGGCTTACAATTTGTCCGCTGCAGAGGAAGCCAGCCAGAGATTGTCCCGCGCTCTGAATGGTCAAGATCCGGCCCTGGCGCTTCATCGTTTGGCGCGCAGCCTCGGGGCACCGAGTGCGCTGCGCGATCTCGGCATGCCGGAGGACGCGCTCGACGAAGCAGCGGATCTGGCTGTCCAGAATGCCTACGCCAATCCTCGCCCCATCGAGCGCGGAGAGATCCGGGCGATGCTCGCGCGCGCCTGGTCTGGCGATCCACCCGCGGACTGGGGTTTCACGGCGGCTGCGCCTTAGTCGGAGCAATGCCTATGCGCGAATTCAACGAAGCGACAATTACGGATGCTGTCCTGGAGCGAGTGGCTCATACACCCGACCTCCGCGCGCGGCAGGTCAGCCGAGCGCTCGTCAAGCATCTTCATGCCTTCATCCGGGAGGTCGAGCCGACCGAGGCGGAGTGGGAGTGGGGCATCCGCTTCCTCACAGAAACCGGTCAATTGTGCTCCGACACTCGGCAAGAGTTCATCCTGTTGTCCGACACGCTTGGCGCATCGATGCTGGTCGATACGATCAATCACCGGCTGCCGTCGGGAGCGACCGAAACAACAGTGTTCGGACCCTTCTACACCGCTCCTCCCGAGTTCCAGCCGGGCGCGGACATAAGCGGCCATCTTCAAGGTCGGCCGATGTATGTCGCGGGGCGAGTGACAAATCCGGACGGGCGTCCGCTCGCCGGCGCCGTCGTAGATATCTGGCATTCCGACCACCAGGGCTTCTACGACCTGCAAAAGTTCGGCAATGACCGTCGCTACGCCGGCCGCGGGCGCTTCCGAAGTGGAGACGACGGACGGTTTCATTTCTGGACGATACGTCCAACGGCCTACCCGATCGCTGACGATGGTCCGGTCGGCAAGATGCTGAGGGCACAGAACCGCCACCCGTTTCGCCCGGAACACATCCACTTCATGGTTATCGCTCCCGGCCATCGGAAACTCGTGACCCACATCTTCGCGGCTGGCGACCAGTACTTGGATTCTGACGTGGTCTTTGGCGTGAAGACGTCCTTGGTGGAGGAATATCGCGCTCATCACAGTGGCGAAGCGCCCGATGGCCGCGCCATGGACGGCGATTGGTTCAGCCTCGATCGCGAGTTCCGGCTCGCCCCTCTCGCCTGAGAGAGAACGCCCTTGAGCCGCCTCACCACTTCGGTCGATCCGACCGCCGAAGACTTTCAAGCCAACGCTCGGCACCACCGCGCCTTGGCCGCCGAGCTTCGCGAACGCTCAGCGACTATTGCCTCAGGCGGACCTAAGGCCGCGCGTGAGCGTCATGTCGACCGTGGCAAGCTCTTGCCGCGCGAGCGGGTAAAGAGACTGCTCGATCCCGGCTCCCCATTCCTCGAGATCGGAGCTCTGGCCGCGTACGATATGTACAACGGTGAAGCGCCTGGAGCCGGGATGATCGCCGGAGTCGGCCGGGTTTGCGGCTGCGAGGTGATGATCATCGCCAACGACTCGACCGTGAAAGGCGGCGCGTACTTCCCGTTGACGGTAAAGAAGCACCTGCGCGCGCAGGAAATTGCGCGAGAGAACCAGCTGCCGTGCATCTACTTAGTTGATTCCGGCGGGGCGAACCTACCGCACCAATCGGAAGTATTCCCCGACCGCGAGCATTTCGGGCGCATCTTCTACAACCAAGCCAACATGTCCGCCGAAGGGATCCCGCAGATCGCCTGCGTGATGGGAAGCTGTACGGCGGGCGGTGCGTATGTCCCTGCGATGTCGGACGAGACCGTGATCGTGCGTGGTCAGGGTACGATCTTCCTGGCGGGACCGCCCCTGGTAAAGGCCGCGACCGGCGAAACGATTTCGGCTGAGGACCTGGGCGGCGCCGAGGTCCATGGACGCAGGTCAGGGGTCGTCGACCACGTTGCGGAGAACGACGAGCATGCTTTGGGCATCGTCCGAAGCATTGTCGCCACTCTGAACCGGCCCAAGCCTGTCTCCGTGGTCCTGCGGTCCGCGTCCGCGCCGCGCTATAGCCCTGAAGACCTATACGGAATCCTGCCGATCGATCTCCGCGCAGCTTGTAACGTGCACGAGCTTATGGCGAGGGTCGTTGACGGCTCGGAATTTCACGCCTTCAAGCCTCTTTATGGGACGACCCTTGTCTGCGGTTTCGCTCATATCTGGGGCGTGCCCGTCGGCATCCTGGCGAATAACGGTGTCCTGTTCTCGGAGAGTGCGCTGAAGGGCGCGCACTTCATCGAACTCGCCTGCCAGCGCCATGTCCCGCTCCTCTTCCTCCAGAACATATCGGGCTTCATGGTCGGTGGGCGGTACGAGGCGGAAGGCATCGCCAAGAACGGTGCCAAACTCGTTACCGCAGTCGCAACTGCGAGCGTCCCGAAGATCACGGTGCTCATCGGGGGTTCGTTCGGTGCAGGGAACTACGGAATGTGCGGCCGGGCCTACGGACCGCGCTTCCTCTTCACGTGGCCCAATGCGCGCATTTCCGTCATGGGCGGGGAGCAGGCTGCTTCAGTCTTGGCGACTGTGCATCGGGACGCGGAGCGGTGGACGCCGGAAGAGGCCGAAGCATTCAAAGCACCCATCCGGGACCGCTATGAGCGCGAGGGCAATCCCTATCACGCCAGTGCGCGCCTCTGGGACGACGGCATCATCGACCCCGTGCAAACACGAGACGTTCTTGGCCTCGCCTTCCACACGATTCTGAACCGCCCCATTCCGCCGCATCCGCAGTTTGGGGTCTTTCGGATGTAGCGAACCACTGGCATTGGATCGTCTCCGTCCATGATGTCATCAGTACTCATCGCCAACCGCGGCGAAATTGCGAGCCGCATTATCCGTACGGCTCGGCGCCTCGGTATAAGGACAGTTGCCGTTCATTCGACGGTCGATGCGCGTCTCCCCTTCGTGCGCGAAGCCGACGACGCCGTCTGCATCGGACCGGCATTGGCGCGCGAGAGCTACCTCGATAGGGAGCGCATCCTGAGCGCCGCGCGCGAACAGGGGGTGGAAGCGATCCATCCGGGCTACGGCTTCTTGTCGGAAAATGCCGATTTCGCCGAAGCAGTCCTTGAGGCGGGGCTCATCTGGATCGGCGCGCCTCCGGACGCGATCGGCGCCATGGGGCTGAAGCACGCAGCCAAAGAACGGATGATGGCCGCCGGCGTGGCGGTTACGCCTGGCTATCTTGGCGCGGATCAGTCGCCAGCGCGGCTACAGCGCGAGGCTGCATCAATTGGCTATCCCGTCCTCATCAAGGCTGTCGCCGGGGGTGGCGGCAAGGGCATGCGGCGCGTGGAGTCCGCCGGCGAATTTCTCGATGCTTTGCAAAGCTGCCGTCGAGAAGCGCTGGCGGCTTTCGGGGATGACCGTGTGCTGATCGAGAAATATGTTCGGAGCCCGCGTCACATCGAAGTCCAGGTATTCGGCGACCAACACGGCCACGTCGTACATCTTTTCGAACGGGACTGCTCCCTTCAGCGCCGGCATCAAAAGGTCATCGAGGAGGCCCCTGCACCGGGGATGGACGACATCACCCGTAAGGTGGTCTGCGAGGCTGCGGTGCGAGCCGCGGCAGCGGTGGATTATGTCGGCGCGGGAACCATCGAATTCATTGCGGATGCGAGCGAGGGCCTGCGGGCCGATCGAATCTGGTTCATGGAGATGAACACCAGGCTGCAGGTGGAGCATCCGGTCACCGAAGCCATCACAGGCCAGGATCTCGTCGAGTGGCAGTTCCGCGTCGCCTCGGGCGAGACGCTGCCCTTGGCGCAGGACAAATTGGCCATCGCTGGCTGCGCGATAGAAGCTCGCCTTTATGCCGAAAATCCCTCTGCCGGGTTCTTACCGGCCACGGGAGCTGTGAAGCACCTTCGTCTGCCACTCGACGTCCGCGTAGACAGCGGCATTGCCCAGGGCGACGAAGTCACGGCCTTCTACGATCCGATGATCGCAAAGATCATCGCTCACGGTCCCAATCGGGCGACCGCCGCACGCCGCCTGGCGCAAGCTTGCGCGAGCATCGAAGTCTGGCCGCTGAAGACAAACGCGAGGTTCTTGACCAGGACACTCGCGAGTGACGCCTACCTCTCAGGCAAGGTCAACACGGGTTTCATCGAGCAGCAAGCCGACCAACTCCTTCCCCCGCCCGAGCCGCCTCCCGCAGCTCGGCAAGCGGCGGCGCGTTCCCTCCTCGC
>WNFM01175954.1_pt1 | contig 11727 bp, 14 predicted proteins | sample 5400271 | NCBI WGS metagenome assembly WNFM01 (sample SAMN13153352, study PRJNA577476) | soil metagenome | isolation source: 60 cm saprolite on Douglas fir-dominated hillslope | place: USA:California | collected 2013-09-17 | reverse complement strand
GGGCGTCACATAGCCTTCGGTCTCCTGGACGATGTGCAAGGCGGGCAACGTCGCCGAGCGTGCGCTGGGGTATTGGGCGGCGAGGGCGCGCATGCGCGCGCGAACTTCCTCGGTGATCATTAGCGATCCACCTCTCCCAGCACAATGTCGATGCTGCCAATGGCCGCCACCACGTCCGAAAGCAGCTGGCCTTCCACCATCTTGGGCAGCGCCTCCAGATTGGCGAACGAAGCGGCCCGGACGTGCATGCGGTAGGGCTGCGCGCTGCCGTCGCTGACCAAGTAGAATCCCAGCTCGCCCTTGGGCGACTCGATGCGCAGGTACACCTCGCCGGCTGGGGGGCGGTACCCCTCGGTGTACAGCTTGAAGTGATGGATAAGCGCTTCCATGTTGGAAGACACTTCCCATTTGGGAGGAGGAACAATCTTCCGGTCGTCGATCTGCCATGGGCCGCCGGGCATCCCATCGATCGCTTGCTGTACGATGCGCAGACTTTGATCCATTTCCAGCATGCGGACGAGATAGCGGTCGTACACGTCGCCATTTGAGCCCACCGGGACGTCGAACTGGAAACGCTCGTAGCCGCTGTACGGGAACATCTTGCGCACATCGTACGCGACGCCACTGCCGCGCAGCGTCGGCCCGCTGCAGCCGAGCGCGATGGCATCGTCGGCGCTGATCCGGCCCACACCCTTGGTCCGCTCGATCCACAAGCGGTTGTTGGTCAGTAGATCGTGGTACTCGCGCAGTCGTGCGGGGAAGAGCGCGAGGAACTCGCGGACCTTGGTGTCGAAGCCCGGCGGTAGATCGGCCTGCAGCCCACCAGGCATGATATAGCTCGTCATCAGGCGCACGGAAGCAGTAGAGAAATACGCTCATCGCGCCCAGGTCGAGCGCATGGGTGCCCAGCCAGACGAGGTGACTGGCGATACGCTGCAGCTCGACCAGCGCCACCCGCGCGACCAACGCCTTCTCAGGGACCGTCTCGATCCCCAGGAGCTTTTCTACCGCTAGGGAGTAGCCAAGGTTGTTCGAGAGCGGCGCGAGATAGTCCATCCGGTCGGTCACCACCAGCGCCTTGAAGTAGCTCTTCGCTTCAGCGGTCTTCTCGATGCCTGTATGCAGATAGCCGATGTCGGGCAGGCAGCGGATGACCCGCTCCCCTTCGAGGGTCAGGATCAGCCGAAGCACCCCGTGCGTGGACGGATGCTGCGGCCCCATATTGATGGTCATGGTATCGACGCGTGTCGCCTCGTCCAGCGGCACGCTCTCATCGACGTGAAGCGCGGTCGGCTCCTCAAGCTGCATGATTCTACTCTCCCGAAGCGCGACGTGCTCGCGCTCCGGCTCCTCAGGTATGCTTAGCGTCGCGGGCGGCGGCCCCGCCTGCGAGGGTCTGCGGTCGCGGCGGATGAGGCGCCCTCGGTCCGCTCGGGCGCATCGCCGGGCGGGCGGAGGGTCTGGCGCCCCGTGCCGGGCTGCAGCGGTTGGCCGAAGGGCACCTGGCCTCCCCAATGCGGCTCCGGCAGAGAGAATCCCGTGAGCGGGTAGTCTTTGCGCAGCGGATGCCCGACCCAATCAGCGGGCATGACTAGCCGGCGCAGATGCGGGTGCCCCGCGAACGTGATCCCAAACAGATCGAAAATCTCTCGCTCGTACCAATCCGCCGTGGGCCACACGCCAACGACTGACGGCGCTTCCGGCAGCTCCTCGTCCGGGAGCCCGACGCGCACCTTCAGCCGTGTGACCGCGCGGGTGTGCAGCGAGAGCAGATGGTATACCACCTCGAAGCGCGGCGTGCGCTCTGGCCAGTCCACCGCCGTGATATCCGCCAGGAAGTTGAAGCGTAGCTGCGGCGCATCGCGTAGCGCTGTACAGATCGCGACCAGCGCCTCGGGCCGCAGCACCACGGTGGTCTCCCCGCGATGTGCGCTGGTCTCCACCACGGCGTCGGGAAAGCGCTCCCGGATGAACGCGACGGTCGGGTCGTTGGGCGCCGTCTGCTGCTGATCCTCGCTGGCCAAGCTGGACTCCCCTCGAACGGTAGCTTCCTTATAAGCGCGGGCACGCAAGCGCCCGCGCGGCGCACATCAGTCCTCGCTGCCCAGATAGCTGACGCCAGCGAGCTTCAGGGGGTCCGGTGGGTTGGGGACGCCTGCGCGAATCTTGCGCTGCAGCTCGTTGAATCCGTAGAGCAGCATCTCGGGCGTTGGTGGGCAGCCGGGCACGAAGACATCCACAGGCACCACCTTATCCACGCCCTGGACGATGGCGTAGTTGTTGAAGACGCCACCGCAGGACGCGCAGGCGCCCATCGACAGGACCCACTTGGGATCTGGCATCTGGTCGTAGATCCGGCGCAGCACGGGGGCCATCTTGACGGAGAGGCGCCCCGCCACGATCATCAGATCCGCCTGTCGCGGGCTCGCGCGGTACACCTCCGCGCCGAAGCGGGCCAGATCGAACCGCGACGCGCTCGTGGCCATCATCTCGATCGCGCAGCACGCCAAGCCAAAGAGCGCCGGCCAGAGGGAGGAGCTGCGCCCCCAGTCCACCACCTTATTGACCTGCGTCAAGACGACGCTCGCGTCGTCGTGCCGCGTGAGCCCGCGGGGCAAGCGGGGCGTCTGCGCGTTGGAGTAATACTGCACGGGGGCCCACGGGTTTACGCGCTCCTCCGCGGGCCGGGCGTCAGCTCCCTCCGGCAGATCTATTCCCACGTGAGAGCTCCCTTGCGCCAGACATAGAACAGCGGCACCGCCAGCACGATGACGAAGACCAGCAGCTCCACGAATCCCAACGATCCCAGGCGGCGCATCAGCACGGCGAGCGGGATGAGCGACGCGGCCTCCAGGTCGAAGATGATGAACAGCATGCCGGTGACGAGATACTGGACCGGAAAGCGGCGCGTGGGCGGCGTGATTTCCTGGATGCCGCACTCGTAGGGGGAAAGCTTTTCCGGAGAAGGACGTTTTGGCCCCAGCACGAACGTCAGCGCCGTCACCAGCACCGTAAAGGCGGCCGCCAGGGCCATCAAGATGAGCACAGGGACATACTGGGGCATGACTCGCCATTCCTCCGTCAGCGCACACTCGCGCAACACGTCGCACCTGATCGCACCCCGTGTAGAGTGGGCACCATCAGATATCGTAGCATGCCACTACACCCCTGTCAAACCGGATTGTGCGGTGTGAAGCCGCTCCTGGAGCGGGTTCGGGCTCCCTCGCGTAGAGCCGCCGGAGCTGGGAAATCCATATCGGACCCGCGTAGCGAGGGCAGCAGCTACCCGGGCGGCGCGCAGCGCGCGATCCGCGCGATCAGATCCGTCGTGGAGTGCCCCGGCACGTAGGGAATGAGGCATAGCGTGCCGCCATACTCGGCGACGACGCGCGCTTCGGGAAGGCGAGCGAAGAGATCGGCGGTGATGCCATGCGCTTGCTCGCTCTGCGCGAGGGCGCGGAGCGTCTCGGGGCCAAACACGTGCTGCTCGCCGCCGGGGTCGCCGGTGGCATAGTCGCCGCCTTTGGCGTAGATGTCCGGGCGAAGCTCCGCCACCAGTATCTCGGCGGTGCGCTCGTCGAAGATCGTGACCGCGTCCACGCAGCTGAGGGCGGCGAGCACCTCGGCCCGTTCGTCCTGGGGCACGATGGGGCGGCCAGCACCCTTGAGCTGGCGCGTCGAGGTGTCCGCATTGAGCCCGACGACCAGCAGATCTCCCAGCGAGCGGGCGCGCTGCAGGTAGCGCACATGGCCGAGGTGCAGCAGGTCGAAGACGCCGTTGGTGACGACGATGCGCGCTCCCGCGGCGCGCCGATCAGTGACCAGGCGTCGAAGGAGCGAGCGGGTGAGCACCTTATCAGGCGGCATCATGCCTGCATCAGCTCGTGGATCGCGGCTTCCAGCTCGGCTGGCGAGGTCGTGGCGCACCCCAGGCGCCGCACAACGAGCCCGGCGGCGATGGTGGAGAGCACGGCCGCTTCGGTCATCGTGGCTCCCGCCACTAGGGCGAGCGTAAAGGCGGCCGACACGGTATCTCCCGCGCCGGTCGTATCGCTCACCTCCGTCAAGTTGGAGGCCGGCAGATGCACGGGCGCCGCGTGCTGCTGGAAGAGGCTCATCCCTTCGCTGCCGCGTGTGATCAACACCCCCTGTGTCTGGGTCGCGTCCAGCAAGCGCCGGCCAGCGGCCTCCAGACTGGCGCGATCGGAGATGCGCATGCCCAGGCTGGCGGCAGCTTCCGGCTCATTGGGTGTGAGGGCCGTGGCCCCCTGGAACCGCGCCAGATCGCCATGTGAGTCGACGACCACGATCTTGCCGTGCTCCCGTGCCAGCGGCAGGCAGGCTTCAACGATAGCCGGTGTGATGACGCCGCTCTCATAGTCGGACACGATGAGGGCATCCACCTGGGGAACGAGCTGGCGCACGTAGTCAATGATGCCGCGCTCGCACGCGGCCCCGGGCGGCGAATCGTCCACACGATCGATGCGAACGATCTGTTGCTGGACGATCTGCGTACCGCCGGCGAGGATGCGCGTCTTCGTCGAGGTCGGCCTCCCCACCTCTGTCATTACCCCTTCCAGGTCAACGCCTTGCTGCTCAAGCGCGTCGCGCAAGCGGCGCCCTGGCGCATCTTCTCCGACAACGCCCGCCAAGAACACGTGCGCGCCCAACGCCCGCGCGTTGACCCCGGGATTGGTGGCACCGCCGGGCACAGTGAACTCCTGGCGCTGCTCCAGGACGAGCACCGGCGCCTCGCGCGAGATACGCGAGGGCGTCCCGATGATGTACTCGTCCGCCACCATGTCGCCGATGACCAGAATGCGCGCCTGGGAGAAGCGCCTGACAAGGCACGACAGTCGCTCTCGCGGTGAATCGCTGCCATTCTGCGCGAGCGCTCTCGTAAGCCTGGTATCGGGGTGAGGGAGCGCGAGAGATGCGGCGAGGTCGAGGGCTTCACGCTTGCCCGTGCTGCTGCTCACGCCTAGATCCTCTCCTTCAGCCGCTGAAGCCTTAGCGGGCCATCATCGGACGGTCAAGTGCAAGACGATCACAACCACTGCTCGCGCAGTACCGCGGCCACGAAACGCGGCAGAGCCAGCATGCGGCGCCAGCGCCAGGGTTGACGCGCTAAGCGATACACCCATTCCAGTCCGCCGCGCTGCATCCAGACGGGCGCGCGCGGCACCTCGCCCGCGAGCATATCGAACGCGCCGCCCACACCCATCGCCACTCGCGCGCCCAATCGGTCGCGATTGCGGGCGATCCACAACTCCTGCGCGGGCGGCCCGAAGGCGACGAATACGATATCCGCGCCGCTTGCCCGTACCAGACGAGTGCTCGCCACATCAGCGCCGGAATCTGGACTGCCCGCGTGGACGCCGACCACGTCGAGACGTGGGAAACGTGCGCACAGCTGCTGCGCAGCTCGCTCGGCGATGCCTGGTCCAGCGCCCAGCAGAAACAGCTTCCAGCCCCGCTCGGCGGCGCGTTCGGCCAGCGCGACCATACTATCCACGCCCGTGACACGCGTGGGGATGCGCCGACCGTGCAGCCTGGCGGCCCACACCACGCCCACGCTATCCGGCACCACCAGATCGGCGGTGTTGATGACCTCCCGAAAGCGGGCCTGCTCGCGCGCCGCCATCACCATCTCAACGTTCAGCGTGACGACTTGTCGCGTCCGCGCAGGGGTTTCCGAGGGCGGCCCGTGCCCGAGCGGCAGCCAGGAGGTGATGGTAGTCAGCGCCTCCGTGGCCGTCACCACGTCGAGCCGGGCGCCCAACACCTGCAGCGAGTCGCCTGGTGGCGAGCGGTCCGGGAGAGCGACCTGCGCGGCGTCGGCAGCTGAGCCATTCACTGCAGGCCACCTCCTTGTGCTCGTGACGTGGTCCGGCGTAGCAGGGTTCCACTGAGCGCGCGCGTCTCGCTGGGAGTATAGCACAGCCACGCCGGCGCCTCGGAAGTGTGACCAGGCGTCTGGGCAGTCCAGCGTCCAACACGGCCAGCCTGTGCTATAATGGCCGCGACGGCGACGACCACGCGCGGTTGTGACGCTGAAACGGATATCGGCGATGGCGGTTCCCCAGTCTCCATCCTTCAGTAGCTTGCTCAAGCGCTACCGGCGTGCGGCCGGACTGACCCAGGAAGCGTTCTCAGCACGTGCCGGCTACAGTGTGGTCTACATCAGCATGCTCGAACGTGGCATGCGTACCCCCCTGGCTGCCACCGTCGAGATCCTGGCCGACGCGCTCCAGCTGGCGCCGCATGAGCGCGGCCTCTTTCGGTCCGCCGCGCTGACGAGCGAGCGAGCTGGAGCGGCTTCGCGTCGCCATCCTACACCGCCGACGCGCGCCGCGAACACCGGCATGCAACTCGTGGGCCGGTCGCGCGAGCTGGAGCTGGTCAAGCACCACCTCACGGCCGCAGGCCCGCCGCTGCTGGTGTTCTCGGGCGAGCCCGGTATTGGGAAGACTCGCCTGCTGCGTGAGGCGACGGTGCTCGCGCAGGCGCGTGGGATCACTGTCCTCACGGGTGGCTGCCACCGGCGCAGCGGCCAGGAGCCCTATATGCCCGTGCTCGGTGCGCTGGAGTCGTATATCCAGGCTCAGCCACCAGATCAGTTGCGCAGCGACCTGGAGGGGTGCACGTGGCTCGTGCGGCTGTTGCCGGAGCTTGTGGAGACGGCCATAGTGCCAGTGCCGCAGTGGGCCCTCGCCCCGGAGCAGGAGCGCCGGCTGATGTTCAAGGCCGTCGCCCGATTCTTGAACAACGTCGCAGGACCCGCAGGCACCTTGTTGGTGCTGGATGATCTCCATTGGGCGGGGGCCGATGCCCTGGATCTGGTCTCCGCGCTGGTGCGCGCGGCGGCGGACTCCGGTCTGCGCCTGCTCGGGGCTTTCCGCGATACGGAGCTGCGCGCGCAGGACCCACTGGCCGTCACGCTGAGCGATCTGGCGCCGGCTGGCCTGGTGGCTCAGGTCAAGCTGGGACCGCTAGAAGTGGGCGAAGCGGAAGCGTTGCTGGGTACACTCGTGGACGATGTTGCCACCGGTGACGCGGCGCTGGTGGAGCGCGTCGTCCGGAGGGCGGGTGGCGTACCGTTCTTTCTGGTGAGCTGCGCGCAAGGGCTGCGGGCGGGGGCGCTGCACCGCGATGCGACGGACGACGTGCCGTGGGATGTGGCGCACAGTGTGCGCCAGCGCGTGGCGGCGCTGCCCGGCGCCGCGCGCGAGCTGCTTGGCGTGAGCGCGATCGTGGGGCGCGTTGTGCCGCGCGCGACTCTGGTAGCGGCGGCCGAGCGGCTGGGCTACGACCGGAAGGAGATCCTTGTCGCGCTCGATGCGGCGCGTCAGGCGCGGCTGCTCGTCGAAGAGGGCGACGATGCCTACCAGTTTCCCCATGACTTGATACGTGAGGTCATCGTCGCTGACCTGGGAGCTGCCAGGCGAGCGGTATTGCACTTGCAGGTAGCCGAGGCGTGGGAGGCGGCCTCCCCCGACGCCGCCCCGGAGCTGCTGGCGTACCACTTCGCCCGTGCCGGGGATCATGAACGGGCGGTCAGCTACCTTGGGCGTGCAGCGGAGCGAGCCTTGGCGATGCACGCCTACGCCGCAGCGGAGATGTTCTACGGCGAGCTCGCTACTCGCTACGATGGCCTTGGTCGCCCGACGCAGGCCGCGGGCGCGCGTGAGAAGCTTGGCGCCGTGTTGATGAACGTCGCGCGCTATGACGAAGCGCTCACGGTGTTGGAAAGCGCCGCAACTGTGTACGCGGCGGGGGGAGATCGTGAGGGGGTGGGTCGCGCGGTGGCGCAGGTTGGTTGGGTGCATGCCCTGCGCGGTACCCCCGATGAAGGGATCGCTCGCCTGCAGCAAGAGGCGCTCGACGATTCGGGCGTCTCGCCCCGCGGGCTAGCGGCGGTCCACATAGCTATGGCCCAGTTATGCGTCGTATCTGGACGCTATACGGAGCAGCTAGCTGCCGCGGACCGGGCGCTCGCGTGCGCGCGGCTGGTGGGCGACGAGCACCTTGAGGCGCAGGCTGCCCAGCGGCGCGGTACGGCGCTCCTGATGTTGGGGCGGCTGGACGAGGGCTCGCACGTGCTCGAAGCGGCGTTGCCCGCCGTGGAAGCCGCGGGCGACCTCAGAAGTCTCTCGTACGCGCTCAACAACATCGGCTGGGTCAGGGATGTTCGCGGCGAATTCGGGCCAGCAGGGCAGTTCATCGATCGCTCGCTCCTGGTGGCCGAGCGCATGGGCGACCCCACGCAGATCTGCCTGATGCTGTGTAACCGGGGGCAGATCGCGTTTTCGGCCGGGGAGTGGGGCGTCGCTCGCGCGCACAGTGAACGCGCCCGCGAGATACTCGCGCAAGTGGGCACGTCTTGGGTCGCGGCGTGGCCACCGCTGCTGTTGGGCTTGTTGGACCTGGCGGTGGGCGCCTGGGAACAGGCTTCCTCTGAGCTCAGCGAGGCCATCGCCCTGGCGGAGCACAACGCCGATATCGAGGCCCTGCGGCTGGCGCACAGCGCCTTGGCCGAGCGCGAGCTGCTCAATGGACAGTCCGCCGCCGCCCACGCGCGCTTGACGCCGCTGCTCGATCGCCCCGGCCAGCAGGAAAGCAACGTTACTGTCTTGTTGGCGCTGGTGGCGTGGGCCTGCCTGGAACTGGGCGAGATGGCGCAAGCGGAAGCTCTCCTGGAGCAGTGCAGCGCGCGCGCCTCCGCGGAGGGTATGCGGCCCGTGCTGGCTCATGCGCGCCGCATCCGTGGTCTGGTGTTTGCCCGCCGTGGTGAGGTGGAGTCCGCGCTGGCGGCGTTCGAGCAGTCAGTGGAGCTGTGTCGCGCCATGCCGTACCCTTACGCTGAGGCGCAGGCGCTCTACGCATCGGGCATCACGCTTGCAGCCGCAGGGGACCCAGCGGGCGCGCGCCATCGTCTGAACGGGGCGCTGCGCCTCTGCGGCCAGCTGGGAGAACGCCTGTACGCGGAGCGGGCCGAGCAGGCGCTCAGCGCACTGCCGAATTAGACGAGTTGATCCAGCTTGGAGCACGTGCCAGTGGCCGGCGCGCACCGGCGTGGGGAGCCGCCCTGGTGGCGCCGCTCACCCCACGTCCACGGCGACGCAGCCACAAGCGCCCGGTTGGCAAGCATATGAGGATTACGGGACGATGGACGCGACGACTGCGCAAGGACCCGGTACGCCTCGCGGCGGACCTCCTCGGCGAGAGCGACTTGACGTCCTGCTCGTCGCGGCCGGCATGGCTCCCAGCCGTGAGCGCGCACGCGCGCTGATCATGGCCGGCGAGGTCCGCGTTGGCGACCGGCTCGTAGACAAGCCGGGGACGCTGGTAGCGCCGGACTCCGTCGTGTCGTTGGTAGGTCCGAGCGCCGAGCTACGCTACGTCAGTCGCGGCGGGCTGAAGCTGGAGCACGCGCTGGACGCGTTTCGCCTTGACCCCAGCGGCGCGGTATGCCTGGACGTTGGCGCTTCGACTGGTGGCTTCACGGATGTGTTGCTCTCGCGCGGGGCCGCCCGGGTGTACGCCGTGGACGTCGGCAGGGGCCAGCTGGCCTGGACCTTACGCGCGGATCCGCGCGTCGTGGTGATGGAGCGCACCAATATACGGCACCTGCAGAGCTTGCCAGAGCTCATGGACGCCAGCGTGATCGACGTCTCGTTTATCTCACTGCGGCTGGTGCTCCCTACGGTCACGCGGCTACTCAAGGATGGTGCGTGGGTCGTGGCGCTGGTGAAGCCGCAGTTCGAGGCGGGCCGCGCCGAGGCAGATCGTGGCGGCGGCGTGATTGTCGATCCCGCAGTGCATCGGGCGGTCCTGGGTGGCCTGCTGGAGTGGATCGACGCCTGGCCTGGGGAAAGCGGCGCCCGACTAACGTCACTGGGGTTGGCGCAGTCTCCCATCACTGGACGTGAGGGGAATCGCGAGTATCTACTCTACCTACGCCGTGCATCCACCACGGTCATCGAGCACCCGCTCGATATCGGCCAGGTGGACGCGGTCGTGCGTGAAGCCTTTCACCGTAGCTAGATCCGCAGTGCTGAGGAGGATCGTCTGTGCAGTATGTGGTCGGTGTGGATGGCGGCGGCACCAAAACCGCGGCTGCCGTGGTCGGTGACAATCTAGGTGTCGTGAGTCAGGCCACCACTGGCCCGGCGAATGGCCGGTCCGTTGGCATGGATACGGCCAGCGCCAACATCGCCGAGTCGATCAGCCAGGCGCTGCGCAGCGCCGCGGTCCCGCTTTCGAGTGTGGGCGCCATCTGTATGTGCCTGGCGGGCTTTGACACGGATCTGGACCTGCCCGTCCCGCAGCGTGCCATGACTGTGCTGGGCTACGGCGGGCCTGCCATCACGGAAAATGATGTCGTCGGCGCCTGGGCGGGTGCCACAGAAGTGCGTGCCGGCATCGTCGTGATCGCCGGCACTGGAGCGACCGCGCTGGGCATGAACGAGCGTGGCGAGCTGTGGCGCACCGACGGCTGGGATTACATCCTCGGCGACGCCGGCAGCGGCTTCACCATCGGACAGGCCGGCATCCAAATGGCGATGAAAGCGCTCGATGGCCGCATTGGCCCCACGCTGTTAGTGCGCGAGCTCGCCCGGGCTTTCGGCGTCCACGACGCGGGCGAGATGCGGCGCCTGGTAGATAGCACGCACTTCGGCAAGTTCGAGATCGCACGCTTCGCCACGCAAGTGGCCGATGCCGCGGAAGAGGGTGACAGCGCGGCGCAGGGGATCCTGAGGTGGGCCGGGCGCGAGTTGGCGCAGAACGCGACGGCGATCGTGCGGCGGCTCGGCATGGAGACCGCGAGCTTCCCCATCAGCACCGTCGGCGGCGTGTTCAAGTCGGCAACGTGGGTCCTGCCGCCATTTCGGGAGGCCATCACACAGGTCGCGCCTGGCGCGATCTTTCGGCCGCCGGTTCATCCTCCCGAGGTGGGCGCCGCCATTCTGGCGATGAAGCGGCTCGCCGAGGGCGATCACGGGTCCTGGACCCTGGGCACGGGCCGGCGTCGCATTCAGCGCAGCCTGAGTGTGGATGAGGTGGTGCCGAAGTGAGCCTGGCGGCGCCTGGCGGTGCCACGCGTCTCGTGCTGATTCGCCACGGGGAGGCGCAGGGGAACCGCGAGATGCGCTACCTTGGGAGCACCGACGTACCACTGACGGCACGCGGCTGGACACAAGCCGAGCAGGTGGCAGGGGCGCTCGCCCGGTTCCACGTCGAAGCGATCTATTCTAGTCCCCTGGCGCGTGCGATGCTGACCGCGCAGGCGATCGCACAGGTTGCGGGGCATCCTGTTGTGGTGGAGGCTGGCCTGCGCGAGACCGCGTACGGCAATTGGGAAGGTCTGACGCGCGCCGAAGTGGCAAGCAGCACGCCCGACGCGCTGCGTCAGTGGGAGGTGGACCCCGAGGTCGCCCCTCCCGGCGCGGGTGAAAGCCCGCGCGCGACGCAGCTGCGCATCGTGAAGTGCGTCGGCGCCCTGAGTCTGCGTCACCCCGACGCCACGCTGGCGCTGGTCAGCCACGTCGGCCCCATCAAGTTGTAGAACGCGCCCAAGACGCATCAGTTGCCGCTAGCGCATCAGCAGCGGCGTTGAAGCCTTCGTAGTCGTAGCGAATGGCCCAGCGCTGCGGCCGACCCTTGTCGTTCACATGGTCCGTGCGCCAGAGCACCAGCGTGACGCCGAGCGCCCGCAGCGCGAGC
>WNFM01233398.1_pt1 | contig 11728 bp, 9 predicted proteins | sample 5400271 | NCBI WGS metagenome assembly WNFM01 (sample SAMN13153352, study PRJNA577476) | soil metagenome | isolation source: 60 cm saprolite on Douglas fir-dominated hillslope | place: USA:California | collected 2013-09-17 | reverse complement strand
GTCACCTCGTCCGGCGCTGCCAGCGGCCGATCATAGGAAATCGAGCCGCCGCGCGTGTCGGCGCAGGATGCCAGGATCAATAGGCCAAGGGCGGAAAACAGGCCCCACAACCGGTGGGACGCACGACTAGGCACCAGCAACGCCTCCTCAACCAAAACCGATAGATTCAGACCCATAACGCCTATTCCGCCGATGACGTCAAATCAATCGGCAGCGCGCGTGGCACCCCCCGTGTCGATCAGCCAGCGTTCGCTACCCTCGATCGCCAGCGCGGTCAGGATCCCCGAACGGTAAGCGCCGGTATCGATCGCGATTCGGTTCGGCCGCTCCTCCACTTCGTCGCAAATCGTATGGCCGTGGACCACGACGAAGCCATGGTCGCTGTCGTCGAACAGGAATGGGTCGCGAATCCAGCGCAGGTCGGACTGGCTCTGTTGATCGACCGGGATGCCGGGGCGGATGCCGGCGTGAACGAACAAATAATCACCGAAGCGGCAGCTATCGACGAAGGTTTCGAGGAACTCGACATGCTCGGGAGGAACCACGGCGCGGACGATTTCGATAATCTCTTCCGCCGATCGGCCCCGCAGCCTGGCCAAGGTGACGCCATAGCTTTGCAGGCATTGGACGCCGCCGAACTTCAGCCAGCTTTCTATAACCGAGGGATCGCCGGCCAGGACGCGCAGCAGCACTTCCTCGTGATTGCCGAGCAGGAACACCGGCTTGACCCCGTCGCGGCGATAGCAGCGCAGCCGCTCGATCACCTGCGCCGAGCTTGGACCACGGTCGATCAGGTCGCCGACGAAGACCAGCAAGGTCTTGCGTGCCGGGCGCCGCTGAAGGTCGGCGTGAATCTTGGCGAGCAGATGCTCAAGCAGATCGACCCGGCCGTGGATGTCGCCCACCACATAGGCGCGATAGCCTCGCGCTCCGGCTGGCCCTTGTTCACGGCGAGGAGAGAAGTTGAACATCAAGACCACGGTGTTGCCCCGTCCAGCGACGCTAGGACGTCGAGATAGGCTCGAACTACCAGTCCCTCGCTAAACCGCTCCTGAACCCGGCGTCGCCCTGCTTCCCCCATGGCAAGCTGCTGCGTCCGAGGCAATTGCAGCAGTCGTCGCATCGCCGCCGCCAGCGAGCGCGGATCGCGGACGGCGCAGTGATAGCCGTTGACGCCGTCGATGACGACATCGCGGCAGCCGGGGACATCGCTCGCGATCAGCGGCCGCGCCATGGCCGCCGCCTCTAGCAGCGAGCGGGGCAGGCCTTCGCGATAAGAGGGAAGAACGACGGCGCTCGCCGCAGCAATGAACGGGCGCACATCGTCGGTCGCGCCGAGTTGTTCGATCGCCCCTTCGGCCACCCAGGAATCGATCTCGGGCTGGCGAATAGCGGTGCGGTTACCCTCGTCCACCGCTCCCAGGAGTTGGAAGCGCGCGCCAGGATAGTCGGAGCGGAGCGATCGCGCCGCCGCGACGAACTCGGCCACGCCTTTGTCGCGCAGCAGCCGGCCGATGAAGAGGAAGATTGGTGGCCCGCCGGGCAACGGCGTCGGGGTGAACAGCTCGAGATCGACGCCAGAGCCGGGAAGTACGCGAGCCTGGGTCTCGCGCACGATGCGCCGGCTGACAAACAGCTCGCGATCCTCCTCATTCTGGAAAAAGACCACGGGAGCTCGCGCGAAGCCGATGCGGTACAGCCCGGTGACGATGGCTTGCAGCGGGCCGCCCTGGATGAAGGCGGTGCCAAGCCCGCTGACATTGGGCAAAGCGGGAATGCCGAGCGAGGCTGCGGCAAACGAACCATAGATATTGGGCTTGATCGTGTAGCTGAGATAGGCAGCGGGCCGCAGCCGCTTCAGCAGCGAGCGATAGCGCGCAATTAGCCTGAGGTCGGCGAGTGGATTCAGCCCCGCGCGGTCGATGTCGATGGCGATTCGCTCGACTTCAAGGCCGCGCATCCTGTCGTCCGCGGCGGAATCCTGTGGCGCGATAATCACCGGCTCGTATCCCCCGGAGCGTAAGCCGTGGACCAGTCCCTGGCGGAAGTTGGCGATGTTCCAGTCGCTGTTCGCGGAAAGGACAATGGCCCGCGCCGTGGCCGGCTCCGTCAGGCGCTGAGCAACTGGAAGCGAGGAATTTCAACGTCGAAGGCGCTGCCGTCCTCGTCGACCATGCGGTAGCTGCCGCTCATCGAACCGCTTGGCGTCTCGAGTGGGCAGCCCGACACATAATCAAAGCTCGCGCCCGGAGCGATTAGGGGCATCTCCCCAACCACCCCCTCGCCCACCACTTCATGCACCGTGCCGCTCCCGTCGACGATGGTCCAGCTGCGCGACAGGAGCTGGACGGCAACGTCGCCGCCATTCTCGATGCGTACATGATAGGACCAGAACCAGCGGTTGCTCGACGGGTCCGACTGCTCCGCCAAATAGCTGACCGCGACCACGGAGACGTTCGGAAAGAGCATGGCCAGGGTGTCGATGTTCACGCTCCGAGACTAGGCGAGACCACCGGCACGGCGCAACCGTTCGACGAGCCGATCGCGCGCTTCCGCAATAGGCCGAGCGCGATCGGTCACCACGTCGCGGAGCAGGAAACGGCCGGTGAGGTCGAGCCCCTGCGCGATCTCGGGCCAGGTCGCAGGTCCCCCGTCCCGTACGAATGACGGCAGCGGCAGCAGCTTGCCGGCGTAGGGCGCGGCTTCGGCGGCGCTCACCGCGCGGCCGGACTTGGGGCTAACCGCGACGAGATTGTCATTGCTCCCGCTGACCGCACAGCGTTCGAGATCGAGACCGAAGCCAAGCTCGGCGAGCAGCAGCAGCTCATAGCGGACCAGCGCAGCCCCCCAGCCCACCGCCGACGGTGCGGCTTCGATCGCGTCGAGCAAGCCCTCCAGCGCCTGGTAGAGCCGGGGATAGGGCTGGCGTTCTGGCAACGCAGTCGCGGTCAGTACTGTCGCCCAGTCGATCGCCGCCGCGGGCAGCGGCTCCGATAGCAAGGGGCCGCGACTGTGAACCAGCTCGATCACGGCTTGGGGGAGCTGAGATTCAGTTCGCGCCGACAGCTCGGCCTGGACGACATTGCCGGCCATCAGCACCGGCCTCATCCGCCGCCCACGGGCACCGCGAACATAGGCCGCGACCAAGCCTTGATTGGGCGTCATCAGCCGAACAATCGCGCCATGCTCGCCGTGGACGCGCAATGCGCAGACGATGGCCGGAGTCTCGCTTCTCATCCGCGCGGGTGGAAAAAATCGTAGATCTGGCGCGCCATGGCCTTGCTGATTCCCGGCGCTCTCTCGAGGTCGTCGAGCGCGGCGCCTTTCACGGCCCGCGCAGTGCCGAAGTGCATCAACAGCGCCCGCTTGCGGTTCGGACCAATGCCTGGGACCTCATCGAGGGTCGAGGTCGTCAGGCTTTTCGCCCGCTTCGCGCGATGGGTGCCGATCGCGAACCGATGAGCCTCGTCACGCAAGCGCTGAAGATAGAATTGGATGGCCGAGTTGGGCGGAAAGGTCACCTCGCGGCCGCCCGGCAGATGAAACACTTCGCGCCCCTCGCGACCGTGGTGCGGACCCTTGGCGACGCCGACCACGGGAACGTCGTGGACACCCATGTCCTCCATGACTTCGCACACCGCCGAGAGCTGGCCCTTGCCGCCGTCGATCAGGATGAGGTCGGGCCATTCGCCGCTCTGGCGGTCCGGATCCTCCTTCTCGAGCCGGACAAAACGCCGCTCGAGCACTTCGCGCATCATCGCGAAGTCGTCGCCCGGCTGCGTCTCGGGGCGCTTGATGTTGAACTTGCGGTAGTTGTTCTTGCGGAACCCTTCGGGTCCCGCGACGATCATCGCGCCGGTCGCATTGGTGCCCATGATGTGGCTGTTGTCATAGACCTCGATCCGCCTGGGCACGTCGCCGAGCTCGAAGGTATCGGCGAGCTCGCGCAGGACCTTCCCCTGCGTCGTCGTCTCGGCGAGGTGGCGGTCAAGGGCTTCCTCGGCATTGCGCGTCGCCTGATCGAGCAATTTACGTCGTGCGCCGCGCTGCGGGATTTGGATCGCGACCTTGCGCTCGGCGCGCTCGGACAGCGCCTCCTCGAGCAACTCCCTCTCGGCAATCGCGCGGTCGACGAGGATCCGCTTCGGCGGCGGCATGTCCTCGTAGAATTGGACAAGAAAGCTCGACAATACCTCGGCTTCCGGAACATCGTTGGTATGCGCCGGGAAAAACGCCCGGTGGCCCCAATTCTGCCCGCCGCGAATGAAGAAGGCCTGGATCGAGACTGTACCGGCCTTGCATGCGAGCGCGAAAATATCGGCGTCGCCCAGGCCCTCGGCGTGCACCGTCTGGCTACCCTGGATATAGGTCAGCGCGCGCAGCCGATCACGATAGACCGCGGCGAGCTCAAAGTCCTGCCGCTCCGCGGCTTCGGCCATCGACCGCGAAAGGCGGCCTTGCACCCCGATCGATTTACCGGCGAGGAATTCCTTCGCCTCGCTAACCAGTTCGCCGTAATCCTGATTGCTGATCCGCCCCACGCACGGAGCCGAACAGCGCTTGATCTGGTAAAGCAAGCAGGGCCGGCTGCGATTTGCGAAAAAGCTGTCCGAACAGCTTCTTAGAAGGAATAGCTTCTGTAACGCGTTTAGAGTTCGAGTGACCGAACCGGCGCTCGCGAAGGGGCCATAATATTGGCCTTTGATCCGCCTTGCGCCGCGATGTTTCTGGACGCGCGGGAACTCATGGTCTTCGCGCAGCAGGATGAACGGGAAGCTCTTGTCGTCTCTCAGCAGCACGTTGTACGGCGGGCGAAAGCGCTTGATCAGCTGCGCCTCCAGCAGCAGCGCCTCGGCCTCTGTCGTCGTCGTGATGATCGTCATCGACCGCGTCTGCGACACCATCCGCTGCAGCCGCTTGGGCAGCTTGGCGACTTGCGTGTAGCTGGTGACGCGGTTCTTCAGCACCCGGGCCTTGCCGACATAAAGCACGTCGCCGCGCGCATCCTGCATGCGATAGACGCCAGGCCGCGCGGGCAGCGTCCTCAGGACCTCGCGGATCGCGGCCACGCCGGCTTCAATGTCGGGCGCACCCTCGCCGCGGACGGCATAGGTCGCCTGCTCCTCATTGAAGCGTTCGGCGGCTCCGGGTTGGTCGGGACGGTCGGCCTTGCTCACCAGAACGAGATAAGCGCTAGCCGCAGCCGGCGCGAGGGGTCACGCCGCCGCCCTTGCCGCCTCTTCATCTGCGAGCATCCAGTCGACGCAAGCTCGGGCGTGGATCGCGGTCGTATCATAGACCGGAAGGACATTGGCGCGGACATCGACCGCCATCACCAGCTCGGTGCAGCCAAGCACCACTGCCTGGACGCTTTGCTTGGCGAGCTCGGTGACCAAAGTCTTGAGCTTACGCTGGCTGTCGCGGACGACGCGCGCCGCCGCCAGCTCTTCGAAGATGATCCGGTCCACCTCGCTTACCCATTCGGCCTCGATCGGAACGAGCGAAATTCCACGGCTTTCCAGCCGGCTCCGCACGTGCGGCTCGAGCATGGTGAAGCGGGTGCCGAGAAGGGCAACCCGCTTGCGGCCGTCGGCGATCAACTGGTCGGCGGTGGCGTCGCCGATATGGAGCATCGGGACGCCGACTTTCGGCGCAACCGCGTCATAGACCTTGTGGCCGGTGTTGGAGGTGATGATCACGCCGTCGGCGCCGGCGGCTTCGAGGCGCCTGGCGGCGTCGAGCGTCACCCTGGCGACGCCATCCCAGTCGCCGGACAATTCCATTTCGGCGAAGGGCGCGAGATCAAGGCTTTCGATCACCAGCCGGGCGCTGTGCAAGCCGCCGAGCCGCCGCGCGATGCCACGGTTGATATGTTCGTAATAAAGCGCGGTCGACGACCAGCTCGTCCCGCCGATGATCCCGAGCTTTCGCACCTGTACCCCCTTCTCCGCGCTCCCGACGCGGCGCGATCCTTCCGCCAAGTTGAACAACGCGACAAGTGGTGAACGGGCGATTTACCGCAATGTAAATCGCTTTTGCGACGAGCGGTTTAGCCCAGGGCTTTGACAATCTCCTCGGTCATCTTCTTGGCATCGCCGAGTAGCATCATCGTGTTGTCGCGGTAGAACAGCTCATTGTCGATGCCGGCATAGCCGACCCCGCCCATCGAGCGCTTCACGAACAGGCAGGTGCGGGCCTTCTCCACGTCGAGCACCGGCATGCCGTAGATCGGCGAGCTTTTGTCGGTTTTCGCGGCGGGGTTGGTGACGTCGTTGGCGCCAATGACGTAGGCGACGTCGGTCTGCGCAAACTCGCTGTTGATGTCCTCGAGCTCGAACACCTCGTCATAGGGGACATTGGCTTCGGCCAGCAGCACGTTCATGTGGCCCGGCATCCGCCCGGCGACCGGGTGGATCGCATATTTGACCCGCACCCCCTCCTTCTTGAGGAGGTCGGCCATCTCGCGGACCGCATGCTGCGCCTGGGCGACGGCCATGCCGTATCCGGGAACAATGATCACCTGTTCGGCCTGCTTCATCAGGAAGGCGGCGTCCTCGGCGGAGCCGCGCTTGAAGGGACGGTCGATCGCTGCCGCATCGCCGCTGCTCGCCACTGCTCCAAAGCCGCCGGCGATGACCGAGATGAAGCTGCGGTTCATCGCCCGGCACATGATGTAGGACAGGATCGCGCCCGAGCTTCCGACCAGCGCGCCGGTGATGATCATCGCGCTGTTGTGGAGCGTGAACCCCATCGCTGCCGCGGCCCAGCCCGAGTAGCTGTTGAGCATCGAGATCACCACCGGCATGTCGGCGCCGCCGATCGGGATGATCAGCAAAAAGCCAATGGCGAAGCTGAGGCCTACGACCGTGAAGAATACCCACGGCGCCTGGTCCTGGGTGAAGTAGCCGATGAGGCCGAGAATGGCTGCCAGCGTGCCGAGATTGATCGCGTGCCGTAGCGGCAGCAGGATCGGCTTGCCCGACATGTTGCCGTTGAGTTTGAGGAAGGCGATTACGGAGCCCGAGAAGGTGATTGCTCCGATGGCCACGCCGAGACCCATCTCGATCCGGCTTTGCGGGAAAATGCTGACGAACGACGGGCTGGCGATGGGCGTCACGCGCACCGCGATCCCGAACGCCTCCGGATTGAGATAGGCCGCCGCGCCAACCAGCACCGCGGCCATGCCGACCAGGCTGTGAAACGCCGCGACTAGCTGCGGCATCGCCGTCATGTGGATCTTGCGCGCGGTGACGAGGCCGATCCCGCCGCCGATTGCGATCGCAAGCAAGATTGCTCCCAACGAATAGACATCGACGCTGGAAACGATGCGGTAGGGCTCATCCTGGCCAGGCAACGGGGCGCCGTAATTCTTCCAAATTTTCTCGGGGACATGCGTGACCAATGTCGTCCCGACCGCGATCGCCATGCCGACCATGCCGATGTAGTTCCCGCGCCGGCTGCTTTCGGGGTTCGACAGCCCTCGCAAAGCGAGGATGAAGCAGACCCCTGAAACTAGATAAGCGAGAAGCACCCAGGCGGGCGTCGCCGCCGCCTCATGCATCCTTGCGCTCCCGCTTTTTGTACATCGAGAGCATTCGCGCGGTGACCGCGAAGCCGCCGAAGATGTTCACGCTAGCCAGCGTCACCGCCACCAGCCCGAGCCATTTCGAACTCGCGCTTCCCGCGCCCGCGGCGGCGATCAGCGCGCCCACCACGATCACCGAGGAGATGGCATTGGTGACGCTCATCAGCGGCGTGTGCAGCGCCGGCGTGACGGACCAGACGACGTAATAGCCGACGAAGCAGGCCAGCACGAATATCGACAGGATTGAGATGAAGTCCATGACCACTCCCAAAAGGGCGCGGCTTTCTTGGCGGCTCGTTCGGCACCTGTCGAGTGCGGAAATTCCGCCGGACCGGCCGGCGTTAATTTCAACGCGGTTAGCGCTTTCCTAACCTTTTCGCGCGCACACGTGGGCAACCTTCACGAAGAAAGCTCAGAGCACGTGTCGAAGCGCGGTAATCAGGACCCCGACCGCAAGCCATGGCAGCTGCTGCTGTGGACGCTGTTTGCCGGACTGGTCTTCGGCCTGATCGACCTTGGCGAGCTCCCTGAAAACACCCTTCGAGCCACCCGAAACTCGTTTCATGAGCATCGCGCCAGCGGCGACATCGTCGTTGTCACAATCGACGAGCCCGCACTTCGGCGCGTCGGGAACTGGCCGTGGCCGCGCCGTTATGACGGGCAAATTGTCGACCAGCTGATGAAAGCCGGCGCCAAGCGCGTCTTTTTCGACATCAACTTCTCTTACCCGTCCAACCCGATAGACGACCGCGCCTTCGCTGATGCGATCGAGCGGTCCGGCGAGGTCTCGCTGTTCGTCCGCTCGAGGAAAGGGGCCTATGGCTCGACCCAGCCGGTGCTGGACAGGCCGCTGCCGGCGTTCAGCAAACATGCGAAGCTCGCGCTTGCAACGGTGCGTTACAATTATCAAAACGCGGCCTGGGAACTGCCCTACTCCGCAATGCTGGACGGCAAGAGGGTGCCCTCGTTCGCGGCCGCGCTCGCAAATGTCGAAGGACCGGCCGGCGCGTCATTCCCCGTCGATTATTCGATCAAGGTGTCGAGCATCCCGACCTATTCGGCGGCCGACCTGCTCAGCGGCCGAATCCCGCGGTCTGCGCTGGCCGGCAAAGACGTGGTGATCGGCCTCGGCAGCGACATCCTCAACGATGTCTTCTTCATTCCGGGCTACGGCCGCGGCTACGGCGTTTACATCCAGACCATCGGCGCCGAGACGCTGAAGAAGGGGAAACCCATCGATCTCGGCTGGTTGCCCGGCTTCTTCGTTGCAATCGGCGCCGCCGCACTCGCCGCTAGCCGCAAGCGCAGCCGGTCGCGCGGGCTAGTCCTGTCTGTGGCAATCGTCGCAATGTTGATCGGCCCCGCTATCCTCGACGCACGGCTGATCTTTGCCGACATCACGCCGGGCCTGTTCGTATTGCTGACGATGGCGATCGGTCTCGGCTGGCAGCGGTATCGCACTCGTGGGCTGGTCAATCCGGTCTCGAACCTTCCGAACCTGAATGCCCTTCGTGCGCATCGCAACGGCCGCCAGGAGGCTTTGGTCGCCGCGCGCCTGATGAATTACGAAGAGATTGTCGCGACGCTGCCGCGTGAAAGCGAGCGGGCGCTGATCGAACAGATCGTCGCCCGGCTCAAGGTCGGCTCCCCGGGCCGCATCCTTTATCAGGGCGATGGCGGAATTTTCGCCTGGTTCGAGGATTCACGGCAGCCGTTCGGCAATCACCTCGAGGCGCTCTACGCGCTGTTCCGCAACCCGGCGCGTATCGCTGGCCTGTCGGTCGACCTCAGCATCGCATTCGGGGTTCAAGTGGGTAGCGGGCGTTCAGCCCAGAATCGACTGGCAAGCGCCCTCGTCGCAGCCGACGAAGCCGCCCATGACGGCCTGAAATGGAAGTATCACGACCCGGAGAGCCTCGAGAGCGCATCATGGCGCCTGTCGATGTTGAGCCAGCTCGACGACGCGATCGACCGCGGCGAAGTGTGGGTCGCTTATCAGCCCAAGCTCGATCTCGCGACGAAGCGGATCGTCGGCGCGGAGGCGCTGGCGCGCTGGACGCATCCGGAAAAGGGGCCGATCGCCGCGTCCGAGTTCGTCGCCGCCGCGGAACAGCACAACCGCATCGGCAAGCTGACCGATTTCGTGCTCGAGAAAGCCGTCGCCGCCGCCGCTCAGATCAACAAGCGGGGCACCGATTTCGATATCGCGGTCAATCTTTCGGCGCGGCTTCTGACCGACAAGGGCTTCACGCTACGCCTTTCGGCCCTCCTCGCGCGCCACGGCCTGGCTCCGAAGCACTTGATCCTCGAACTCACCGAGACGGCGGCGCTTGCCGGCAGCGGCGAAGGACTCGACATGATCGGCCGGCTGCGCGACCTCGGCATCAATATTGCGATCGACGATTACGGCACCGGTTTGTCGACCCTCGATTACCTCAAGAAGATCCCCGCAAACGAGATCAAGATCGACCAAAGTTTCGTGAAGAGCATGGCCGACAACCGCAGCGACCGCCTGATGGTCCAGTCGACCATCGGCCTTGCTCATTCGCTCGGCCGCCGCGTCGTCGCCGAAGGCGTCGAGCATCGCGATATCCTCGACCTACTGATCGAAATGGGCTGCGACATCGCCCAGGGCTTCGCGGTCGGGCGGCCGATGAGCATCGACAGCTTGACCAAGCGGCTGTCTACCGACCGTAAGCGCGCCGCCGCCTAAACCGGCAATTCCGGACAAGTAACGAGAAGTCACCGAGCCGTTTCGGCCGTACTTACTTTGGTTAAAGGTTTGCTAACCATACCGATTAAGGTTAATAGTCGCCTCGACTGCCGAATCGCAGCAACAAGGGGTGACGACCATGAAGAAGGTTAAGACTGGCCGCGGGTTCTGGGAGTGGTTGCTCGGCGGTGGCTTCGGTTCCACCGGCGGTAACGGCTAAAGATTCGCTCGGTCCGAACTATTCGGACCGACAATTCAACGATTTACCAGGCGCTCGCCGAACGGCGGGCGCTTGTCGCTTGCGCTTGCCGCGCGCATGGTGTCGCCCGCTAGCCACGAGGCGGTGCGCGCTTTAGCCAGCCTCATGCTTCGCCAATCCAGCACCATATTGCCGATCCGTGCGATTCGCTGAAAGGCCTAAGCGGCCATCCGAGTGAAGCGGACGGGAGCCACCGCTGCCGCGTCGGCGTCGGCGACCGGCCAGGCAGTGCCGGCGATCAAAGATTCGACGATTGCCGCCATCGCCGGCGAGGTTTGCAGCCCAAAGCCACCCTGCCCAGCCAGCCAAAAGAATCCATCGGCATCCTCCGCGAAACCCGCGGCGGGATGGTTGTCGGGTGTGAACGTCCGCAGCCCCGCCCAACGGCTGTGGATCCGTTCGACCTTGACGGTCGTCCGCTCCTCCATCCGATAGGCCGCAAGCGCCACCTCGAGCTCCTCGGGCTGCGCATCGCACGGTTCGCTCGGCACTTCGTCCATCGGCGAGGCGAACAGCCGACCGCTCTCCGGCGCGAAATAGAGCTCGTCCCCGACCGTCTTGGCGAAGGGCAACGCCTCGAGGTTGGCACCAGCCGGTGCATCAAAGGTGATGATCGTCCGCCGCTTGGGCTGAAGTCCGAGCGGGGTCACGCCGGCCAGCTTGGCGACCTCGTCGGCCCAGGAACCGGCGGCGTTGACCAGGACCGGCGTCGAGAAATGCTCTCCGTTGTCGCTGGTCACCGTCCAGGCTCCAGCGGCGCGGGTGATCGACGCGACCCTTTGCCCGGTATGAAGCTCGCTGCCACGGCTCCTGAGCTGACGCAGATTGCCTTGCAGCAGCGCGTGGGGGTCGAGGCGGATGCCGTTGCGGTCGGCAATTCCGTAGAGCGCATCACTCTTGAGCAGCGGACAGAGTTCATGGACGCCCCGCGCGTCCAGCCGTTCGAGCGCAGCAAAGGCCGACAGCTCGGTCTGCAGCGAGTCGAGCGCCTCGCGCTCGTCCTCGCGGGCGTGGATCAGCACCGGCATCCGCCGCCCAAGTGGGACATCGCCGAAATCCGCCGGTGGATTTTCGAAGAAGGTCCGGCTCGCCAGCGTCAGCGCCCGCACCAGCCGGTCGCCGAGCGCATAATGGAGCATGGTCGCGCTGCGCCCGGAGGAGTGGTAGCCGA
>WNFM01136373.1_pt1 | contig 11728 bp, 10 predicted proteins | sample 5400271 | NCBI WGS metagenome assembly WNFM01 (sample SAMN13153352, study PRJNA577476) | soil metagenome | isolation source: 60 cm saprolite on Douglas fir-dominated hillslope | place: USA:California | collected 2013-09-17 | reverse complement strand
TCGCGAAGCCGGGCTTCGCCGGCCTGCGCGCCGAGTGCGAGGCCAATCTCCTGATCGAGCGAAGCGGGTGTGCAGATCACCGTCGACGCCGCATAGAAAATACGCCCGACCGGATTGAGATTGTCCTCCAGGCGATCGTTGGCAAACGGCTCGACCAGCATGCAGGTGCCGTCGGCGGCCATGGTTTCGCGCACATGCTTTATCGCGCCGACCGGGTCGCCCATGTCGTGCAGACAGCCGAAGAAGCAGACGAGGTCATAGCCCTCCGCCGGATAGGTCTTGGCGGAATGGACGTCGAAGCGCACGCGATCGCCAAGCCCGGCCTCCTTGACAGATTGCCGCGCGGTCTCGATCGAGCCTGGGTGGTTTGACCGCACCGAACGCGCGTCGAACGGGCGGTCGCTCGAGCAAGCAAGCGACGCCTCGGCTGGTCTTCCACTTGGGTATGTCACCCGATGGCAGGGGAGGTTCAACGCGTCAGCGTACGAACTTCGCCACGAGCTCGACATGCGCCGTGTGCCGGAACTGGTCGACCGGCGTCACGCCTTCGATCTTATAACCGCCCTCGACCAGAATCCGCGCGTCGCGCGCGAACGTCGCGACGTTGCAGGATACCGCAACCACCACCGGGACTTTGCTGGCGGCCAATTGTTGCGCTTGCGCCTGGGCGCCCTGCCGCGGCGGATCGAACACGACGGCATCGAAGTCACGCAATTCCTGCGGCATCAGCGGCCGCCGGAACAGGTCGCGGGCTTCAGTTTTGACCGGCTTCAATCCGGAGGCCGCCATCGCGGCCTTCTGCAGCGCCGTCACCGCGTCCGTATCGCTGTCAAAAGCCGAAATCCGCGATTTTGTGGCCAGTCTCAGGGCCAACGGTCCGACCCCGCAGAAGAGATCGGCGACGTGTTTGGCACGCTGGCAATGTCCTGACACCAATTCCGCCAGCGCCTCCTCGCCGGCGGCCGTGGCCTGCAGGAAAGAACCCGGCGGCAGGGTGACGCGCGCGGTGCCGATCGCGACCACCGGCGGCGTCCGCATCAGCACCAATTCGCCGTGACGCGTCAGTCGCGTCAGGCGATGTTGCTCGGCAAGGCGTGACAGCGTTGCGATCATCTTGGCCTGCAGCGGTCCTGAGCCGCGCACATCGACATCGAGGCCGTTATCCGCAGCCGTGATCTGGATATCGAGCGGTTTTCCGATCGAGATCAGAGGTTCCGCGAGGGCCCATGCGGAATCGAGCGCGCCGCCGAGGCCGGGCGCGAGAATAGGGCAGCGGTCGACCGGAATGATGTCGTGCGAATTGGCCGCCGCAAAACCCACGTTGAGCACGTCATGGGTGCCGATCCGTGCGTGCAGGGTGATGCGCCGGCGGCCGAGGCCGTGGGCATCGATCAGCGGCGCCACGTCGCACTCAATCTTCGACAGCGCCAGCGTCTCGACCACGATCTCGCGTTTCCAGGCGCGGTAACGCTCGACCTCCCAATGCTGGATCGCGCAGCCGCCGCAGACCGTAAAATGCGGGCAAAACGGAGCGATCCGCGCCTCGCTGGCGTGCTCGACCGCGAGCAGGCGTCGGCGATCGGGATGATGACCCGGTACCGGCGCGACCTCGACCGTCTCGCCGCCGAGCGTGTAGGGCACATAGATGGCCTGTCCGCCGGCCAGCGCGACGCCGTCGCCGCGATGACCGACATGATCGATGACGAGGCGCTCAACCACGGCGCGCGCCGATGAAAAACTCGATATTGCCGTCGCCGCCCTTGATCGATGACGGGAACATTTGGATGTCGGTGCATCCGAGCGAAGCCAGGAAGCCTGCGATGTCGTCGCAGATTTCCTGATGCACCATCGCATTGCGGATGATGCCGCGCTTGGAATGTTTTCGTCCCGCCTCGAATTGCGGCTTTACCAGGGCCAGCAGGTGCATCGGAGAAGCCGCCAGCGACAGCGCCACCGGCAGTACGGCTTTCAGCGAGATAAAACTGACGTCGATGACGACGACATCCGGCCGCGCCGGCAGGCGCTTGCCCTCAAAATCGCGGATGTCGGTCTCCTCCATCGAAACCACCTTGGGATGGCCGCGCAGCGAGGGATGCAATTGCTCGCGCCCGACATCGATCGAAAATACCAGGCTAGCGCCATTGGCAAGCAGCACCTCGGTAAAACCGCCGGTCGATGCGCCGACATCGAGACAGACGTGACCCTCGATGTTGATGGGGTACTGTTCCAGCGCGCCCGAAAGCTTGACTCCGCCGCGCGACACAAAAGGGTGCGCGGGCTCTGCCTGCAACACGGCGTCAGCGGCAACGCTTTCGGATGGTTTTATCACCTGCCGCTCGTCGGCGGTGACGAGGCCCGCCTCGATCGCGGCCCGCGCGCGGGCGCGGCTTTCGAACAGGCCGCGCTCAACCAGCAAGGTATCGATGCGCTTGCGGGCAGGGGGCATGTTCCGCTCGCTCATATTCCGCTCGCTCTCGGCCATTTCAACTCGACGGACGCGCTTGCGCGGCCGACTGTCGCTCGGCGGCGAGGCGCACGCATGTCTCGAACGCGGCGAGATCATGCCAGATATCGACGGGAGCATGCCGCGGCGTCACCAGCGGGCAGCCTTGCAGATCGAGCGCGTGGATCATCATCAGATTGTCGGTCAACCCAAAATCCTCAACCGTCAGACCCTGCGCGTCGACCAGGCGTCCATCGCGCGAATTGACGGCGGTGAATTGGCGGACGCGGTCGGCATAGGTCGAGGGGTCGTTGGAATAGCCGAGACAGAGCTTGCCTATGCCGACCATATAGCCGAGTTCGTAGACTGTGCCGGGATCGGCGCCCGGTCCGCGAAACGGCGTCAGATTGGCGATAATGGCATCGGCCTCGATCATCATTTCTTCGTTGCCGCGAAAGATCCGTAAAGAGACGTCGCTCGCCGCGCGGTCGATCGCATTGTCGAGCGGATAGAGCCCGATCAGCCCGTGGTGAGCACACAACTCGACCTTGCGGCGGCCGATATCAACGGCGTCGGGCAGGAAAACGTCGGGTCCGGCCAGATAAATTTTCATTGCAGATTGACAACGAACCGCGCGGGCTTTTCGCAAATGCCCGCGACGGTCCTGATCGTCAGGCCAACTTGACGGTTTCGACCTTGAAATCCTTGCCGAGCGTTTCGAACACTTTGCCGACGATGCCCTTGGCGTCGAGGCCGGCGCGGGCGTACATCGCATTCGGCGAATCGTGGTCGAGGAACACGTCGGGCAGCACCATCGAGCGCATCCGCAAACCGCCGTCGAGCATGCCGTGCTCGGCCAGCATCTGCATGACATGGGAACCGAAGCCGCCGATCGAGCCTTCCTCGATGGTCAAAAGGATCTCGTGCTCGCGTGCGAGTTTCAGGATCAAGTCGACGTCGAGCGGCTTCATGAAGCGGGCATCCGCGATGGTGGTGGAAAGCCCGTGCGCGGCCAGTTCGTCCGCGGCCTTCTCGGATTCGGCGAGACGGGTGCCGAACGACAACAGCGCGATCTTGGTGCCTTCGCGAATGATGCGGCCCTTGCCGATCTCGAGGGGAATACCGGCTTCGGGCATCTCGACGCCGCGGCCTTCGCCGCGCGGATAGCGTAGCGCGCTCGGACGGTCGTTGATCGCGACCTGGGTCGGATGACGAAATTGGGCAGGCAGCCGAGATAGGCGTTGTCGAACGAGCCGGCATGGGTTGCACCGTCGGCGCCAACGAGGCCAGCGCGATCGATCGCAAACCGTACCGGCAGGCTCTGGATCGCGACGTCGTGCACGACCTGGTCGTAGCCGCGCTGCAGGAACGTCGAATAGATCGCGCAGAACGGCTTAAAACCTTCGGTCGCCAGACCGGCGGCAAAGGTCACCGCATGCTGCTCGGCGATGCCGACATCGAAGGTGCGGTCGGGGAAGGATTTTGCGAAAATGTCGATCCCGGTGCCGGACGGCATCGCCGCGGTAATGCCGACGATCTTGTCGTCCTTTTGCGCTTCCTTGACGAGGCTCTGGCCGAACACGTTCTGGTAGGCGGGCGCATTCGGTTTGGCCTTGGCCTGGGCGCCGGTCGCGACGTCGAATTTGACCACCGCGTGATATTTGTCGGCGGAAGCTTCCGCCGGGCCATAGCCTTTGCCCTTCTGCGTCACGACGTGGACCAGGATCGGACCATCCTCCATGTCGCGGACGTTCTTCAGGACCGGCAGCAGATGGTCGAGATTGTGGCCGTCAATCGGGCCGACATAATAGAAGCCGAGTTCCTCGAACAGCGTACCGCCGCCGACCATGAAGCCGCGGGAATATTCTTCCGCCCGGTTGGCGCGATCCGCCAGCACTTTTGGCAGATGCTGGCCGAGCTGCTTGGCGGCCGCACGCACCGAGCGATAGGTCCTGCCCGAGTAGAGCCGCGACAGATAGGCCGACATGGCGCCGACCGGCGGCGCAATCGACATGTCGTTGTCGTTGAGAATGACGATCAGCCGGGAATTCATCGCGCCAGCATTGTTCATGGCCTCATAGGCCATGCCGGCCGACATCGCGCCGTCGCCGATCACGGCGATGACATTGTTCTTGCCGCCGGAGAGGTCGCGTGCGACGGCCATGCCGAGCGCCGCCGAGATCGAGGTCGAGGAATGCGCGGCGCCGAACGGATCGTAATCGCTTTCGGTTCGCTTGGTGAAGCCGGACAATCCGCCGCCGGTGCGCAAGGTGCGGATGCGGTCGCGGCGGCCGGTCAGGATCTTGTGCGGATAGGCCTGATGGCCGACGTCCCAGATCAGGCGATCGCGCGGGGTGTCGAAAATATAGTGTAGTGCCGTCGTCAATTCGACGACGCCAAGGCCGGCGCCGAAATGGCCGCCGGTCACCGAGACGGCGTCGATGGTTTCCTGGCGCAGTTCGTCGGCGACCTGCCGGACCTGTTCCACCTTGAGCCGGCGCAAATCGGCCGGGGTACGGATCGTATCGAGGAGCGGCGTTTTACTAAATGCGGTCACGGCGATATTCCAATTTTGCATGTCGGGAGTAACAGCCCGACGTGAGACGGGGTGCGCAGTTTCTGCGCAGCGGAAACCCAGACGCCGGATGCCACCTGAGCAGGCCGAAGCCTGATTTGGAAGCTTAGGCACAATCCGGATCGTTCAATGTGATCTATATCACTCTCGGTGATCTCACCCTTCTCGGACATTTTTGTTAGCTATTTCAATCGCTTACTGTCGCAAGAAAACTGCGGCAGACCACCTCCCAAAGCCCACAGAACCCAAACCTTTACACTAAAGCGACAGCCAAAGCCAACCCGCCGGCAACCTCAGCTACCCCTGATGGAGGCGCCGGAAGGCGGGATGCTTAACCCCGGCGCCGCGCCGAAGGTTCCAACTCGCCCAAATCGGTGGGATCGATATGGTTAACGGGTGCGCTTTCCAGCCTTTTCCAGGCCCATTCGCGGGCCGTTTCGTCGCCGGTCGCAATGGCGAGCGCCGCCTCGGGACGGGCCATGCGCTCGGTCAGCGGGATCGGTCCGCAGACGATCATGAAGAAATCGTAGACGTGCGGCAGCTCGTTGGCCATCACGAACTGGAAATGGACCCGAAAGAACTTCCAGCGGAACAGGTTGTAGTGCTCGGGTTTTATAATATCGCGGAACCTGATCGGCACGATCGTCGGGTTACGACGGAGCGCCCCGACATCAATGCCGTGACCTGCGATCGGATCGAACGGATAAAAGTTCATCACATCCTTGCGCGATTGGCAGTCGATCCAGTCGATCGAGGGCTCGACCGCCAAAAGCCGAAGGTGATCGCGGAAATCCTGCGACACCGCGTGAAAGCCGACGATCGGGAAATTGCCGCCGATCGTGAGCAAGACGACGCGCGGCCCGTGCCGCCCGAGATTGGGATCGAGCTTGAGTGCGCGCGCCAGAATCTCCGCCCCCAAAAACGATCCCGAACTGTGGCCGACCACGACGATCTCCTCGGCGTCGCTGTTCCCAGCCACGTCGATCAGATGCAGCGCGAAGCGGTCGATGCGCTCGTCCCACTCCGGCCGTTCGCGATGCGAGAACTCCCAGGTCCAGATCGTGTCCGACAAGAGATAGAGCAGATAGGTCCGGTTTTCCGTGTATTTCAGAGCGGTGCCAAGCACGGCAAGGAACAGCGCCGCCGCCGCGGCAAAGCTGAAGAGGCTCGGAATGCCGAGCGCCTGCAGCCCTTTGGCGAAGCCGAAGGCAATGCCTGCAACGCACAGCGCTTCGGCCAGCAGCATCAAATGCGGATAGGTGATGAAGGTCGCAAACCGCCAATGCGCCTTCCAGAACCGCGCAATCGTGCCGTTGAACACCATCCGCCAATAGATCCAGATGGCCTGGAACAGCGTGCCCCAGATCGGCGCGGCAAGGTCGCGCTTGATCAGGTCTTCCCAGCGCAGGAAATCGTAAGCGGTGCGGGTCTGCCAGTCCCCCGCTTTGGTTTCGATGGTCCAGGAGGCGGTCTCGCCGTCTGCGGCGACCTGCGGGCGGCTGATGGTGGCATCGAGCTGATAGAGCCGGCCAAACTTCCGCAGTTCGGTTCGAAACATGCGGTAATACTGCGCAAGGCCGCGCGGATCGTATCCCTGCACATAGATGATATAGCGGTGCTGAACGCGCACGTAACTTGTGATCCTTGGCCCTAGCGGCGCAAGAGCTAATTCGGCCCGACCTAGGGCCGCCCGGCGGTGAATTCGCCTAATGTTCCCTTGTGTTGCCGGGGAGCGACGTGGATCGGGACCCCGGCGGCCGGGGCGTTCACTGAACGTCGAGCGGCTCGGTGCCGGTGACCTGGCCATTGGCGTCGGTGGTGATCTTGTCGACCCGCGCCTCGGCCTGGCGCAGCAATTCCTCGCAGCGCCGCTTCAAGGCCTCGCCACGCTCATAGATGGCGACCGATTCCTCCAGCGGCACCTTGCCGTCCTCGAGCCGCTTGACGATCGATTCGAGTTCCTCGATCGCGCGCTCAAAGCTCAGCTTCTTGACGTCGACTTGAGTGTTCCCTTGGGTATTTCCTTGGGTGTTTTCGGCCATATTGCTTTCCCGGATGCGCCCTTCGTCCCGGCGCTGACTTAAATGGATTCGTGCGGGCGTTTTGTGGCGGGTTTCACGCGCCCATCAGGGCTTCGACGTGCGCCGCGACCGATTCTTTCAGGCCTTGCAGATCATAGCCGCCTTCGAGCACCGAGACAATTCGTCCCTCAGCGCTGTGATCGGCGACATCCATCAGCTTGCGCGTGACCCAGCCGAAGTCCTCCGCCCTGAGATTAAGCGAGGCCAGCGGATCGCGGTAATGCGCGTCGAAACCCGCGGAGACGATGATCAGCTCGGGGGCGAATTTTTGTAATTGCGGCAGGATGACGTTTTCGAACGCGGCGTGGAACTGGGTGCTGCCGTCCTCCGGCGCCAGCGGCGCATTGACGATGGTGTCGTGCTCGCCGCGCTCGCCGCGGGCGCCGGTGCCGGGGAACAGCGGCATCTGGTGGGTCGAGCAATACATTACGGTTTTGTCGGCCCAGAAAATATCCTGGGTGCCGTTGCCGTGATGGACGTCGAAATCGACCACCGCGGCACGCGCGATGCCGTATTTGCGCTGGGCGTGGCGGGCGGCAATGGCGGCATTGTCGAAAAAGCAAAAGCCCATCGGCTTTGCGATTTCGGCGTGATGGCCCGGCGGGCGGACCGCGACGAACGCATTGAGATGCGCGCCCGACATCACCGCGTCGGTGGCGGCAACCGCGCCGCCGACACCGCGCATCACTGCTTCCCAGGTGCCTGGCGACATCGACGTGTCGCCGTCGAGATAGATGAGACCGCTGGTCGGGGCGATATGCCGGAGCTCTTCGACATAATGCTCGTTGTGGCAAAGTGCGACGGAATCGAGCGAGCCCTCGGGCGCCTGTTGGCGCGTCAGCTTGTCAAAGCGGCTCTCGCCGAGCACCTGATCGATCGCCCGGATCCGGTCGGGGCGCTCGGGGTGCCCCGGCGGCGTCAGATGATCGAGGCTCGCCCGATGCGTGAGTAGAAGCGTCATGCCATTTCCCGGCGCAGCGATTGCGCTCTTGTGAGCGATCTAATCTAGAGGCTGATCGATCGCCCGGAAAGAGGCAGCCCACCGGATTATCGCGCTGGTCTTCAGTTCGCGCGCTTGATGCGATCGGGCTGCCCCGGCGACAGCGGGCTGTTCGCCTTGAAATAGGCATCGAGCGCATCGGCGTCATAGCCGCCGGTTAGCGGGGCTTTTCCATCCTTGAACACCGTAAAGCCATCGCCGCCGACCGAGAGATAATTGTTCACGGTCACGCGATAGGCTTGCGCGCGCTCGATGCGCGCGCCGTTGAGCGCTAGCGACTCGGCCGCGACGTGCTCGCCGTACGGCTTTGCGTTATCCCAGGTGTATTCGAATCCCTTGGAGACCTGCAGGATCCGCGGCCGCTTTGGGTCGAGCCATTGCTGTTCCAGCATGTCCTTGATCTGCGCGCCGGTCAGCGTCAGTGTCACCAACTGGTTGCGGAACGGCTGGCTGGCAAAGACATCGCCATAGCTCACCGCGCCATCCTCTTTCTTCGCAATATCGGTGCGGATACCGCCGGGATTGGTCAGCGCGATCATGGCGCCGCCATCCTTGTCGGAGCGGGTCGCGGCCAATTGCGCGTCGGCGATGATATCGCCAAGCACGCTCTCGCCGGCCTCGTTGGGCACGCGCGACAGCGTGTCGGTGACCGATCCCGCCCGGCGCTCGGCGATCGGCGCGGCGAGCTTGTCGTAAGCCGCGATCAACGCGGTCTGGTCCGAATCCTTGGCCAAGGCGGCGTTGCGGACGATGACATTGTCGGCCTTGGCGCTGATGACGTCGTGCGTCGCGGGATCGAGTTTGACGTCGATCGTGGTGACGAGGGTGCCGTATTTGTCGCCTGAGGTAACCAGCCGCCCGTCGATGTCGCAGACATAGGCCTGATGGGTGTGGCCGGAGATCACGATATCGACCGCGCGATCGAATTTCTTCACGATGTCCACGATCGGTCCGGAAATTCCCGGGCACTCATTATAATCGCCGGTCGGAACGCCGCCTTCATGGATCAGCACCACGATGGCCTCGACGCCGCGCGCTTTCAATTCCGGCACCAGTGCGTTGACCGTGTCGGCCTCGTCGCGAAATTCAAGGCCGGCGACGCCGACCGGCGAGACGATATTGGGCGTTCCCTTCAAGGTCAGGCCGATGAAGGCGACGGGAACGCCGTCGAACTCCCTGATCTCGTAAGGAGGAAATACCGTCTTGCCGGAGCTCTTCTCGAAGGTTGACGCCGCCAAATAGTGAAATTTCGCGCCGGCAAACGGATGCGGCCCCTGGCATTTGTCGGCCGGGTGACAGCCGCCATTCTGCATCCGCAAAAGTTCGTCCGTGCCCTCGTCGAATTCGTGATTGCCCACCGAAGTAACCGCGAGCCCCATCATCGAGAGCGACTCGATGGTCGGCTCGTCGTGAAACATTGCCGACAAAAACGGGCTGGCGCCGATCAGGTCGCCGGCCGCGACAAAGATATTGTTCTTGTGCCCCTCGCGCAGCTCTTTCACCAGCGTCGCCATGTTTTCGGCGCCGCCGGCTGCGACCGCGATCTTCTTGGTCTTGTCGTTGGGATCGGCGATCCGGATGCCGCCCGGCGGCGGCCGAAGGTTGCCGTGGAAATCGTTGATGGCGAGGATCCGCAGATCGACCGGCGCGGGGGTCTCTGAGCCAGACCGCGAGGCCGGGCACGTTAGCGCCAGCAGTGCGGCGACAAAGAGCAAATTTGGTCTGAACATGTTCTGCGACATTTTGCGAAACCGCGTCACGCCTTCTGGCACGAAAACGTACCGCTGGCGATCCTCTGACCGCTATCCTACATAGTTCCCGGTGACGCCCAAATGTCTTGACAAAACTTCCCCGAAAAAGTGATGCGATGAAGAGGAACATGCGATGCAGTTGACGGGGATTCATCATCTCACCGCGATTTCCGCAAAACCGCGCGAGAATCTGGCGTTTTACACCGGCGTGCTCGGCATGCGGCTGGTGAAAAAGACCGTCAATCAGGACGACGTCAGCGCCTACCATTTGTTCTACGCCGACGGAAAGGCCAATCCCGGCACTGATCTTACCTTCTTCGATTTTCCGGCGGCGCCCGAGCGGCGCGGCAGCAACAGCATCTCGCGCACCGGCCTGCGCGTCTCGGGCGAAAACAGCCTCGGCTGGTGGCGCGATCGCCTGAAGCAGGCCGGCGGTCATGTCCGTGATGTCGTCGAAGTCGACGGCCGGCTGACGCTGCCGTTCGAGGACAGCGAAGGCCAGCGCCTGGTGCTGGTCGATGATGGCGGCACAGGGCCAGCCTCGCCGTGGGACAGGAGCCCGGTGCCGGCAGAGCACCAGATCCGCGGCCTCGGCCCGATCGTGCTCACCGTGCAGGATCTCGCACGCACCGAGATGGTGCTGACCCGCGCCATGAACATGCGTCGCGCCCGCGATTATGCCTCGCCGCATGCCGACGCGCGGATCGTCGTGTTCTCAATGGGCGAGGGCGGCCCCGCCGCCGAGCTGCATATCCTCGAGCAGAAGGACCAGCCGGCCGCACGCCAGGGCGCGGGCGGCGTGCATCACGTCGCGTTCCGCACCCCCGACGAAGCGTCGTATCACGCCTGGACGCAGCGGTTGAACGAATTGCGGATTCCCAATTCCGGCGAGATCGACCGGTTCTATTTCCGCAGCCTCTATTTCCGCGAGCCCAACGGCATCCTGTTCGAGATCGCCACCGACGGCCCCGGCTTTGCCACCGACGAGCCGATGGAGACGCTCGGCGAAAAACTGGCGCTGCCGCCGTTTTTGGAACCGCGCCGCGCCGCGATTGAAGCAGGCCTGAAGCCGCTCGGGTAGTTTGTAGGGCGGCCGCACGCTGACCACAAGCAATCTGGATGGTTCTCACCACAAGCAATTATCATTCGAGCTTTGTTACGGGCGTAACTCAGTCGCGAAATCATGAAATGATTTTGTTATGCGCGTTGTCTACTTCCATGTCCTTCATTGGAAGGGCCGGACAGAATGTCAGTCGCGTCGAAAATCAAAATTGCTTCGAAGTACTTTAGGACAAATGATGGGGTTCGATTGCATTATTTGGAGGCCGGTGCGGGAAAGCCGATCGTTCTGGTTCACGGCTTCTCCCAAACTGCGGAGCAATTCAAGTTTCAGATCGAAGGTCTAAGCGATCGTTACCGCGTGATCGCGCTCGATCTACGCGGCCATGGCGAATCGGAGAAGGTGACTTTCGGTCTCAAGATACACCGCCTTGCCCAGGACTTGCGTGAAGCGCTCGTCGCCGCGAACGCGGACGATGTCACTCTGGTCGGGCATTCAATGGGATGCGCGGTGATCTGGGCATACTGGGAACTATTCGGCGCAGATCGCCTCGGCAAGATCGTCCTGATCGACCAATCGCCGATGCTAACGTCGAATCCTGCCTGGACTCCCGAGGAACGTGAAGCTGCCGGATCGATGTACACACCCGCCGCCTTATGGGAGACGGCCAATGCGCTGGCGGGTCCGGACGGTGAAGCATTCGCCCGCGCTTTCATCGGCAGTACCGTGACAAGAAACTGCCCGGAAGATCTGAAAGAATGGATCATCCAGTGCACCGCGCGCATGCCCCGCAAGGACGCCGCGACGCTGCTGCTCAA
>WNFM01126490.1_pt4 | contig 11729 bp, 11 predicted proteins | sample 5400271 | NCBI WGS metagenome assembly WNFM01 (sample SAMN13153352, study PRJNA577476) | soil metagenome | isolation source: 60 cm saprolite on Douglas fir-dominated hillslope | place: USA:California | collected 2013-09-17 | reverse complement strand
TCCCAGTACGTCCCCTCCAAGGAGACGCGGGCGCGCATCGAGGCGGCCCTGGGACCCCTGTTCGAGGCTCCGAGCGCCAACCCGTCCGACGAGGCGCGGAACTTCCGGTTCGAGGAAGGGGGCGGAGTGGTCGGCTTCATCAGCCCGGTGAGCGAGCCTTATTGCGGCACCTGCAACCGGATGCGCCTCACCGCCGACGGGAGGTTCCACCTGTGTCTCCTGCATGACGACGAGCTGGACGTGAAGGCGGCCTTGCGGGGGGGAGCGGGCGTCGCCGAGGTGGCGGCGATCCTGGAGCGCGCCGTCGGCCAGAAGCCCACCGGCCACCGCCTCGACGAAGGGATCTCGACCGAGGACCGGTCGATGTTCCAGCTCGGGGGCTGAGCGCCTCGATGTCGTCGAAATCCCTTGTCGTGACCGCCGGGGCCCTCTTTGCCGGCTTCGCCCTCTTCTTCCTGGTGCTCCCCGGAGTCATAGAGCGGTGGTTCAACCACACCCTGCGTTCGGGGCCGTATGCGGCGTCGGAGCGCGCGCGCGAGGTGCATCAGCGCCTGCTCGTGGCGGACCTGCACGCCGACTCGCTGCTGTGGGGCCGGGACCTGCTGGTGCGGGGGACACGCGGCCACGTGGACGTGCCGCGGCTCATCGAGGGCCACGTCGGCCTCCAGGTCTTCAGCGTTTTCACCAAGATCCCCCGGGGGGTGAACATCGAGCGCAACGACGACCGCACCGACTTCGTTCCGCTGCTCGCCCTGACCCAGGGCTGGGCCCCCAAGACCCTGACGAGCCTGAAGGAACGAGCCGTCTACCAGGCCCGGCGCCTCTTCCGCATGGCGTCGCTCTCGAAGGGCCGCCTGGTGGTCGTGAAGACCCACGCCGACCTCGCCTCGTATCTCGAGCGGCGCCGCCACGAGGCCGGGCTCACCGCCGGCCTCCTCGCCCTCGAGGGGGGGCAGGTCCTCGAGGGGGACGTTGCCAACGTGGAGGCGATGGACAAAGCCGGCTACCGCGTCGTCGGCCTCACCCACTTCTTCGACAACGAGCTCGGCGGGTCGGCCCACGGTGTCGCCAAGGGCGGCCTCACCCCGTTCGGACGCGAGGCGGTGCGGCGCCTGGAGCAGAGGCGGATCCTCGTGGACCTGGCCCACGCCTCGCCGCGGACGATCGAGGACGTGCTGGCCATGGCCACCCGGCCAGTGGTGGTCTCCCACACGGGCGTGCGGGGCACCTGCGACAACACCCGAAACCTGTCGGACGAGCAGGTCCAGGCGGTGGCGCGCGGGGGTGGAGTGGTGGGGATCGGCTACTGGCCAACCGCCGTCTGCGGCGACGACGCGGCGGCGATCGCGCGCAGCATCCGCCACGCCGCGCGCGTGGCCGGGATCGACCATGTGGGCATCGGCACCGACTTCGACGGCGCGGTGACGGTGCCCTTCGACACGACGGGTCACGTGCTCGTGACGGAAGCCCTGCTCCAGGAGGGTTTCTCGGAGGACGAAGTGTCGCGGATCATGGGCGGCAACGTGCTGCGGCTCCTGGCGGAGACGCTGCCGTAGGCGGTCTAGCCTTCTTTGTGGTGCGCCGGCCTCGACTCTTCGAGCCAGGCCGTGCCGTCGGCGTAGTACTCCTTCTTCCAGATCGGCGCCTGAGCCTTCAGGGTGTCGATCAGGAAGCGGCAGGCCGCGAAAGCCTGGGCCCGGTGCGGTGAGGCCACCGCCACGGCGACGCTGGCCTCACCGATCTCGAGGCGGCCCAGGCGATGGAGCAGGCGGACATCCGTGATCGGCCATTTCCGCCGCGCCTCGGCCGCGATCTCCTCCATGAGGGAGAGCGCCATGTCCTCGTAGGCCTCGTACTCGAGGTACAAGACCGCCTTGCCCTTGTTCTCGTTGCGCACGATCCCTGCGAAGAGGCAAAGGGCGCCGTCCGCCGGGCTCGTCATCTGGAGGGCGACGAGGTCGATCGGCTCGCGCTGGAGGCGGATCATGCAGGCCTAGGGTCGCGCTCTCTGCGGCTCATGGGCGGCGCCCGTCGTCTCGGCGGTGGCCTCCAGCACTCTCTGGAAGTTCGTGAACATGCGGTAGGTGAGACCCCAGATCACGAGGCCATCCAGGCGGAGGCAGGGGAACTCGAGAGTCGTTCCCTGGTAGACGTACTCCATCGTCGACTGCGCCTCCGGCGCCAGCGCTTTGTCGAGGGAGACCCAGTGCAGGCTGCGTACTTCTTCGCTCAACACCGTCTCGACCGGCCCGCGGAGGCGGAACACGAACACCCTGATGGACAGGTCCATCGGACGCATGCGCGCCATGGCCCGCACCTCGTCGAGCTCTCCCCCCGGCTCGCCTACGCGGGCGAGATCGATGCCGGTCTCTTCGCGGGTCTCCCGGACCGCGGTGGCCGCGAGGTCCTCTCCGGCCTCCGTCCGGCCGCCCGGGAAGCTCATCTGCCCCGACCAGGGGTCGCCTTCGTGGTCGGCCCGACGGATGAAGAGGACCTCGAAGCCGGGCGGGGTGTCGCGCAGGATCACTGCCACCGCCGCCCGGGACGCCACCGCTTCCTGCACCCGGGCCGGCTCTCGGGAGGCGAGGGCGCGCACGACGTGCTCCCACTCGACGCGCGGCATCTCTTGATTGTAGTCGTCTCTCTAGCGGTCGAGGAGCGCTTTGGCCTGGGTGAGCCAGAGGAACGCCATGTTGGGCGCGAGCTGGCCGCGCAGAAGCATCTCGTCCACCGCGCGCGGCGCGAAGTAGCCGAGGCCGGCGATCTCGCCCGCCGGAGGGCGGAAGGACTCGAGGGGGACATCGGTCCGGCCGAGGTAGATCGAGACGTGGTAGACCACGCTCAGGAGCGCTCCGTCGGGGCCGTGACGCACGTCGCGCAGGTTGCGCTGGAGGGACGTGTGGCGGAAGACGACGGTCTGTCGCGGGCCGACCGTCGCCAGGCGGTCACGAAGCCGGGTCTCGTCCGCGGCCAGGACCACCCGCGGGGAGCCCGCGTCGTCGAACAGCTCCTCGCCCGCCTCGCGCACTGCGGCCTGGTCGAACCCCTCGCCGGCGAGCACGTGCCCGCCCACAGACTTGTCCCAGAGCCCGCCGTTCTCCTTGTCGGACGCCCGGCGCTGGAGCAGCACCTGCCCGTCCGCGCTCGCGAGCAGGATGTTCACCGCGCCCACGGCGAGCCCCGAGCGTTTCGCCTGCTCGCGGGGCAGAGCGCCCACCACGGCGCCTTCGGCGTCGTAGACGTTGAGCAGCTCCTCGTGGGCGTCGGCCACCCGTGACCCCTGCCTCCCGGTGCGGCCCGGACGTCAGGCGGTGGCGGCCACCGGCGCCCCGCTTCCGCGGGCGTGGTCCCGGTTCTCGAGGAACCACTGGTATGAGGACTGGATGCCCTCGCGCAGCCCGATGCGATGACGCCAGCCCAGCGCGTGCAGCCGGCCCACGTCGAGCAGCTTGCGCGGCGTGCCGTCGGGCTTGCTGGCGTCGAAGACCAGCACGGCCCCGGGATGCACGATGTCCCGCACCGTCTCCGCGAGCTCGCGGATCGTCTGGTCCTCGCCGGTGCCCACGTTGACGTGAGGGGCCTCGTCGTAGCGGCGCATCAGGAACACGCAGGCGTCGGCCAGATCGTCCACGTGCAGGAACTCCCGGCGCGGCGTCCCCGTCCCCCAGATCTCCACCTCCCGGCGCCCGGCCAGCCGCGCGTCGTGAAACTTGCGGATGAGGGCGGGGAGCACGTGGGAGCTGGCGAGGTCGAAGTTGTCGTGGGGCCCGTAGAGGTTCGTGGGCATGGCGGAGATGAAGTCGCAGCCGTACTGCTTGCGGTAGGCTTGACAGAGCTTGATCCCCGCGATCTTGGCGATGGCGTAGGGCTCGTTCGTCGACTCGAGATACCCGGAAAGGAGGTGCTCCTCCTTCATGGGCTGGGGGGCATCGCGGGGGTAGATGCAGGAGCTGCCGAGGTAGAGGAGCTTCCTGGACCCGAAGAGGTGGGCGGCGTGCACCACGGTGGCGTGGATCATCATGTTGTCGTAGATGAACTCCGCCGGGCGCGTGGAGTTGGCCAGGATGCCCCCCACCGTCCCCGCTACCAGGAAGACGTGCTCCGGACGGTTGGCCTTGAACCAGTAGTTGACCGCCGCCTGGTCCCTGAGGTCGAGCTGCTCGCGGGTGGCGGTCAGGACGTGCCGGAAGCCCTCGGTCTCCAGTCGTCGCAGGACGGCTGAGCCCACGAGGCCGCCGTGCCCGGCCACGAACACCCGGGAGTCCGGCCTGAGTTCGCCCATCGCTCCCCCCTCGGCGGCTCCGCCCGCCGGCCGCCTCCTTGGATTTTAGCGTAGTGGGCTCGCCTCTGACCCGGGCCGCCGAGCGGCTGTGGGCTGGGTCACTTTGCGCCCGTCGCGCCCTTGGGTATCAGCGGTCCGTCGCCCGGGGACCGGTCCGGTCCTATCTGTATCTACAAGTAGTATATACTATGGTCCTGGAGGGTCGAATGGGTGATCGGGCCAAGCTGTTCCGCTCGGGTGGCAGCCAGGCCGTGAGGTTGCCGAAGAGATATCGGTTCGACGGGCAGACCGAGGTGCTCATCCGTCGTGAAGGAAAGCGCGTGGTGCTCGAGGACACGAGGAGGACGTGGACCCGGCGCTTCATCGCGCTCGCGGGTTCTTCAGCGGACTTTCCGTACCCGGCTGAGCCGCAGGCCGTCGAGCCCGGTCCCCGCCTCGATTGAGTGATGATGAAGTACCTCCTGGATACGAACGTCTGCGTCGATTACCTGAGCGGCCGGTACCCGGCGGTGGTCGCGCGGATCCAGCGGTGTTCGCCGGATGACCTGCGCCTCAGCTCGGTCGTCGTCGCGGAGCTGCGCTACGGCGCGGACCGAAGCGCCCATCCGAGAGCAAACCATTCGCGGCTCGACGCCCTGGTCGAAGAGATCGAATGCCTCGACTTCGACATCCGGGCGGCCGCCGTCTACGGCCGAGTGCGCAGCCATCTGGAAGCGGCGGGCAAGCCGATCGGCCCGAACGACATGCTCATCGCAGCCCACGCGCTCTCGTTCGGACTCGTCGTGGTTACCGACAACGTCGGGGAGTTCCGGCGCGTGAAGGGACTCAAGCTGGAGAACTGGCGCCAGTAGCCTCTGCCCCTCACACCACCGCCGGGTCCTCCGGGCTGCCCGCCCAGCGCGTGAGGTTCGAAGCGCCGTCCTCGGTCACCACCATCACGTCCTCGTGGCGGATCCCCATCTCGCCGTACAGGTAGATCCCTGGCTCGTTGGTGAACGTCATTCCGGGCCTCAGGGGAAGCGCGTTGCCGCGCACCATGTAGGGATGCTCGTGCCCGTCCAGGCCGATGCCGTGGCCGAGGCGGTGGGTGAATGCGCGGTAGCCCGGGCCGAAGCCGCCCTCTTCGACCACCCGCCGGGCCGCGGCGTCGATCGCCTCGCAGGGCGTCCCCGGACGGGCGGCCTGAAACGCCGCCTCCTGCGCGCGCCGCACGAGGTCCCACACCAGCCGCTGCCGATCCGTAGGCCGGGCGCCGAAGACCATCGTCCTCGTGATGTCGCTCGCGTAGCCGTGGAGGTTGCCCCCGCCGTCGATCAGCACCACGTCGCCCGCGCGCAGGGAGCGCGGCTTGCGCGTGCCATGGGGAAAGGCGGCGTCGGGGCCGAAGAGGACCAGCGACCCGCCGGTGACCCCGAGCCGCTTGTGAGCCTCGCGGGAGAGGGCCGCGGCCTCGGCCTGGGTCATGCCTTCCCGAAGCGAGGCGAAGACCGCCCGGTGCGCGCGCACGGTGATCTCGCAGGCCCGGCGCATGAGGGCCACCTCGTGGGCGTCCTTCACCATTCGGCACCCCGCGGTGACGGGCGTCCCGCTCACCAGCCGGGCTGCGGGCAGCTCCTGGCCCAGACCGTACGCGAAGGCGAATGGCATCGTCTCCTCGATGGCGATCCGGGCCGTGGCTTTGCGGTCGCGCAGCGCCGATGCGAGGAGGGCGTAGGGCGACTCGTGCTCCTCCCAGGGCCTGACGTCGGCCCCGATCTCGACCTGCTCGAGGGCCCGCTCCCTCTCGAAAGCGGGGGTGACCCAGGCCGGCGCGCCCTCGCGGGGAAGCACCATCCCGAAGAAGCGCTCGGACAAGCCCCAGGCGGCCCCGGTGAAGTACTCGAGGCTGCTGCCCGAGGCCAGCACCAGAGCCTCGAGACCGGCCTCCCCGAGGAGGGCCTGGGCGCGAAGGATCCGTGACTCGTGCTCGCCCTTGGTGATCGGCGCCAGGCCGGCGGTCATGGGCTTGAGGGCAGCGACCGGAGCCGGAAGGGGCGGATCGGGGGCGGCGCCGGGCTCACGCGCGGGCAGCACGGCGCCGAGCAGGGTCACGCCGGTCCTCTCGAGGAGCGCGCGCCGAGACAAGCACATGGAAGAGTCCTCCCGGGAAACGCCGGAATCGTACCGCGAGTCCAGCATGGTACCCTCAGCACTCGGATGATCCGACGCCGCCTCGGCCTCTCCCTCCTCCTTCTTGCTCTCGGGCCGAACCTTCGAGCCCCCACCGTCGAGGCGGCCTCGTTCCCGCCCAACCTGCGCTTCCGCACCGTCGCGACGGATCGCGTCACCGTCATCTACCCCCAGGGCCTGGAGGCGATGGCGAGGGAAGCGGCCGCCCTGGCCACCGAGCTGCTCGAGGCTCACGAGGTCCGCTACCAGAAGACGATCGGCCGTCTCCATCTCGTGCTCTCGGACACCGAGGACGACCCGAACGGCTTCTCGACCCCGCTGCCCTACCCGATCGTCTACGTGCGAGTGGCGGCGCCCGATGGCAGCGACGAGTTCGGCAATCACGACGGCTGGCTGCGCCTCGTGCTCGCCCACGAGCTCGCCCACAGCGTCCACCTGGACGAGGCGCGGGGCCTCGTCGGCTTCGGGCGCAAGGTTCTCGGCCGGGCGCCCTATCTCTTCCCGAACCTGCTCACCCCGACCTGGATGATCGAAGGGCTGGCCACCTACGAGGAGACCGAGCACACCCCCTTCGGCCGCGGGCGCAACCCCGACACGAGGATGGTGCTGCGCATGGCCGCCCTCGAGGAGCGGTTCCCCAAGGAAGACCAGGCGGTCTACGGGCTCGACGCCTGGCCGGCCGGGCTTGCGCCGTACCTCTTTGGCGAGGCCTTCCTGCGGTTCCTCAGCGAGCGGTCGGGCGAGAAGACGCTGCCGGGCCTCGCCCGGCAGCACTCCCGCCAGGTGATCCCCTTCCTCGACGAGCTGACCGCCCACAAGGTGACCGGCGCGACCTTCCACCATCAGTGGCAGCTCTGGAGGGAGGACGTGAAGCTCAAGGCCGAGCAGGAGGTGGACAAGCGGCGCGCCCGCGGGCTCACTTCCTCGCGCGCCCTCACCACGCGGGGCATCCGGCAGGTTGGTCCCCGCTTCAGTCCCGACGGCGCGTGGATCGCCTACACGAGCCGGAGCCTCACCCGCTTCCCGACCATCCGCCTCGTGCGGCCCGACGGCTCGGAGGATCACGAGGTTGCCGAGCGCAACGGGGGCACCACGCTTTCCTGGGCGCCCGACGGCAAGGCGCTGGTCTACGCCGAGGCCGAGCGCTACAAGATCTTCTCGACGCACTACGACCTGCGCGAGGTGGACCTGGCCACCCACCGGGTCCGCAAGATCACTCACGGGGCGCGGGCCTACGACCCCGACGTGTCGCCCGACGGCCAAAGCGTCGTCTTCGCCCGGAAGATGGGCGACCGCAGCGAGCTCTTCACGATCGGCCTGGATGGTCGGGGCCTGGCCCCCCTCACCACCTCCGTGGCGGGCACGGAGTGGAGCTCGCCGCGGTGGCGGCCCCAGGGGGACCTCATCGCGGCCGCGCGGCTCCTCCCCGGCGGCTGGCTCGACGTGGTCCTGGTCGACCCGTCCAGCGGGGCGGTCACGAACCTGACCAACGACCGGGCGAAGGACGTCGAGCCCACCTGGACCCCGGACGGCGGGGCCGTGGTCTTCCGCTCCGACCGAGACGGAGTGTCGAACCTCCATGCCTGGCGGCTCGCGGACGGTGCGCTGCTGCGCCTGACCAACGTGGTGGGCGGCGCTTTCACGCCCTCCGTGGGGCCGCAGGGCGACACCGTGGCCTTCGCCGACTACTCGTCGCGCGGCTACGACGTCCATGTGACCGACCTCGACCTCAGGGCGGCGCCGCCCGCCGAGCCCTTCGTCGACGCCTATCCGCCGCCGTCTCCGGCCACGCCGCCGGTGGACGCGCCCGACAAGCCCTACCGCCCCTTGCCGAGCCTGCTGCCTCGCTTCTGGTCACCCTATTGGCTGAGCCGGGATCATGAGGATTGGCTGGGGGCGGCCACCAGCGGGGCCGACCCGCTGTTCCGCCACGCCTACGGTCTCACCGTCTCCCGGGGGACGAAGAGCGACCATTTCAACACCCAGGCGTTCTACCAGTACGACCGCTTCTTTCCCACCTTCCTCGTCACCGCCGAGGACAAGACGGAGGTCGAGTCCTTCGGTCTCGACCACACGCTGCGGCTCAACCTCCGGGCCACCGTGCCCGTGAGCCAGACCCTCCGCTCCTCGCAGGCCCTCTCCATCACCTGGCGGCGCGAGCGCGAGACGCCCGCGGTCAGCTCCGCTGGAGGCCCGTTCGACCTCGGAGGCATCGAGACGGCCTGGACGCTCTCGACCGCCCGCCAGTATCCCTTTTCGATCTCGCCGGTCGAAGGGGGACGCCTCCGTGTCGCCTACTTGAGGGAGGATCCCGCCCTGGGCAGCGACGTGTCGCTCGGCAAGGTCACCCTCGACGGGCGGATCTACACGCGGGTGTTCGGGGAGTCGGACACGCTGGCCCTGCGCGCGGGGGGCGGGCTGACCACCGGGGAGCCTGGCTTCCAGCGCTCGTTCGCCGTCGGCGGGTTCCCCGACTCGAACCTCTTCGACCTCGTGCGCACCAACCTCGCCGTCCTGCGCGGCTATCCCAACAATGCCTTCACCGGCCGGAGCTTCGCCCAGGCTAACGTGGAGTACCGCGTGCCTCTTTCGCAGCTCCAGCGGGGCTGGCGCTCGCTGCCCGTCTTCATCCGGCACCTCCACGGCACGCTCTTCTTCGACGCGGCCCACGCGTGGAGCGGCTCCTTCCAGCTCAAGGACCTGAAGACGGCGGCCGGCGCCGCTCTCGGGGTGGACACGTACTTGAGCCACCGGCTGCCCCTCACCGGAATGGTGTGGGTGGCCCGCGGCTTCGGCGAGCTCGGCGAGACGAGGGTGTACTTCCGGCTCGGCCTCGCCTTCTGATCAATCGAAGGGGACGCCCGTACGGCGCGCGATCCCCCGGAGGTCCTCGGCCACGGCCCCGACCAGGGGGATGCCGCCGTTTCGCCGCACGCTCTCGGCCGCGCGCTCGGGGTCGCCGGGGATCATCGGCCCCCCGGTGCCCGGCGCCGGCCTGGTGGCGCGGAAGGTCCGCACGAGGTCGTCGATCTGCCGTTTGAACTCGAGGGCATCGATGAAGCCCTCGATGCGCATGGCCCCGAAGAAGTGGCCGATGCCCTTGCCCACCGAGCGCTCCGGGATCTGCTGGCGCAGCATGAAGGGCGGCGCGAAGGGCCCCCAGTTGGCGCCGCTGAGCACCGCGCACAACACGTCGACCATCATGCCCAGGCAGTAGCCCTTGTGGCCGCCGTGCTCCCGGTCGGAGCCCAGGGGCAGCAGCGATCCCCCGTTCAGCAGACGGTCGGGGTCGTCGGTGGGCTGTCCCTCCGCGTCGACCGCCCATCCCAGGGGGATGCGCTCGCCGCGCCGCTTCGCGATCTCGATCTTGCCGAGGGGGACCACCGGAGTCGCCATGTCGATCACGATGGGCGGCTCCTCGTGGCCGGGAAAGGCGATCGCGATCGGGTTCGTCCCGAGCATGCGTTGCGCTCCCCAGAGCGGGGCCACCAGCCTGCTGCTGTTGGTCATGGCCCAGCCGATCATCCCGCGCTCGAGCGCTCGCAGCGGATAGTAGCCGGCGATGCCGAAATGGTTGGTGTTGCGGACGCTCACCCAGCCCGAGCCGGCGGTCTCCGCCTTGTCCATGGCGATGTCGTTGCTCCGGGGCCCGATCACGAGCCCGAGGCCGTTGTCGCCGTCCACGGTCGCGGTGCTCGCCGTCTCGCGCACGACCTGGAGGCGCGGCCGCGGGTTGATGCGGCCGGCTTCGAGCAGGTCGAAGTACGTGCTGAGCCGCGCCACTCCGTGGGAGTCGATGCCGCGGAGGTCCGCGGCGGAGAGCACGTCGGCGGCCAGGCGGGCGTCGGCCTCGGGCACCCCCGCGTGTCGGAACACCCGGGTGGTGAACTCGTGCAGCCGCTCCCAGGCGAAGGCGTCGTCGAGGCTCATGTCTTCCGCTCCCTTCAGGCCAGCAACGCATCCGTGTGCTCGGCCACCGTCCGGCCGATCGACAACGACGACGTGGCCGCGGGCGACGGCGCGTTGAGGACGTGCACCACCCGTCCCGCCGTGTGGATGAGGAAGTCGTCGAGAAGAGCGCCGTCCGGAGAGAGGGCCTGGGCGCGCACGCCTGCGTCGGCGCGGCGCAGGTGGGAAGGCCGGATGTCCGGCACGAGCCGCTGCAATGCCCGCGTGAACGCGTTCTTCGAGATCGACCGCCACACCTCGCCCGACCCCATGCGCCAATGCCGGGCCGCGAGGCGCCAGAAGCCGGGGTAGCCCAGGGCGTCCGCGAGGTCACGGACGTTGACGTCGCGCCAACGGTAGCCCTCGCGGGCAAGGGCCAGCACCGCGTTGGGCCCGCACTCGACGCCCCCGTGGATGGAGCGGGTGAAATGCACGCCCAGGAACGGGAAGCTCGGGTCCGGGACCGGGTAGATCAGGTTGCGCACGAGACCCTGGGCCTCGGGAACGAGGTCGTAGTACTCGCCGCGAAAGGGGACGATGCGGGCGGGGCGCGGCTGGCCAGTGGCGGCGAGCACCCGGTCGGAGTGCAGGCCCGCGCAGTTGACGGCCGCCCGGGCCACCGCCTCTCCGCGCGAGGTCTCGATCACGACCTCGCTCCCGCGCGACTCCAGGCGGCCCACCCTGGTCCCGGTGACGATCTCGCCGCCCCGGGCGCGCGTGAGCCCGGCCAGCGTCTCGCACACCGCGACGTAGTCGACGATGCCGGTCTCGGGCACGTGGAGGGCGCGCAGCCCCGCCGCGTGGGGCTCGAGGGCGCGCAGCCGCTCGGGCCCGACCACGTCGCACCCGACCCCGTTCGCCCGAGCGCGCTCGGCGATGGCCTCGAGCCGCGGCAGCTCTTCGGGGGCGGTGGCCACGACCACCTTGCCGCAGGTCTCGAAGGGGATGCCGTGCTCGCGGCAAAAGGCCTCCAGCATGGCCTTGCCCCGCCGACAGTTCAGGGCCTTGAGCGAGCCTGGCTTGTAGTAGATGCCCGAGTGGATGACGCCGGAGTTGTGCCCGGTCTGGTGCCGAGCAACTCGGTCCTCCTTCTCGAAGAGCAGCACCCGGGTGCCCGGGCGGCGAGAGGTGATCTCGAGCGCGGTGGCGAGACCGACGATGCCCCCACCGACGATCGCGACATCCGCTCTCCAGTCCATGCCGGCCCGGGCCCACCGTAGCGGCGGCCCGGGTGGGAGTCAACCGGCGTCGAGCTCACTAGCTGACGTGGGCGCCCTGGGTCTCGACGTACACGGCATACAGGGACTGGCTCGCGGTCATGAACAGGCGG
>WNFM01355487.1_pt2 | contig 11731 bp, 12 predicted proteins | sample 5400271 | NCBI WGS metagenome assembly WNFM01 (sample SAMN13153352, study PRJNA577476) | soil metagenome | isolation source: 60 cm saprolite on Douglas fir-dominated hillslope | place: USA:California | collected 2013-09-17 | reverse complement strand
CGGGCTCGACGGGCTCGCCATCATGCCCGCCGTCATGGTGGCCATGGCCTTGGGCGTGTTTGCCTACGCCACCGGCAACATCAAGTTCGCCGGTTACCTGCAGATCCCCTACATCAACGGCGTGGGTGAATTGCTGATCTTCAGCTCCACGCTGACCGGTGCGGGCCTCGGGTTTCTCTGGTTCAACGCCTACCCGGCCGAAGTGTTCATGGGCGACGTCGGGGCACTGGCGATCGGCGCCGCACTCGGCACCATCGCCGTGATCGTGCGCCAGGAAATCGTCCTGTTCATCATGGGCGGAGTATTCGTCCTCGAGACCGTGTCCGTGATGATGCAGGTGGTGTCGTTCAAGCTCACCGGCAAACGCATCTTTCGCATGGCGCCCTTGCATCACCATTTCGAACTCAAGGGCTGGGCGGAGCCCAAGGTCATCGTGCGTTTCTGGATCGTCAGTTTCGTGCTCGTTTTGGCGGGTCTCGCGACCCTGAAGATCCGCTGATGGCAAGCGTAGTCGTGGGTCTCGGCAAAACAGGCGCATCGTGCTTACGGTATTTCGCGAAGCACGGGATTGCCGCAGCCGCCACCGATTCGCGCCAGTTGCCGCCGGGGCTTGCGGAACTCGGGTCCCTGGCGCAGACGCTGGACATTCGCTTAGGGTTCTTCGATCTCTCGCTGCTCGACGGCGCGTCGCAGGTGTTGATGTCGCCGGGCGTCTCGCTCGATGAGCCGATCGCGCGGACGGCGCGGGCACGCGGGATCGAGGTGCTCGGCGACGTCGAGTTGTTCGCGCGCGCGGTGCATGCGCCGGTGATCGGCATCACCGGCACCAACGGCAAGAGCACGGTCACCAGCCTGGTTGCCGCCATGGCGGGCGCCGCGGGGCGCCGCGTCCTCGCCGGGGGCAATCTCGGCACGCCCGCGCTCGATTTGCTCGATCAGCCCGTTCCCGATCTGTACGTACTCGAACTGTCGAGCTTTCAGCTGGAAACAACCACGTCGCTGAATCTTAAGGGCGCCGTGGTGCTCAACGTGACGGCGGATCACATGGATCGCTACGCGACGGTCCTGGACTATGCGCGCGCCAAGGAGCGGATCTTTGCGCACGCAACCACGGTGGTTCAGAACTCCGACGACCCGCTCGTCATGGCGATGCGAGGGCCGGCGAGCCGCGGCGCAGGCGAGCGCGCCGCGCCGCAGGTCGTGACCTTCTCCACGCAGCGCACCGATGTGGATTATTGCTTGTTGCGCGAGGGGGCGCGGACCTTCCTCTGCCGCCATGGCGCAGCGGTGTTCGAGATGAAACGCATGAAGATCGCCGGTCAGCACAACGCCGCCAATGCCCTGGCCGCGCTGGCATTGGGCGATGCCGCCGGCCTGCCGCTCGCCGCCATGCTGGAGGCGCTCGAAACCTTCCCTGGGCTGCCGCACCGATCTGCCTGGATCGCCGACTTCGGCGGCGCGCGTTATGTGGACGATTCCAAGGGAACCAATGTGGGCGCCACGCTCGCCGCCGTCGTGGGGTTGCCGGGACCGCTGGTGGTCATCGCGGGCGGTTTGTCGAAGGGGCAGGACTTCGCGCCGCTCGCGGCGGCGTTCAAGGGCAAGGTCCGGCACGTCGTACTGATCGGGAAGGATGCCGGGGACATCGAGCGGGCGCTCGCCGGCGTCGTGAGCTCGGAACGTGCGGCCTCGATGCAGGATGCAGTGGCCGCGGCGGCGCGCGCCGCACAGCCCGGCGACACGGTGTTGCTGTCGCCCGCGTGCGCCAGCTTCGACATGTTCCGCGACTACGGTCATCGCGGCGATGTGTTCGCCGCGGCGGTGCGCGATTTGGCGGGAACTGCGCCATCGGGGGCGGCATGAACGCCACCACCATGAGCTACGGCGTAAGGGCGCGTGAGCGGATGCCGTTCGCGTGGGACAGCGTGACCTTGGGACTTACGGCCGCCTTGCTGCTGGTCGGGTTGGTGATGGTGACATCCGCGTCGATGTCGGTGGCCGCGAAGAACCTCGGCGATCCATTCTACTTCCTGGAGCGGCAATTCCTTTTCGGCCTGTGCGGCGTGTTGCTGGCGTGGAGCGTGACGAGGGTGCCTGCGGACGTCTGGGAGAAGCACAGCCTCGCGCTGCTGTTGCTCGGCCTCGCCCTCCTGTTGCTGGTGCTCGTTCCGGGACTGGGTGCCAAGATCAACGGCGCCCGCCGCTGGATGCGGATCGGTCCGATGAACTTCCAAGTGTCGGAGCTTGCCAAGGTGCTGGTGCTGACGTGGGTGTGTTCCTATTGCATGCGCAAGCGCGCGGAACTCGAGGAGACGTTTGCCGGCCTTCTCAAGCCGGTCGGTTTATTGGCGGTTGCCGGCGTACTGCTGCTGCTGGAGCCGGACTTCGGCGCGACCACGGTATTGTTCGCCACCGGCTTTGCGGTGCTGTTCGTCGCCGGCGCCCGGCTGCGGTACGTGCTATCGCTGGTGTCCTTGGTGGCGGCCACCTTCGCCGTGCTGGCGCTGACATCAGCCTATCGGCTGAAGCGGCTCACCGTGTTCCTGCACCCCTGGGATGATCCCTTCAACGGCGGCTTCCAGTTGACGCAATCGCTGATCGCCATCGGCCGCGGCGGCTGGTTCGGCGTGGGCCTTGGAAGCAGCGTTCAGAAGCTCTTCTATCTGCCGGAGGCACACACGGACTTCGTGTTCGCGGTGCTGGCCGAAGAGCTGGGTCTGGTGGGCGTCGTCGGGGTGATCGGCCTGTTCGTGGCCTTGGTATGGCGCGCCTTTCAGATTTCGCACTTGGCCTCGAAGGCCGGGCTCAAATTTCAGTCCTATCTGGCGCTGGCCTTCGGCATGTGGCTGGGCCTTCAGGCCATCGTCAACATCGGCGTCAACATGGGCGTACTGCCCACCAAGGGACTCACCCTGCCGTTGCTCAGCTACGGCCGCAGCAGCTTGATCGTGAGTCTCGGGTGGCTCGGCGTGATGCTGCGCATCTACCACGAGGTGAAATGCAGCTCGCGCTCCGCGGTGATGCGCATGCCGGGAGGACCCCGATGAACCAGCGTCCGGTGCTCATCATGGCCGGCGGCACCGGCGGGCACGTGTTCCCCGCGCTTAGCGTGGCGCAGGTGTTGCGCGATCGCGGCGTTCCGGTGGTGTGGCTGGGCGTGCCCGGGGGCATGGAGTCGCGGCTGGTGCCGGCGAATGGGTTTTCAATCGAGTGGGTGCGGGTGAAGGGTATCCGCGGCAAGGGATTGACCGCGTGGCTGATGGCGCCCTTCAGAATTGCAAGCGCGGTGGTGCAGGCCATGGCCGTGCTGCGCCGCGTGCGGCCGCGCTCCGTGCTGGGAGCGGGCGGCTATGTGAGCGGGCCGGGCGGCATTGCGGCGTGGCTGTTGCGCATTCCGCTCCTGATTCATGAACAGAATGCCATTCCCGGCCTCACCAACCGCTGGCTGGCGCGCATCGCCAGCCAGGTATTGCAAGGCTTTCCCGGGAGCTTCGACCAGAGCTTCAGCGCGCGGTTCGTCGGCAACCCGGTGCGCGCGGATATCGCCGCCATCCCGGAGCCCGCCATGCGCTTCGAGGGCCGCAGCGGCCGTGCCCGTGTACTGGTGTTCGGCGGCAGCCAGGGTGCACAGCGCCTGAATGCCATGGTGCCGCTGGCGCTTTCGCAGCTTGACCCTAAGCGCCGCCCGCAGGTGCGCCATCAGGCCGGCGAGCGCGGCCTCGACGCCGCCCGTGACGCTTACCGGCAGGCACGGGTCGAGGCGGACGTGACGCCTTTCATCGAGGACATGGCCGCCGCGTACGCGTGGGCGGATGTCGCGGTGTGCCGGGCCGGCGCCATGACCATCGCCGAACTGCAGGCAGCCGGATTGGGTGCGCTGCTGATTCCGCTGCCGGTGGCCACGGACGATCACCAGACCAAGAACGCCGAAACCATGGTGCACATTGGTGCCGGGCGCGTGCTGCAGGAGCGCGATATGACCGCGGAGATCTTGAGCGCCTGCATCGCCGATCTGACGGCGGACCGGGATCGCATGCGGAGGATGGCGACGGCGGCGCGCGGCGCGCGGGTCACGGACGCCGCGCTCCAGGTCGCGAACCTGTGCGCCGCCGCGGGAGTTTCGGCATGAGCGACAGCTTGAGCCATTCCCTGAGCAGCAGCCTGAACGATCGCATGCGCCGCATTTCCACCATCCACCTGGTCGGCATCGGCGGCAGCGGCATGGGCGGCATTGCGGAGGTGCTGGTGAACCTGGGCTACGAGGTCCAGGGCTCCGATCTCAAATCCAATTCCGTCACCCAGCGGCTCAAGCGCCTGGGCGCGAAGATTTTCATCGGCCATGCGGCCGAACATCTCGGCAGCGCCGATGTGGTAGTCGTTTCCAGTGCGGTCAATCGCAGCAACCCCGAGGTGGCGGCGGCGCTCGCGAAGCGCGTTCCGGTCGTGCCGCGGGCGGAAATGCTGGGCGAGTTGATGCGCTTCCGCTATTCGGTGGCCGTTGCCGGCACGCACGGCAAGACCACGACTACGAGCCTGGTGGCGAGTGTGCTGGCTGAAGGCGGCCTCGATCCCACCTTCGTCATCGGCGGGCGGCTGAAGAGCGCGGACAGCAATGCCCGGTTGGGTGCGGGCCGTTACCTGGTCGCCGAGGCCGATGAAAGCGACGCGTCATTCATGCACCTGCAGCCGATGATCGCCATCGTCACCAACATCGACAATGACCACCTCGCCACGCACGACGGCGACTTCTCGCGGCTCAAACAGAGCTTCGTGGATTTTCTGCACAACCTGCCGTTCTACGGTCTCGCGGTGTTGTGCACGGACGACGAACACGTGCAGGGCATTCTCGAGTCCGTGGGGCGGCCGTTCCTCACCTACGGTTTCGGCGACGGCGCGGACATTCGTGCGGTCGATGTGGTCCGCGACGGACTGCAGTCGCATTATCGGGCTCTGCGCAGCGGGCATGAACCGCTCAAGCTGACGATCAATCTGCCGGGCCGCCACAATGTGCTCAATTCCCTTGCGGCGGTCGCCGTGGCCACCGAACTCGGGATCGCCGACGCAGCCATTCAAAAGGCATTGGCCAATTTCCAAGGGATCGATCGGCGCCTGCAACAGTTGGGCGAGATCCAGTGGGCGGGCGGCCGCGCGCTCGTTGTCGACGACTATGGCCATCACCCCACCGAAGTGGCCGCGACTCTCGATGCCGTGCGCCAGGGCTGGCCGGAGCGCCGCCTGGTGCTGGCGTTTCAACCGCATCGCTATACGCGCACGCGGGATCTGCTGGACGATTTTGCGCGGGTGCTTGGCGACTGCGATGTGCTGTTGGTGACCGAAGTCTATGCGGCCGGCGAAGCGCCCATCGCCGGTGCGGACGGCCGCGCGATTTGCCGCGCCGTGCGATCCCGCGGCGTGGTGGAGCCGATATTCGTCGAGCGTGTCGACGAGCTGGCCGAGTCGCTGCGCGGCGTCCTGCACGACGGCGATGTGATTCTCACCATGGGCGCCGGCAACATCGGCACGGTGGCGCAGGACCTTAAGAGCCGGATTGCGGCGGGAGGCCCCGCATGAACGGCGCGCCGCACATCGTCCCGGCGCAGATCTCGCCGGAATTCAGCGCCCGGGTGCTGTACGACGTACCCATGTCGAAACACACCTCGTGGCATGCGGGCGGAACCGCCGACATCGTGTTCACGCCGCGCGACGCGCTGGATCTGGCATCGTTCCTGAGGCAGCTGCCGCCGGCGGTTCCGTTGCTGTGGATCGGCCTCGGCAGCAATCTCCTGGTGCGCGACGGCGGGGTGCGCGGCGCGGTGGTGTCGCTGCACGGGGCGCTCGGGACCCTCGAGCGCCTCAGCGCCACGCGCATCCAGGCGCAGGCCGGGGTTCCCTGCGCCCGCATCGCGCGTCAATGCGTCAAATGGGGGTTGGGGCCCGCGGAGTTCTTCGCCGGGATCCCGGGCACCCTGGGCGGCGCCCTGGCGATGAACGCCGGGGCCTGGGACGGCGAGACCTGGCGGCAGGTGCTCGAAGTCGACGTGATCGATCGCCGCGGCACGCGCCATGTGCGCACGCCCGCCGACTACGAGATCGGATACCGCCATGTGCGGGGACCCGCAGACGAATGGTTCATCGCCGCGCGCATGGAGTTCGAACGCAAACCCGGCAGCAATGATGCCGCCATCCGCGAACTGCTGGAGAGGCGCAAGCAGACGCAGCCCATCGGCGAATGGAGCTGCGGCTCGGTGTTCACCAACCCGCCGGGACAGCACGCGGCCCGGCTGATCGAAAGCGCGGGCTTGAAGGGCTTCCGTATCGGCGATGCCTCGGTGTCCGGGAAGCACGCCAACTTCATCATCAATCACGGAGCCGCCCGCGCCGCCGACATCGAGGCGCTGATCCGGCACGTGCAGCGGACCGTGGCCGATTTTCACCAGGTCGAGCTCACGACCGAAGTGCGCATCGTCGGCGAGCCTGAGGACCCGTCATGAGTTTGCTGACGACCCAATCCGCCGCCCGCCGCGTGACCAAGAGCGCCGACTTCGGCAAGGTCGCCGTGCTGCTGGGCGGCGACTCCTCCGAGCGCGAGATCTCCTTGTTGAGCGGCAATGCCGTGCTTGCCGCGCTGAAGCGGCGCGGCGTCGACGCGTACGCCTTCGATCCGAGCGCGGTACCGGTGCAGAGCCTGGTCGACGGCAAATTCGATCGGGCGTGGATCGCGCTGCACGGTCCCGGGGGCGAGGACGGCTTGATGCAGGGCGCCCTCGAGTGGCTCGGCATCCCCTACACCGGCAGCGGCGTGCTCGCCTCGGCGCTCACCATGGACAAGCTCAAGACCAAGCGCGTAGTTCTGGGCGGCGGGTATGCCGCGCCCGAATATGCCGTGCTGTCGAGCCCCGCGGATCTGCCCGGCGCGCTCGCCTCCATCGGGTTGCCGCTGATGGTGAAGCCCGCTTCGCAGGGCTCGAGCGTCGGCATGACCAAGGTCAAGGCGCCCGGAGAATTTCAGCGCGCTTACGCGGAGGCGCGCGCGGTCGACCCCATCGTGTTCGCGGAAGCGTTCATCACCGGCGACGAATATACCGTCGGCGTGCTGCAAAACCAGGCCTTGCCGTCCATCCGCATCCAGCCGGCCACCGAGTTCTACGACTACCAGGCGAAGTATTTCCGCAACGATACGCAGTACCACTGTCCCAGCGGGTTGACCGCGGTGGCCGAAGCCGAGCTGCGGGCCGCGGCCTTGGCCGCCTTTCAAGTCACCGACTGCTTCGGCTGGGGCCGGGTGGATTTCATGCGCGATGAGACCACCGACAAGTTTTATTTCATCGAGATCAACACCACGCCCGGCATGACCGACCACAGCCTGGTGCCCATGGCGGCGCGCCAGGCCGGCATGGATTTCGAAGAGCTGGTGTGGCGCGTGCTGGAGACGAGTTTCGCAAGGACCAAGAAATGAATCTGCAACGGCTGTTTCGCCGCAATCGCTTCAAGAAGCCGGCGAAGGTCGAAAAACCGGCCCGGCAATGGCCCTTGGTGCTGCGCGAATGGCGCAGCTACGCGCGGCGTACGGCGTTATTGGTGCTCATCGCCGGCGCCCTGGCCGCGCTCACCTGGGCGCTCGACCGTCCGATCCGCGTGATTTCCATGGACGGCGCCTTTCAGCGCGTATCGCCGGGGCAGGTCGAGAAGGCGGTCGCGCCCTTCACTAAAGGGGGGTTCATGTCGGCCGACCTTGACCGGATCCAACGCGCCGTGGAACGGGTGCCCTGGGTGGACCATGCCCGGGTCCAGCGGCGCTTCCCCAACAGCCTGCACGTCACCGTCGTCGAGGAGACCGCGGCGGCGCGCTGGGGCGCCTCGGGACTGCTCAATACGCGGGGCGAGCTGTTCGTCCGGGAGGCGACGCACGTGCCCGCGGAACTGCCGCGCCTCTCCGGACCCGAAGGCTCGCAGGTCCAGGTTGCGCAACGCTACCTGTCCGCACAGGGGCGGATGCTGGAGGCCGGCATGCGCATCGCGGCGCTGCGCCTCGACGAGCGCGGAGCGTGGGAGATGGATTTGGACAGCGGCGTCACGGTACGGCTCGGGCGCCGCGACGTCGATGCGCGGCTCGATCGCTTCATCCGCACCGCCTCGCAGGTCATCTCGCATCGCCTGAACGACATCACGTACGTGGACATGCGCTATTCGAACGGCTTCGCCATCGGCTGGCGCGGAGCCCAAACGCCGGCCGCAGGACCCACCGATGGCTAAGCGTTCCGACCGCAATCTCATCGTGGGCCTCGACATCGGCACGAGCAAGGTGGTGGCCATCGTCGGCGAGGTCAAATCCGACGGGGCGTTGGAGATCATCGGCATCGGCAGCCACCCATCTCGCGGCCTGAAGAAGGGCGTGGTGGTCAACATCGAGTCCACGGTGCAATCCATTCAGCGCGCGGTCGAAGAGGCGGAGCTCATGGCCGGATGCGAAATCCACTCGGTCTATGCCGGAATTGCCGGCAGCCACGTGCGCAGCCTCAATTCGCACGGCATCGTCGCCATCAAGGACAAAGAGGTGGTGCAGGGCGACGTCGAACGCGTGATCGATGCCGCCAAGGCGGTCGCCATTCCCGCCGATCAGAAGATCCTCCACGTCCTGCCGCAGGAATACATCATCGATTCGCAGGAAGGCATCCGCGATCCCATCGGCATGTCGGGAGTGCGGCTCGAGGCCAAGGTGCACATCGTCACCGGCGCCGACAGCGCGGCACAGAACATCGTCAAGTGCGTGCAGCGCTGCGGTCTCAGCGTCGACGACATCGTGCTGGAACAGCTGGCCTCGAGCTACGCGGTGCTCACCGAGGATGAGAAGGACCTCGGGGTGTGTGTGGTCGACATCGGCGGCGGCACCACGGATATCGCGGTGTTCGGCGGCGGCGCGATCCGGCACACGGCCGTGATTCCCATTGCGGGCGATCAGGTCACGAACGACATCGCGGTGTCCATGCGCACGCCCACGCAGTACGCCGAGGACATCAAGATCAAGTACGCCTGTGCGCTGTCGCAGCTCGCCAACCCCGATGAAACCATCGAGGTACCGAGCGTGGGCGACCGGCCGCCCCGCAGGCTCGCGCGCCAGACCCTGGCCGAAATCGTGGAGCCGCGCTACGAGGAATTGTTCGCGCTGGTTCGCGACGAACTGCGCCGCGCGGGCCTCGAGGAGTCGGTGGCCACCGGCGTCGTGCTGACCGGCGGCAGTTCCAAGATGGAAGGCGCCATCGAGCTCGCGGAAGAAGTGTTCCACATGCCGGTGCGCCTGGGGGTGCCGCAATACGTCAGCGGACTCGTCGGTGTGGTCAGCAATCCGATCCATGCCACGGGCGTCGGGCTGCTGTTGTACGCAAAAAGCAACATGGACATTCGGCGCGCGGAGGGGCCGCTCCTGGCGGGCGGCGTGAAGTCCATTCTCGACCGGATGAAGGCGTGGTTTCAGGGCAATTTTTGATTCAGGGCGGAATGATCGATAACCGAAAGCGTTGAGATACAACTGTAAGGAGAACTGGAATGTTTGAACTGATGGACTCATATAGCCAAAGCGCCGTCATCAAGGTGCTCGGCGTGGGCGGCGGCGGCGGCAACGCGGTCTCGCACATGGTGAGCGCGGGCCTCGAAGGCGTGGAATTCATTTGCATCAACACCGATGCGCAGGCCTTGAAGCACTCGAAGGTGCGCACGGCGCTGCAGATCGGCTGCAACATCACCAAGGGCTTGGGCGCGGGCGCCGATCCCGAAGTGGGCCGGCAGGCGGCGATGGAGGATCGCGACCGCATCATCGAGCTCATCGAAGGCTGCGACATGCTGTTCATCACCGCCGGCATGGGCGGCGGGACCGGCACGGGTGCGGCCCCGGTGGTCGCACAGGTGGCGAAGGAACTCGGCATTCTCACGGTGGCCGTGGTGACCAGGCCCTTCGAGATGGAAGGCAACAAGCGCTCGCGCGTCGCCGATCAGGGCATGCTGGAATTGTCGAAGTACGTCGACTCGCTGATCACCATTCCCAATCAGAAGCTCTTGGCAGTCCTTGGCAGCAGCACCACGCTTCTGGACGCCTTCAAGGCGGCGAATACGGTGCTGCAGGGCGCGGTACAAGGCATCGCCGAACTCATCACGCGGCCGGGTCTCATCAACGTCGATTTCGCGGACGTGCGTACCGTGATGTCCGAGACCGGCATGGCCATGATGGGGTCGGGCGCCGCTGCGGGCGAGGACCGGGCACGCGAAGCGGCCGAGGCCGCCATCTCGAGCCCGCTGCTCGAGGACATCAACCTCGCGGGGGCACAAGGTATCCTGGTCAACGTCACCGCGGGCATGGATCTGTCCATCGGCGAGTTCCAGGAGGTGGGCAACGTCATCAAGCAGTTCGCGTCCGATGATGCCACCGTGGTGGTGGGCACCGTCATCGATCCGGACATGGCGAACCAGATCCGCGTCACCGTGGTGGCGACGGGGCTCGGCAAGCCGGTGCCGGTGGCCCGGTCGACCGCTCCGCAACAGATGGCAGCGGCGCTTGCGCCGGCTCCCACCATGCGGGTGGTTCGGCAGAAGTCGCCGATGATGCCGACCGACTACGCCATGTTGGACCGGCCGACGGTCCAGCGGCAGCGCGCGGTGGGCGATGGTTTGCGAACCCAGGCGGAATCGGAGGACCTCTTGGACATCCCGGCGTTCCTGCGCCGCCAGGCGGATTGATTTTCGGGGTTTTGCTGCATTCCAGTTTGGCGCTCGCGGCGTTCCTTTTTTCGGGCAACGCGGGCGCCGGTTTGCACTTCTTGACTTTAGGCTGGTGACCGGCCTGTGGTACCTTTGTCGCCGCTATTATGTTTGATAGATGGTTTCAAATGTTGAATCAAAGAACTCTGAAGAATTCGATTCGCGCGACCGGCGTGGGTTTGCACACGGGCAAGAAGGTCTTGATGACCCTGCGGCCCGCGCTCCCGGACACGGGCATCGTATTCCGCCGTACGGATTTGGACGTGCCGGTCGACATCAAGGCCCGCGCCGAGAACGTCGGCGATACCACGATGGGCACGACCTTGCACACGGGCGACGTGAAGGTCTCGACGGTCGAACATTTGCTGTCGGCGCTGGCGGGATTGGGCGTCGACAATGCGCTGGTTGAGTTGAGCGCGGGCGAGGTACCCATCATGGACGGCAGCGCCGGGCCGTTCGTGTTTCTACTGCAATCCGCGGGCATCGAGGAACAGAAGGCGCCGAAGCGCTTCATCCGGATTCTCGAAAGTTTGCAAGTCGAGGACGGCGACAAGTGGGCGCGTTTCGACCCCTACAACGGCTTCAAGGTCAATTTCGAGATCGAATTCAATCACCCGACGTTCAAGAAGCATTCGCAAGTCGCTTCCATGGACTTCTCGACGACGTCGTTCCTGCGCGAAGTGAGCCGCGCGCGGACCTTCGGCTTCATGCGCGATCTGGAAAGCCTGCGCGCGCGCAATCTCGCGCTCGGCGGCAACTTGGACAATGCCATCGTTCTCGATGATTACCGCATCCTCAACGAGGACGGACTGCGCTACGAGGACGAGTTCGTCAAGCACAAGATCCTGGACGCCATCGGCGACCTGTACCTATTGGGACACAGTCTCATCGGCGAGTTCAGCGGCTATAAATCGGGTCACGCCCTCAACAATAAATTGCTGCGTAGGCTCATCGACACGGCGAGCGCATGGCTTGAAGTCAC
>WNFM01076257.1_pt1 | contig 11731 bp, 10 predicted proteins | sample 5400271 | NCBI WGS metagenome assembly WNFM01 (sample SAMN13153352, study PRJNA577476) | soil metagenome | isolation source: 60 cm saprolite on Douglas fir-dominated hillslope | place: USA:California | collected 2013-09-17 | reverse complement strand
GTAGATGACACGCTCGCCGTAGGTGTTCACGTACCCCTGGCAGGAGGTGCAGCCTCCTGCACCTCCCTACTAGTTGTGATACGGGAGGTGAGATACTCGTAATACAGATATAGACATTAACCTTAAAGCAAATGAGGAGAAAGATGACGCAACAACGACCTTTCCGTTTTGGAGTGGTTGCAGAAAGCGCCCCTTCGCGTGAGCAGTGGGTGGACAAGGCGCGCAAGGTTGAGCAGTTCGGCTATGCCACGTTCCTGGTGGCAGATCACTTCGTCAATGAATTTCCCCCAATAACCGCCCTCATGGCAGCAGCCGACGCGACGAATAAGCTGCGCGTGGGCAGTTTCGTGTTCGACAATGATTTCCGTCATCCCGCGCTCCTGGCCAAGGAAGCAGCGACGCTGGACCTGTTATCGGGCGGACGCCTGGAACTGGGCATAGGCGCGGGATGGCACCGGCCCGAGTACGAGCAGGTAGGTCTGCCATTTGAAGCGGCAGGAGTGCGCATCAGTCGCCTGGAAGAGGCCATCCAGATCATCAAGCGCTTCTTCACCGATGAGTCGGTTACGTTTTCTGGCAACCATTACAAGATAAACAACCTTCAAGGCTTTCCAAAGCCGGCTAAACGTCCCCATCCCCCATTCTTCATCGGAGGCGGCGGCAAGAGGCTCCTTTCGCTCGCAGCACGAGAGGCAGATATTGTGGGTATGCATATCAAAGTGAACGCGGATGGGACAGTAGATGCGTCGGAACGCACAGAGGCTGTACTGGCACAAAAGGTGGAGTGGGTGCGCCAGGTGGCAGGCGAGCGGTTCGATGCGCTGGAATTGAACCTGCTCGTCTCCCTGGTAGCGGTGACTGATGATCGCAGGCAAACTGCTGAACACTACATCCGCGAGTGGAAACTGACAAATGCAACGCCGGAACGACTATTGCAGAATCCGTACCTGCTCATCGGCAGCGTGGAGCAGATTACCGAGGATATTCATATGAAACGCGAGCGCTTCGGCATCTCGTACTTGGTGGTATCCGACGAACACATGGAGGCATTCGCCCCGGTGGTGGCAAGGCTCGCGGGCAGGTGAATATTCAGCCCTCGTTCTGTCCACTCGCTGGTGTTTGCTCAATCAGGGATAGGAGCCGCTGTTGCACCTGGTCATGGCGTGCCAACTGCTCTGCCAGTCGCGCAGTAGTTTCTATGAGGCGCTCGATCTGCTGCTCTTGCTGTTGTAGTCGCTGCTGCGTGTGATCGAACGATTGTGCGCTCGCGGCCGTCTGCGCAGTCAGGGTTTCAAGCTGATCCATGAGCTTCGCGAATTCGCTGGTCATCCACTCCTCAAGCGTTTGCAACGCCTGCTCCATCACCTGCTCATCGGCACTACGCTGTGGCACTTCCTGGGACGCGGCGCTCTGCATAGCGAGTCTTTGGCGCAGTCGCTCCAACTCCTGCTCGTGCTGCGCCAGTCGCTGCTGTTGTTCGGTACGCATGGTTTCCAGCACGGTATGCGTACCGAGAAAGGCCTCATGCACCTGCGAGAACTGTGCGGCTAATGCGTCCCGCAGCTGCTCCTGGTGGTGCTGGAAGGCGAGACGTTGCTCGGTCAAAGCCTGTCGAAAGGTCTGCCCCTGGTGCTCGACATGCTCACGAAGGGCAGCAACATGCTGCTGCAACTGCTGCTGGCCCGCCCTGAGTTGGGCCTGTTCAACTGGAATGCTCATGAGGTTAAGCCGTCCTTCCTCCCCCGTAATCACTGCAGTGGGATCAATGATGGGCGTGAGTTTGGCGAGGTCACTGGCGCGGACCTGGCGCGTGCGTTGATTGAGTCCGACAGCGTTCCGGCGGACCGGGAGCTGCCCCGTGGCAATCCAGCGCCGAATCGTGATATCCTGCCGACGCGTTGCCCGAGCGGCATCGGTAATGGTCAACCAATAATCTTCTGGCCCTGCGAGCGCATCGACCTGCTGTTCGTGTTTTGCAGCATCTTCTGCCATGATATGTTCCTCCTGCAGATACATCTCGGAGCGAAAACCAAGTGGGGGTAAAGCTTCCGCTGCTCTCAGTATAACATATACCGATAGCGACAGTCAATAGGGATAGAAATAAAATTGCCCTACAATGGCCTGCGCCACGGTGCCTTCTGCCTGGGCTGCTGCTGGGCGCTGATGTTGGTCATGTTTGGCCTCGGAACGAGCTGCCTGGCCTGGATGGCTGTGCTCACCGGGGTACTGGTGGAGGAAAAGACGTACCCAGGCAACCAGCGCCTGAGTCCTATTGTAGGGATATCGCTGCTAGCGCTGGCCGTCCTGTGGCTGGTTCATCCCATGTGGCTTTCGATTGGCGGAGTATAGGATAAATACGCCCGTGCTTTAATGGGCCGTCCAGCCACAGTCAATCGCCTGTGCGCTGCCGGTAATGCCGCTGGCAGCGTTTGTGCAAAGGTAGGTGACTAATTGCGCTACCTCCTCTGGTTCCAGGAGGCGATGGATAGCGCCTTCGGTCACCATGATCTTCTCCACCACCTCTGATTCAGGGATGCCATGAATACGTGCCTGGTCGGCAATTTGCTTCTCGACTAGCGCGGTGCGCACGTACGATGGGCAGATGGCATTACAGGTGACACCATGCTCCGCTGCTTCGAGCGCCGTGACACGAGTCAACCCGAGCAGGCCATGCTTGGCAGCCACGTAGGCAGATTTGAAAGCGGATGCTCGCAGCGCATGCACCGATGCAATATTGATGATGCGCCCCCACATGTGAGCATACATGCCAGGTAGAACAGCCTTTGTCAGCAAGAATGGCGCGGTGAGCATAATTTCGATGATTTGCCGCCACTTTGCCTCTGGAAAGTCTATAATCGGCGCGACATATTGGATGCCCGCGTTATTTACCAGAATATCTATCTGCCCTTCGGCGGCGAGAGTATCCGTCACGAGCCGCGCAATGTCATTACTGTTTGCCATATCTGCTGCTTGAAAACGCGCCCCGGCCAGTTCAGAGGCGGCAGCACTTCCTCCTTCAGCATCGATATCCGACAACGTTACCCGTATCCCATGTTGCGCAAAATCGCGGGCGATGGCCAGTCCAATGCCGGAAGCTGCACCTGTCACGATAGCGACCCTGCCTTCTAATCCTGCCATTGTATTAATCTCCTATTTGCGAACCCGAACGATGTTACCTGAATTTGCTCGTAACAGCTCTTGTGGCGCGATCTTGACCAGCGAGTTTTCACTGCCGCCGCCAGTGAAAACCATTTCTTTTTCCATCACTCTTGGATCTATGAGAAATGTTGCTCGATATCCAAAGGATGGTGTGCCCCCACAGGGATAGCCGGTTTTCTCAAGAATTTCTTGCGGGGTCGCCAAACGTGGCTGGTCTATGGTGAGGACTTGTGCAACGTGTGAGGTACACACCCTGTCTTCGCCCTTCAAGATGACAACGATGGCATTACCAACTGTATCCACCAGGCAAATATTCTTGACGATATACTCCGGCGAGGCATTGACCACCCGCGCGGCCTCGGCAACGGAGTGGCAAAATTGGTCAAGGGACAGGTGCTCCGATTGAATGGCATATTCTCTGATGAATGTTCTGAGCTTCTCTTCGTACGGGTCCATCGCTTTCCTTTCGAGGTCATAGGGGTCATTCCTGGCAATCCCTCCAGTGAGCGATACTGTATCAAACTGGCGTGATTTTTGCAACGGGACTAATAGAAGTGATCTCGAACTTTTGTAAAAGTTCGAGATCACTCTGGTTCCCTCAAAAAGGAGCGTGCGGCTCACTTCCTCAGCTTCTGTTTCTCTCTCCTTGGTGCGAGGGTCGCCAGGGGGAGATCGAGCGCCTCGAAAAAGGATCGGGTCGCCTGTGTAACGGCGTCGTTTATCGCCTGAGGAGCCTGGCGTTGGGCAACCGGCGCCACCACCGTGTGCAGTGGCCGCTCCCCCGCTGGTTGGGCGATGACTCTGGCCACCGCGTCGGCCACCTCCTGGGGATCGGGAGGCGTGGCGGATCGGTTCTCCGCAAAAAACGGCGTCGTAAACGCATCCATAGCAGCCTGATACAGGGCAGCACGCTCGGTATCTGCCGCGTTCTGACGTTTCGCAGCAATTGGGGTCGGGTAGGTTCCAGGCTCAATAATGGCGGCGTCGATGCCAAAAGGAGCCAGTTCATCGCGATACGACTCGGTGAGTGCCTCCAGGGCAAACTTCGTCGCTGCGTACAGTCCCTGAAACGGCAAGGCCAGACGACCGGCAATGGACCCAATTTGCAGCAGCAAACCACTGCCTTGCCTGCGCATGTGTGGCAGAGCCGCGCGGTTCACACGCAACACGCCAAAGACATTGGTCTCGAATTGCTGCTGGACTTGCTCAAGGGTGAACGCTTCCAGTGGGCCACTATACGCTATTCCGGCATTGTTGACCACCACGTCAAGACGACCCGTGATCCCTACAAGAGACGCGATTGCCTGCTCCACGGAAGCGTCGTCCGTGATATCGATTTCGATGATATGCAAGGCAAGCTGTTCTCGTTCCGCCAGAGCGCGTAGTTCTTCTGCCGCAGGGGCATTTTTTCCTGCCACAGCGCGCATTCCCGCAAAAACGGTGTATCCCTGGCGTGCCAGAGTTTCAACTGTTAGACGACCGAAGCCACTGGTACTGCCAGTGACAAGAATTGTTTGCGCCATCGGTATATTTCCCTTCTTCTCAAAACGACATGAGCGTCTCTACGCTCTTTGCAGCAAAAAACGAGCGAACTGCTTCTGCCAGTTCGGAGAGCAGCGACAGGAACGTCCCAGGTTGCTCTCCCCCAATGTCGCAGTTATGGTCTCCTCGAAGCCTATCATCACATCTGGTGGCGCTTGCTTCCCTTTCAAACCATTCATCTGCTTTCTGGAAGAGGATGGCACACTCTAGGATTTCGCTTCTAGTGTGTCTCACATTCTCTCAAAACGCAAACTGAAGCAATTTGAATGGTCTCCGGATTCATCCCAGAGCTTTTTTGCAACCGAATCACAAGAGTGTTATCATTAAGTAGCAAGAGGCAGAGGTCACTATGGCGGCGCGGGGCGCCGCAAATCTAATTTGCTGATCCTCCTGTCAAAGAACAAGGCGAAGGAAAGAGCATGACAGAGACAAGTTTACCCGCCGGTTTGGAACGACGCAGAGAAGACATTGCACTGATTACCGGCCATTCCCACTATGTAGACGACCTCAGACCACCTGCAGGGCGACCACCTGCGCTGCACATGGTGGTAGTGCGCAGCCCATATGCCCATGCTGAGATCAAGGACATCCGGCTGGATGCGGCACGTGCCGTATCCGGGGTGTTCGCGGTATTCACAAGCCAGGAGCTGGTTAGCAATATGCGCCCTATGGATGTTATCCCTATGCCAGGCCTCAAAAAGCCGGAGCGACGGCCACTGGCAGTGGGCAGGGTTCGCTACGTGGGTGATCCAGTGGCGGTTGTGCTGGCTGAAAATCTCTACGCTGCCGAGGACGCGCGGGACCTGGTTGACGTAGAATATGAGCCATTGCCCGCCGTGACCGACCCGGAGGCTACTCTTGCTCCGGGCGCCCCGCTGCTCTACGATGAGTTTGGCTCGAACCTGGCGTACCTTGTACCGTCAGGTGGTGGCGATATCGCCGCCGCTTTCGCGCAGGCCGACCACACCGTGCGACTGCGCCTGGTCAACCAGCGGCTCGCACCCAATTCTATGGAGCCGCGCGCCTGCATGTTCGATTTCGACGCGGGCACCGGTCAGCTTGCGGCGTGGGTTTCGTCACAATCCGTCTTTCGCGCACGAGACGCGTTGTCCGCCTTTCTGGGCATCGAACGCGGCCATATTCACGTTCACAATGCCCAGGTGGGAGGGGGCTTTGGCACCAAAACAACCTTCGTCGGCGAAGAGATTATCGCGGCCGCGCTGGCCGTGAGATACGGGCGACCTGTCAAATGGATTGAAAGCCGCGGCGAGAATTTACAGGCACAGACCCACGGCCGGGGCCAAATCAACTACGTCGAGGCTGCTTTTCAAAACGATGGGAGGTTACTCGGCCTCAAGGTGCGCTCAATAGCAGACCTGGGCGCCTTCCTTCTGGGCATGACGGCGATGATCGCCAACGGTACGACATACCTGCTCAGTGGCCCGTACCAGGTGCAGGCGGTAGACAGCCAGGTGGCCGGAGTTTTTACCAACAAGGTGCCGACCGCACCTTACCGGGGCGCTGGCAGGCCGGAAGCGGCTTACATCCTGGAACGCACGATGGACCGCATTGCCCACGAACTGGGACTCGATCCTGTCGAGGTGCGGCGGCGCAATTTCATCGCGCCGGATGCCTTCCCTTACCGCACCGTGACAGGTCTGCAGTACGACAGCGGGAACTACCAGGCTGGCCTCGACCGCGTAGTTGAACTGGCCGATTACGCGGGCTGGCGCGCAAAACAGCAGGAACGCCGCAAGGCAGGCAGTTCCAGGCTGCTGGGTATCGGCCTGTCCACCTTTATCGAGAATTCGGGCGGTACCTTTGGCCCGGTCCGACCAGACATACCTCAGGAGGCCGCCACGGTGCGTATCCGGCGCGACGGCACCATCCTGGTGCAAAGCGCGGTCGCTTCCAACGGCCAGGGCCACTTCACCCTGTTCGCGCAGATCGCGGCAGCGGTCTTTCACCTGCCTGACTCGCAGATAGAAGTCAGCATGAATGATTCCGGCCTGCCAGCCTACAGCATAGGCACCTTCGGCAGCCGTATCACCCAGACAGGCGGGACCGTCGTCTTCCTGGCCGCCGAAGCCGTTCGCGAGAAGGCCTTGCAGGTGGCATCGCGAGTGCTGGAAGCCTCCCCAGAGGATCTTGTCACACAGGACGGACGTGTGATGGTGCGGGGCGTTCCCACGCGGGCAGTAACCCTGGGCGAGCTGGCAGGCATGGTCGAGGAGCAGCCTGACCTCATCGAACGGGAAGCGCCTAACCTGGCCAACGGTGTGCCTATCGAAGGCCTGGCGGCCTGGCGCGATTTCGTGCCGTCAAATTCAACGTACTCCTCTGGCGCGCACATTGCCGTGGTCGAGGTGGATAGCGACACAGGTGATGTACACCTGCTCACCTACGTGGCTGTTGATGACTGCGGGCGCGTACTGAACCACTACATGACCGAAGCCCAGATACATGGCAGCCTGGCCCAGGGTATCGGGCAGGCGCTCTACGAAGAAGTTATGTATGACTCCGGCGGCCAGTTGCTCACCGGCTCGTTGATGGATTATACTCTGCCTAATGCTGAGCAGATACCCGACTTTGTCACCGACCTGATCGAGACTCCTTCGCCCATCAATCCGCTGGGCGTCAAGGGAGTGGGCGAAGGAGGCACCATCGCTGCACCACCAGCCGTGGTCAATGCCGTGCTGGACGCCCTTGCTCCTCTCGGTATCAAAAGCATTGATATGGCGCTCAAGCCCGAGAAAATCTGGGCGCTGCTGCAGGCCGCTCGCCAGGGCACACTTGAACAACGTGATCCCGTTCCACCGCCTGTCTTCGCCGCCGAAGCAAGGCCGCAAACGGGTAGTAGACCGGATTTTGCCTGAGATCATGAACGAAGAAGACACCATTGCCATCCGCACAGGAGAGGAATTCGATTTCCCCAAGGTGGAACAATACCTGCGCAGCCATATCGCAGGGCTGGGCGCCGGATCGCTACATGTGCGCCAGTTCCCTTCTGGCGCCTCCAACCTGACCTACCTGGTGCAAATAGGCGACTGGGAAGGGGTATTGCGCCGCCCACCGTTCGGGCCGGTGCCGCCGAAGGCGCACGACATGGAGCGAGAGTCTGGCCTGCTTCAGAGGATCCACCCTGTCTTTCCACTGGCCCCGCGGCCATATCTCTTTTGCAACGACCTGACTATTCTGGGGGTGCCTTTTTACGTGATGGAGCGGCGCAAAGGTATCGTCTTGAATAACACATTCCCACCGGGAGTGATACCCAACGAAGAACTCTGCCAGCGCCTTTCTCACACGGTAGTGGAAACGCTGGTGCAGATACACGCCATCGATTGGAACGCGGCCGGGCTCAGCGAATTCGGCTATCCCGAAGGCTTTCTTGGTCGCCAGGTAAAGGGCTGGATCGAGCGCTACTCCCGCGCCCAGACGGACGACATACCAGAGGTAGAACCGCTTACGCGCTGGCTGGCCGAGCACATTCCCGCCAGTCCTGCACCGGCACTGATCCATAACGATTTCAAGCTGAACAACATGCTGCTCAGCCCGGACGACCTGACGCTGGCCGTGGCAGTGCTGGACTGGGAGATGTCAACCATTGGCGACCCGCTCTTCGACCTCGCGGTTTCCCTGAGCTACTGGGTCAATGCCGATGATCCCCAAGAGCTGCAGATGATCCTGCCAACGGTGACGATCTTTCCAGGTTTCATCAGCCGGGAACAATTCATGGAGGAATACGCACAGAAAAGCGGGCGCGACCTCTCCTCCATGCATTTTTACATGACCTTTGCCTATTTCAAACTGGCGGTGATCATCCAGCAGATTTACGTACGCTGGAAGCGTGGACAGACGCAGGACGAGCGCTTCGCTATCTTCGGCGACCGCATCCGCAACCTTATACTCTACGCGGCACGGTTGGTTGAGCAGGGAAGGCTGTAAGGTCGAGATAGGCTATATTTCCATGATATCTATACCGTCAACCGAGGCAAGGATGCGGAAATGCCTGGCGTGGGGAAATTTTCCTTTCATTGCGGCAAGCGTTCGATCCAATCTACGTCCAATTTCCTGGTCGCCTACGCCGGGCTGTCCGCCACAGCTATTGAGATGCGCCTGCCAGCCAAAAATGGATGCTCCATGAGCGAGAGCATATTCTTCACCAATGGCGGAAGCTGGAGCTAAGGCAGCTCCTCCTGCATATGATTCATGCCAATAATCGGCAGGTCCCAATCCCGTAGCTTTTTCAAATGCTTCGCGTGTCTCGGCAACAAAACGCCGGTCCATACAGGTTCTCAAAAATCCGAGGATTGACGTTGAACTCACGGCAGTTCTCCTATAAAAACAATTTATGGGTTGTATTGTATCAGTGATACGGATGGGGAGCAACTCTCAAAGCTGTAGATGGTAAAATGTTGTACTAAGGCAAGGTTCAATGGTGAAGAATAGTCCTTGATAGTTTGCACAGTCACACACTGTCACCCTGAGCGCAGCGAAGGGTCTGTCTCGAGGGGCAGAGAGATGCTTCGCTGCGCTCAGCATGACAGGGCTGGACCTTTCTGGTGAGGAGGAACTCTCAAGTTCAATTGAACCATGCCTAAAGAGAGTAAGATGATTATAAGGAGCCTTTAGCAGTTCGGCGAGGAGATTAGCAGTGTTAAACTATGACCAGGACATCAAGCGCTCGCAAAGCGTAGATTTCTACCTGATGGATGAACTTCTGAGCGACGAGGAACGCGGCATACGCGACAAAGTACACGCCTTTTGCGATAAAGAAGTCATCCCGATCATTAACGACTACTGGGAGCGGGCGGAGTTCCCTTTCGAACTTATCCCTAAGATGGCAGATTTACACGTGACTGGCGGCAGTATCCAGGGCTATAGCTGCCCCGGCATGAGTGCTGTGGCAGCAGGACTCATGGCGCTGGAGCTGGCCCGGGGTGATGCAAGCATCTGCACCTTCTTCGGTGTCCACTCAGGACTGGCGATGTCTTCGCTTGCCATGCTGGGCTCGGAGGAGCAGAAGCAGTGCTGGCTGCCGCCGATGGCACGACTGGAGAAGATCGGCGCTTTCGCCCTGACCGAGCCGAATCATGGCTCCGATGCAGTGGCGCTGGAGACGCGCGCTCATCGCGCAGGAAACGAGTATGTTATCAATGGAGCCAAGCGCTGGATTGGCAACGCTTCCTTTGCCGACGTTACGATTATCTGGGCTCGCGATGACGATGGCAACGTTGGCGGGTTCCTCGTCGAAAAGGGCACGCCTGGTTTTGACGCGAAGGTCATGACTGGCAAGGTCGCAAAACGTGCCGTGTGGCAAACCGACATCGCGCTCACCGATGTGCATGTACCCGTGGAGAATCGCCTGGCATTTTCACGCAGCTTCAAGGATACCGCGAAGGTATTGACTGCCACGCGCTCAGGTGTAGCCTGGGAGGCGGTTGGTCACGCTGTCGCCGCATACGAGATTGCACTTTCATACGCGAAAGAGCGCATCCAATTTGGCAAATCATTGACGAGCTTCCAGATTATCCAGAGCAAGCTGGCTGCTATGCTGGCGAATGTGACGAGCATGCAGCTGCTCTGCCTTAGGCTCGGTCAACTTCAAGGTGAGGGCAAGATGACGGCCGCCATGGCATCGCTGGCCAAGATGAACAATGCGCGGCTGGCACGCGAGGTTGTTGCCGATGCCCGTGAGATGCTGGGCGGCAATGGTATTCTGCTGGAATATCACATTGCCCGCCACCACGCCGACATCGAGGCGGTGTTCACTTACGAAGGCACCGATACTATCCAGTCGTTGATTGTCGGGCGCGATATCACGGGTGTCCAGGCGTTCTCACCCCGCTCGTAGGGTGATCATTTACTGGGGCACACCATAGGTGTTGCCATCCTGGTCGGCGAAGACTCCCCACCAGCCCCACGGCTCCTTTTGGGGCTCCTCTTCAATGGGGACGCTGTTCGCCTTGAGTTGAGCGAAGGTCTCCTCGAGAGTTTTTCAACACGCTGTTTATGTGATAGGCTGTGAGGAACGAAAACCCTATTATTTAGGCAGGAGGAATATACATGAAAGCGGTGTTGTGCAAAGCATATGGACCGCCTGAGAGCCTGGTGATCGAAGATAAAGCCTGCGGGGTGAACTTCCCGGATACGCTGATCATCCAGGGCAAGTACCAGTTCAAACCGCCCATGCCCTTCTCACCGGGCAGCGAGGTTGCCGGTGTGGTGAAAGAAGTTGGAGCCGGTGTGGAGTCCGTGAAGACCGGGGACCGCGTGATTGCGTTCACCGGTCATGGAGGCTTTGCCGAGGAGGTTCTTGCCGAGGCAGCGCAGCTTATCCCCATGCCCGAAGGTATGGATTTCATTACCGCCTCCGCCTTTGTCCTGACCTATGGGACCGCCCATCACGCGCTAAAGGACCGGGCTCAACTCAAGCCTGAAGAGACGCTGCTCGTCCTCGGCGCGGCAGGCGGCGTGGGCCTGGCAGCGGTGGAGATCGGCAAGGTCATGGGAGCACACGTCATTGCAGCAGCATCGACCGACGAAAAGCTTGACGTGTGCAGACAACACGGCGCAGACGAGGTCATCAACTACAGCACCCAGGACCTCAAGGAGCGCGTGAAGGCGCTCACCGCAGGCAATGGCGTCGATGTCGCCTTCGACCCGGTAGGCGGCGATTACTCAGAAGCAGCCCTGCGCGGCATGGCGTGGAATGGCCGTTTCCTGGTTATCGGCTTCACGACAGGAGACATCCCGCGTATCCCGCTCAATCTGCCTCTGCTCAAAGGCTGCTCCATTGTCGGCGTATTCTGGGGCTCGTTCACTGCACGCGAACCCAGGCGCAACCAGGAACACCTCCAGGAGCTACTCACCTGGTTTGCAACGGGAAAGGTCAAGCCACTCATCTCCGCGACCTATCCGCTAGACAAGGCCGGGCAAGCTCTGAGCGACATGATGAACCGGAAGGTAAAAGGCAAGGGGGTGCTCCTGGCGAGTGAGAGCTGAAAACAAGAGGGCGACCGCGAGGGGA
>WNFM01333501.1_pt2 | contig 11732 bp, 11 predicted proteins | sample 5400271 | NCBI WGS metagenome assembly WNFM01 (sample SAMN13153352, study PRJNA577476) | soil metagenome | isolation source: 60 cm saprolite on Douglas fir-dominated hillslope | place: USA:California | collected 2013-09-17 | reverse complement strand
CGGTGCGCCGGCACGGCGTCGATGCCGCGGTGATGTTCGCCGACATCATGACCCCGGTCCTCGGCATGGGGCTCGACGTCGATCTCGTCGAGGGCGTCGGTCCGGTGATCGCCGAACCGGTGCGCACGATCGCCGACGTCGAGCGCCTGCGTGTGCCCGACCCGCACGAGGCGTTCGCGCCGCTGCTCGAGGCGATCCGCATCGTCCGCGGCGAGCTCGCGCCGGAGCAGGCCGTGGTCGGTTTTTGCGGCGGTCCGTTCACGGTCGCCGGCTACCTCGTCGAAGGAAAGCCGTCGCGCGAGTTCGCGACCGTCAAGAGGCTCATGTACTCCGAGCCCGACGTCTGGCGCGCGCTGATGGAGAAGCTCGCCGATTGCTTCGCCGGCTACCTCGCCGCGCAGGCGCGCGCGGGCGCCGATGTCGTCCAGCTGTTCGACTCGTGGGTCGGCGCGCTTTCGCCTGCCGACTACGAGGAGTTCGTCGCGCCGTGGTCGGCGCGCATCCTCGCCGCCGTCGACGTTCCGACGATCCACTTCGGCACCGGCGCGTCGACGCTGCTGCCAGCGATGGTGCGCGCCGGCGGAGACGTGATCGGCCTCGACTGGCGCATCGCGCTCGACGACGGTTGGGCGGTCGTCGGCGACGAGCGGGGCGTGCAAGGCAACCTCGATCCGGCCGTATTGCTCGGGCCGTGGGAGCGGATCGAGACGGCCGCCCGCGACGTCCTCGCCCGCGCCGGCGCACGCGCGGGGCACATCTTCAACCTGGGCCACGGCGTGTTGCCCGGCACCGACCCGGACGTCGTGTCCCGACTCACAGAGCTCGTGCAGGAGAGTACCGTCGAGGCACGTGTTTAACACCGCTGTGATCCTGATGGCGTACGGCTCGCCGGAGCGCGTGGCCGACGTCCCTGCGTACTACTCCGACATTCGCGGTGGGCGGCCGATTCGGCAGGAGCTGATGGACGACCTCGTCGCGCGCTATCGCAGCCTCGGCATCGAAGACTCGAATCCGTTGAACGCGATCACCGAGGCGACGCGCGCAGCGCTACAAGACGAGCTCGGGCTGCCGGTCTATACCGGGATGAAGCACTGGACGCCGCGCATTCGCGGGCTACCGCAAGCTGCTCGAGGATGCAGTCGGCGACCGTGCAGAGGTGGCGTTCATCGACAGCTGGCACGACGACCAGGGGTTCGTCTCGTTCCTCGCCGATCGCGTGCGCGACACGGAAGCTCACGTCGTCTTCACGGCACACTCACTTCCGGCGCGCATCCTGGATGAGGGTGACCCGTACAAGGATCAGCTGCTCGAGACGGCGCGTCTCGTTGCCGACACCGCGGGCGTCGAAGACTGGTCGTTCTCCTTCCAGAGTGAGTCGCCGACCGGTGAGCCCTGGCTTGGCCCGGACATCCTCGATCACCTCGAAGCGCTGTCGGCGCGCGGGGTCGACGACGTCCTGATCTGTCCCGTGGGCTTCGTGTCGGATCATCTCGAGATCCGCTGGGACATCGACACGGAGGCACAGGACAAGGCGCGCGAGCTCGGCCTGCGGCTCGAGCGGATCGAGATGCCGAACGACGATCCGCGTTTCGTGCGCGCGCTCGCCGAGATCGTCCGCGGCGCGACGGTAACCGCATGATCCCCGGCCGGATCGTCGCCGACCGCGTCTCGCGGACGTTTCGCGTCTACCCGAAGGCACAGCGCACGATCAAGGATGTGTTCGTCTCGCGCGGCCGCGGCGGTGTACGTGAGGTGCAGGCGCTGCGCGACGTGTCGATGTCCGTCGACCCTGGCGATGCCGTTGGCCTCGTCGGCCGCAACGGTTCCGGGAAGACGACGCTGCTGCGTGTGATCTCCGGGATCATCAAGCCGACCAGCGGCCGCATGGAAGCGGGCGGCCGCATCGCCTCGCTGCTCGAGCTCGGCGCCGGCTTCCACCCAGACTTCACCGGGCGCGAGAACGTCTACCTCAACGGCTCGATCCATGGACTGTCGCGGGCGAAGGTGCGGGAGGTGATGGACGAGATCGTCGCATTCGCCGAGCTCGAGAAGTTCATCGACCTACCGGTGCGCACGTACTCCTCCGGCATGTTCATGCGCCTCGGCTTCTCCGTCGCGGCGCACATCCAGTCCGACGTGCTGCTGCTCGACGAGGTGTTCGCGGTCGGCGACGAATCGTTTCAGCGCAAGTGCTTCGGGAAGATCGCCGAGTTCAAGAACCGCGGCGGCACGATCCTCTTCGTCTCCCACGACGCACAGGCGGTCGAGCGCCTCTGCGACCGCGCAGTGCTGCTGCGGCAGGGGGAGGTCGCGTTCGACGGCGAGACGCGCGAGGCGATCGCCGCGTACCGGCGGCTGCTCTCGGCCGATGCGAATCCCGACGAGCTGGAAGCGGGCCTGAAGGAGTGGGGAAGCGGCGAGGCGCGCATCGTCACGGCCCAGCTGCTCGACGACGAAGGCGACGAGCGCGTCCAGCTCGCCGCCGGCGAGCCCGCGACCGTGCGGCTCGTCGTCGCAGTGGATCCGGGCGTTGCCGCGCCGCGCGTCTCGCTCGAGCTGCGCGACGACGGTGGTCTGGTACTCGGCACCGTCACCCAGGACACGAGCGCACTTGGCTGGAACGGCGGTGGCGGCGAGCGCGAGCTTCGCTTCCGCTTGCCGCGGCTGCCGCTCGCGGATGGACGCTTCCATCTTCGCTTCGCGCTCACCGATGCCGAAAGCGGCCGGCCGCTGCACACGCTGGACGACGCGGTGCGCTTCTTCGTCTTCCCGGCGGGCCCCGAGACCGGCGCCGTGCTCCTCGATGGAACGTGGACGTTGCAGGAGATCGGCGCCACCGTCGAAACTCCGCGGGCATGAGCACGACAAGGGCATGTCCGGACTGGCCGACGCTGATGGAGATCGCGCCGGACGTGCAGTTCCGTCACTACACGCTGGCGGAGGCGCAGCTACCGGTCGACGCGTTCGTGCAGCTGGAGGGTGTCGACGCCGGCCAGGTGATGATCTGCTGCGACCTCGACGCGCACATCTTCAACCCGGATCACACGGACCCCCGCATCGTCGACGCCCTGCTCGGAACGCACTGGATCAACGTGCGTGAGCTGACGCGCTAGCCGCGTAGACGCGAACCTGATTCCCGACAGGGAACCAGATTCGAGCCTTTCGAACTTGAATCTGGTTCGGCTGACACCGAATCAGGTTCAGCCCTAGGATCGGTTCAGGCGAGCGGCATAGACTCGCAGGCGATGGGAGTGGCCCTCGCTCTTCTAGTCGCCATTGGGCTCGTTGTTGCCGCGCTCTATTACGGCGTTGTGTTCGCCTGGCGTCTCGTTCGGCGCAAGACTCGCTAGGAGCCGGCGCAGTCGGGACTAGCTGCGCGAAGTCGCGGGGACGCGGTGGCCGCCACCGCCGCCACCCGAACCGCCGAGCTGTCCCGCCAGGACGCGCATCAGCCACGCAGCTGCGAGGAAGCCTGCGAAGAACGTCGGCAGGACATACCCGAAGAGCGTCAGATAGACGCCGTGCGGCAGGCTGAGCAGCGGTGTCATGCCGAAGGACGAGACCTGCATGACCAGGAACGCAGCGCCGACGACGAGCATGGCGGAGCGAAGCGATTTGGGGCCGAAGCGCGGATAACGCGCGGCCACCCAGAGCGCCAGCACGGCGCCGGCCACGAGCTCCGCGCCTATAAAGACGCTCAGCGAGATCATTGGGCAGCTGCTTCCATCGAGGTGATCATCGCCTCGAGCGGTCGCTTGACTCAATCACCTACCTAGTTGTTGACCGGCCCGCTTCACTCCGGCCACTTCGGTGATCGGCCGGGTGTTCAGCACGTCGAGGGCTGTCGCCCAGCCGCGGCGCGCGGTGGCTACCGCGAGGCGCATGTTTCCGAGCCCACGCACCGAATGCGCGTCGGTTGAGCACGTGATCCGCACGCCCGCGCGGATCGCCTCACGCACCAGCTCGCCGCTGAGGTCGATGCGATCCGGCAGCCCGTTGGTCTCCACCGCGGTCCCCGTCTCGAGGCACGCGGCGAAGACTGCCTCGAGATCGACGTCGTTCGGCGGGCGGTGATTGATGATCCGCCCCTGCGGGTGGCTGATCGAGCGCACCGCCGGATGGTGGACCGCTGCGAGCGTGCGCTTCGTCAGCTGGTCCCGCGACTGGCGCTGGCCTGCGTGCACCGAGGCTTGCACCCAGTCCAGCTCCGCGAGGATGTCGTCGGGGAGGTCGAGCGTCCCGTCGGCGAGGATGTCGCACTCCGTGCCGCGCAGGATCCGGAACGGCGCTAGCTGTTCGTTCGCACTGGCGATCTCCTCGCCCTGGCGGCGGAGCTCGTCCGCGTCGAGGCCGGGAACGACGCGAACGTTGCGCGTGTGGTCGCAGATCGCGATGTACTCGTAACCGAGTTCGCGCGCCCCCTCCGCCATCTCGAGCACCGACGCCTTTCCGTCGGACCACGTCGTGTGCACATGCAGGTCGCCGCGGATCTGCGCGAGCTCGACGAGCGGCGGCGGCTCTCCGGCGTACGGCTCTTCCCGCAGCTCGGGCGGTAGATAGGGAAGCCCGAGCGTGCGATAGACCGACGCCTCGTCAGGGCCGGCAGGCAGCTCGCCAAGGGCCGCGACGTACGCCGTCGTGCCGGTCGCACGCAGAAGCTCCGTTCCGAAGCGCTCCGGCCGGGCGACCACCAGCTCGATCGGGACGCCGTCGACCGTCACGCCGAGCGCGCGCTGTTCTTCACGCTCGACGAGCGCAACGATTTCCGGCAGCCCGTGGAAGCGCTCGATCACGTCGTCGGGCCGGTCGGACGGGACGACGATCGCCAGCCGTTCCGACGAGTCGCGCCAGCGTCGCGGGTCGCCCGCAGCCTCACCGCCAAGCGCTTCGGCGATCCCGCCGACGAGCTGCCACGCACGGTTGAGCAACAAGCCGCGGCGCGGTGCCGTGCGCGGCCGCTCGAGTGCGTCGCGGAGCTTCGCTTCCGTCGAGGGGCCGATCCCCGGGACCCCGCGCAGCCGTCCGGCCACCGCGGCCTCCAGCAGCTGAGCGGCAGGTCGGCCATACGCTGTGGCCCGAGGCCCGCCATGCGCCCGATCCCGACCAGCTCGGGTTGCACTGCGCCCTCGAGCTCGTCGATCTCCGCCAGGGTGCCGGTCTCCACAAGCTCGCGGAGCCGCGCCTCGATCGAGGGGCCAATACCGCGAAGGTCTCGCGCCCGTCCGCTGCGCACCAGTTCTGCGACCGGCGCGGGTGTCGCCCTGATCAGCTCGGCCGCGCGACGATATGCACGCACGCTATAGACGCTCGCGCCGGCGAGAGCCAGTAGCGAAGCGAGCGTTTCGAGACGCTCTGCGATCGTCGCGTTGTCGGGGAGGGGCACCTGGGTAGTGTCCCCAAGAGATGGCAACCGTCGTCGTCCCCTTCCGCAGCACCGATCCGAAGCGCCGCCTCGCCGCGGTCGTCGAAGCCGATCGCGTCAGGCTCGCGCACGCGATGCTCGAGGACGTCCTGGCCGCGGCGCAGCCGCTCGGCGACATCCTCGTCGTCTCGGCCAAAGCGCCCAAGCTGCCCGACGGCGCCCGGCACGTACCGGACCCGCGTCATGGCCAGGGCGCAGCTGTGCGCGCGGCCCTCGACGCAGCCGTTGCTGCCGGCCTGTCCGGTCCGTACCTCGTCGTCAACGCCGACGTGCCGTGCGCGACCACGCGCGACTTGCTCGCGCTCGTCGGCGCCCTTCCCGAGCACGGGCTCGCGCTCGCGGTGGCGGCGGACGGGACGACGAACGCGCTCGCCTTTGCGGAGGACGGGCTGTTCGAGCCGGTCTACGGTCCCGGCAGCGCCGAGCGGTTCGCGGCGCTCGCGCCGTCGATCCGGATCGATGCGCCGAATCTCGTCGATGACGTGGACACGCCGGCCGATCTCGCGCGGCTCTCGGAGCGGCTCGGCGCGAACACGCGGCGCGTGCTGGCGTCGTTGCATCTCGAGTCCGCCGCGTGAACGTCGCGGTCCTCTCGGGCGGCGTCGGTGGCGCGCGGTTCCTGCGCGGAGTCGTAGGTGTCGTCGATCCAGGCAACGTTTCCATCGTAGGCAACGTCGCGGACGACATCGAGGTGCTGGGCCTTCGGGTCTCGCCCGATCTGGACAGCATCCTCTACACGCTGACTGGGCTCGCGGACGAGGAGCGCGGCTGGGGGCGCGCCGGCGAGACCTGGCAGGCGCTCGACACCGTCGCCGAGCTCGGGGGCGAGTCGTGGTTCAGGCTTGGCGACCGCGACATCGGGCTGCACCTCGTGCGGACCGAGCTTCTGCGGCACGGTGTGTCGTTGTCGGAGGCGACGGAGCGGATCACGCATGCGCTCGGCTTCGAGGCGGCGCTCCTGCCTGCCACCAACGATCCGCTGCGGACGTTCATCGAGACGGCCGAAGGCACCTTCCCGTTCCAGACGTGGTTCGTTGCGCGCGGCCATCGCGACGAGGTCGACGCCGTGCACTACGCCGGCTCGCCTGAGGCGAAACCCGCACCCGGCGTGCTCGAGGCGCTCACGGCAGCCGACGTGATCTTGATCGCGCCAAGCAACCCGTACGTCTCGATCGCGCCGATCCTGGCCGTCGCCGAGATTCGCGCCGCGCTCGAGCAGCGGACCGTTCCGTGTGTCGCGGTCAGCCCGTTGATCGGTGGCCTCGCAGTGAAAGGCCCCGCCGACCGGATGCTGCAGCGCCTTGCCGGCGGCACGACCCCCGCGCACGTCGCGTCGTGTTACGCCGGCTTGATCGACGCACTCGTGTTCGACTCAGCGGATGCGCCGGCCGACCTCGGCCGGGACGTGCGGAGCGTCGCGACCGACACGCTGATGACCGACCCGGAGGCAGCGCGCCGCCTCGCCGCCATCGCGCTCGACGCCGCGGGAGCGCACGCGTGAAGGTCGCGATCCTCGGGGGCACCGGCAGCTTCGGCCACGCGCTTGCCCATCGCCTCGCCGCGCTCGGCGAAGACGAGATCGTGATCGGCTCGCGAGACGCTGCCCGCGCGCACGATGCCGCGGCCGCGATCGCCGGCACGCACGTCTCGGGAGCGACGAACGAAGACGCGGTGCGCGGCGCCGACATCGCAGTGCTCGCCGTGAAGGCAGAAGGCGCGCTCGAGACGGCGCGCGACATTGCCGAGGCGCTGGGTGCGACGCCGCTCCTGTGTGTGGCCAGCGCGATCCAGGTGCAGAAGGGCGTCGGCGCTCTCCCGGATCCCGAGGCTCTCAGCCTCGCCGAGCGTGTGCAACAGCTCGTGCGGGCGCCCGTCACTTCGGGGCTTCATTCGATCGCCGCGGCGAACCTCGACGAGGCGCCGCCCGAGGAGGATGCGCTGATCTGCGGCGACGACGCGGACGCGAAAGAGCTGACGCTGCAGCTTGTCGGCAAGCTCGTCGCCGGCCGCGCGCTCGATGCAGGCCCGCTCGCCAGTGCGCGCGCGCTCGAAGGGCTCACTGCAGTGATCGTCAATCTGAACCGCCGCTACAACAGTCACGCCGGCGTGCGCATCACCGGGCTCGAATGATCTCGATCATCCCCGTGCACGGCCTGCCGGAGATCCGCGAGGGCGACGATCTCGCTGCGCTCGTGGTCGAGCTTGCCGAGCTCGAAGACAGCGACATCCTCGTGCTCGCGCAGAAGGGCATCTCAAAGGCGGAAGGTCGCGTCGTCCAACTCGAAGGGATCGAAGCATCAGAGACGGCCGTGCGCATCGCAGCCGGTGAGCGCGACCCGCGGGAGATCGAGGTGATCCTCGGCGAGGCGAAGAGCATCATCCGCGAGCGCGGCCCGCTCGTGATCACGCAGACCCAGCACGGGTTCATCTGCGCGTCGGCCGGTGTCGACCACTCGAACGCGCCAGGGCCGGGAATGCTCGTGCTGCTTCCGGTCGACCCCGATGCGAGCGCGCGCCGGATCCGCGAGCGCGTGCTCGAGCTCACGGGCCGCCCGGTCGGCGTCGTAATCACGGACTCGTTCGGCCGGCCGTTTCGCCAGGGCACGACCGACGTCGCGATCGGGATCGCCGGCATCCCGGCGATCATCGACCTCCGCGGGACGAAAGACCGCATCGGCTATGAGCTTCGCGCGAGCCGGACGGCGATCGCCGACGAGATCGCCGCCGCCTCCGATCTCGTCCGGGGCAAGGCCGAGGGCGTCCCGGCGGTGATCATCCGCGGGCTCCGGCTCGAGGGCGACGGAACGGCCCAGGAGATCGTGATCGAGCCCGAGCTCGACCTGTTCGCCTGACCGATTCCTGAACGCCGTCGGCGCCGGCGATGAGGCTCCTACAGGTTTTAAACAGGCCTTCACAAAATCCTTAGACATTCTCCGCGCGGCACCCTCCGACCCCCGGGGTACCGTCCCGCGGTCGTCGGGTGCGGATACGCCCACCCTCGCCCGGCTTACCCCCTCGAAGCCAACTGCGGACTTTCGGGCCAAAGGAGGACAACCAGTTTTGCGTTTCACCCTGCCGATAGGCCTTGCGGCGCTTGCGGCCATCCTGGCGTTTGCGCTCGTCGGATCAGCGTTCGCCCGCGAAAGCGTGCGTCCTGACCAGTCCGTTTCGATCGACGCGATGCGATCGATCGTCGACCACTACCGGACGCTGACCTGGACGTACGAGCGCGCCGCCCACCGGCGGAAGACCCCGACCTCGTTCAGCGACCATCGCAGCACCGACCGCGGGTACCTCCAGTGGTCGATCGACGCCTGGACGCGCCGGGCCGACCTCGCTCGGCGCGAGGCGCTCACACGGATCCAGCGGCGGCTCGAGGTCCGCCTGCCTCCGTCGCCGAGCCTGTACGCGCGCCTTTCGACCCGTGTGGCCTACAGCCGCCGCCTCGCCCTCAGCCTGCGCCGGATCTACCCCGGCAAGGTGACCCGCACCTTTGCGAGCGCCACCGCACCGACGGGCCGGCAGATGCTCCAGCTGTGGCAGTGGCGGAGCGCCCAGGCGGCAGCCGACATCGCGAGCCACAGCCTGGACACGGCGATTCCGCCCTCCCTCGGCGCCTCGTTTCTCTGCATCCACCACTACGAGGGCGCCTGGAACGCGAATACCGGCAACGGCTACTACGGCGGCCTGCAGATGGATCTGACCTTCCAGGGCCGCTACGGAGCCGATTTCGTCCGTCTTTGGGGCACCGCTGACAACTGGCCCTCCTGGGCCCAGCTCCAGGCGGCGGTGCGCGCCTACCAGTCCGGGCGCGGCTTCTGGCCCTGGCCGAACACGGCACGGGCCTGCGGCCTGATCTGACGCCAAAACCACCTGTCAGGAAGGCCTCAAGCCCGGAGGCCCCGGAGCCGATGGATTCCTGATGGTGAGGCAGATCGCGGCTCAAGACCCCATGCCTGGGGCGCCTGAGAACACTGGCAGCGGGCGCCCCGAGGCGCTCGTCGAGTCCTACCGCCGTTTGGCGGAGGTCTTTCACCACGTCCTTTCGGCGCAGAGCCTCGACACGCTGCTCGACCGCATCGCCGACACGCTGCGCGACCTGATGCCGTACGAGGCGCTCCACGTCTACGAGGCGGACGAGGAAGCGCGCGAGCTCGTCCCGGTCCTCGCTCGCGGCGAGTACGAGGACGAGATCATGCAGAGCCGATCGCTCTTCGGCGAAGGGATCACCGGCTGGGCCGTCGAGAACCGCCGCCCGGTCTGGACGAACCGTGCGCATCTCGACCCGCGCGTGCAGCACGTTCCCGGGACGCCGATCGAGCCCGAGGCGCTGATTACGGTGCCGCTGATTGCGCGCGGCGCGCTGAAGGGCGCGCTCAACATCTACCGCATCGGTGAGGACGCCGTCTTCTACGAGCACGAGTTTGAGCTCGCCAAGTGGTTCGCTGACGCCGCCGCGCTCGCGATCGACAACGCTCAGGTCAAGGCGCGCCTCGAGCACCTGGCGCAGACCGACTCACTCACCGGTCTCTACAACCACCGCTTCTTCCACGAGCGCCTTCGGTCGGAGCTGACGCGCGCGTCGCGCTCGCACGACCCGGTTGCGGTGCTCATGTTCGATCTCGACGACTTCAAGCGCGTCAACGACGTCTACGGCCACGGTGCCGGCGACCAGTTGCTCGTGCAGCTCTCACGGCTCGCGCTCGAGACCGTGCGCGGTTCCGATGTCGTCTGCCGGGTCGGCGGCGAGGAGTTCGGCGTGATCATGCCGTCGTGCGACGCGGGGGACGCACTCGCGCTCGCGGCGCGTTTCACCGAGCGGCTGCGCGAGGTCGAGTTCGAGCCCGCCGGCCACATGACCGTCTCGATCGGCATTTCGCAGGGACCGCAGCACGCGATGAACCCGCGCGAGCTCATCACCTGCGCCGAGGCCGCGATGATGACCGCGAAGGCGCGCGGCAAGGATCAGACCGTCCTCTTCGACGACGGGGCAACCGAGCGCCCGGAGCCGGGCTCAACCCGTGATGTGCGCTCGGTCGCGCACCTCAAGATGCTGCAGTCGCTCGCCGGGAAGCTGAACCGCCTGAACGACGTGCAGCAGATCGGCGCGACGATCGCGACCGAGCTGCGGTTGCTGATCGACTACCACAACTGCCGTGTTTCTCTGCGCGACGGCGACGAGCTGCGTCCGATCACGTTCGTCGGCGATCACTACCCCGGCCTCAGCAATGCCGCGGACGCGTACACGACGAAGGTCGGCGTCGGCATCACCGGTCGCGTGGCGGAAACCGGCGAGTCGCTGCTCGTGCCGAACGCGCTCGAGTGTGAGTTCGCGATCAGGATTCCCGGCACTGAAGAGCTCGAGGAGTCGATGGCGGTCGTGCCACTGCGGTACGGCTCGCGCGTCACCGGCGTGATCGTGATCTCGAAGCTCGGCCTCAATCAGTTCGACGACGACGACGTTCGCCTGCTCGAGGTTCTCGCCGGCCAGGCATCGGTCGCGCTCGAGAACGCGCGCCTCTATGAGCAGCAGCGTCTCGAGGCGGAAGCTGCGAAGGAAGCGGCCGAGATCGCGAACTCGTTGCTGGAAGCGAGCCGCGAGCTCGCGACGGCGGAAACGCCAGAGGACGTCCTCGGCCGCAGTGTCGAAGTGACGACGCGCGTGCTCGGGACCCAGCACGCGGCGCTATGGATCGAAGAGGAGACCGAGCCGCACGACCTCGTCGCGCGCGCGTCGTTCGGCTACACGCCTGAGCTCGACCCGTTGGGGCGGAGCCGCTATCCGCGTGCGCTCGCGCACGACTGGCTCGAGCGCAGCGAGCCGTTCGTGCTCGAGTCGGCCGACCTCGCCAAGATCGAAGGCTTCAGCGGCGAGAGTGCAGCGCGGTTGGTCGTGGCGCCCTTGAGACTCGAGCACAATCGCGTCGGCGCGTTGACCGCGACGATCGGCGATCGCGTTCTCGACGACCGCCAACTCCGCCTGCTCGCCGGCCTCGCGCACCAGGCGAAGCTTGCGATCGAGAGCGCGGAGCACTACCTCAGCCTCGAGCGCACGTTCGTCTCGACCGTCGCGGCGCTCGCCAATGCACTCGAAGCGAAGGACGACTACACGGCCTCGCACGCGCGGTGGATCACCGATATGTCGATGCTTGTCGGCCGCGAGCTCGGCTTCGACCGGGACGCCATGAAGCGGCTCGAGCTCGGTGCGCTCTTCCACGACATCGGCAAGATCGGGATCCCCTCCGAGATCCTGCAGAAACCCGGCCCGCTGACCGACGAGGAGTTCGAGATCGTCAAGGAGCACCCCGAG
>WNFM01197437.1_pt3 | contig 11734 bp, 9 predicted proteins | sample 5400271 | NCBI WGS metagenome assembly WNFM01 (sample SAMN13153352, study PRJNA577476) | soil metagenome | isolation source: 60 cm saprolite on Douglas fir-dominated hillslope | place: USA:California | collected 2013-09-17 | reverse complement strand
GATAGTAGGAGTCACCGCCGAAGGAGCCAGAGCAGGAGCACCAGGAGCAGCCCTCCCAGGCCAAGCAGGAGGAGCGCGGTCAGGCGCCACCCATGCGACAAGAACACCACGCCGAGTGCGATGATGATAAGCAGTGACGCGAGAATCGGCAGGAGTGCTTCTCGTTGGAAGACCGGTCGAGCCTGATGCTGCTTTTGCAAGGATGCCGTTGCCCTCGGTGCAGCGTCTTGTTCAGCAAGCGGTCGAGAAGGAGCAAGGGACGTTGTCCTGGGGAGTTGCACCTGTGGGATACGAGCCGTCAACGCATGCCAGAACGCCTCGACCGTCTCAAATCGCTCTTCACTCCTCAGTGCCAGCGCGCGCCCAAGCGCCTGGGCCACCGCCGGAGGGACGGCCGGTGCGAGTTGGTCTGCTGGCTTGAGTGGGTCACCCGCTGGGCTCCAACTCCTCGTAGCTCGCGTGATGGCGTCGGGGGGAATCGTCCCGGTCAACAAGGTGTAACACGTTGCTCCCAGGGCATAGATATCGGTGCGAGGCGTGGTTCCACTGCTATACTGTTCAGGTGCCGCATAACCAGGTGCCCGGTGTCGAAGCGCAACCGTTTTGGCGTCTGGGTTGTATTCCTTGGCGGAGCCAAAATCAACCAGGACGGCCTCAGCGGCTCCTGTCGGCACGATGATATTCGCCGGTTTGATGTCGCGATGCACGATCGGCGGGTCCTGGCGATGCAGATAGATCAGCGCATCCACGACCGGGTCCAGCAGCGCCAGCGCTAAGGGCAGTGCAAAACGCTGGTCGGGTTGCTCTTGTCGTAAGGCTTCCAGGTCCCTGCCCTGAATGTAATCCATGAGGATATACACGCGCTTGAGTTGGTTCTGTTCGAACATATGATGTACGCGGGGCAGGGCGCGGTGGTCAAGCCGCTTGAGGACCTCGCCTTCAAAGACAAAGCGCTCCCGGTCTTGCTTGTTCGGACAAATCACCTCTTTGAGGGCAAACACCTTATCCTTGGCGCGTCCCTCGCTGACGAGATAGACAGCACCAGATCGCCCCTCGCCAAGCAGACGCTCGATCACATAGCGGTTTCCCAGGGGATCTCGTACGGTCACTCCCCTGGGAAGCTTGATCTGTCCTTGTTGCATACTCCACCTCATACGGAGGATAGCTGAGCCATTCCAAAAACCCCCCATAAATTATAGACAATCATCAATAGAGCTGAACTTCCTCATCGATAGAATAGTACTTTAGTACTACAATGAAGGACAAGATAGCAGGATAAGGACGTGCCGGAGTTATAAGAGAGCTTTGGTACGTTATCCACTATGGTTGCGCGCTGGGAACGGTGGCTGTAAATAGCTCCTGATCACCAGTACGGGTGTCATTCCAGATGGGATGGACGAACGAGTTGTCTGCGGCAAGACCTTGATAATCTCCAATGAACTGCAGCCCGCTCTCGTCCACTGGTGCCCTGACTGCGGGGTCCCAACTCTGTGTGGTCACCAGGACATTTTTGAAAAACGAGGCTCCATGATTGATGGACTGGGCGAGGTAGACATCGATACGCCGATGCCGTGGATCTCGACGGGTATCGAAAAACGCGATGCTCACGACGCCGTCTGGTGCGATAGCCATCTGCGGTTGGAACTGGTTGGCAGCATCCTGCGGCGGATCATCGTTGACGCGCACGGGTTCTGACCAGGTCTGCCCATTGTCCCGGGAGGTTGAGAAGAGAATGTCGGCATCCCTCTTACCTTTGTTCGACCAGCTAATGTAGAGCTGGCCGGTTTTTGGATCACAGGCGAAAGCGGGTAGGGAAAGATTGCGATACTTTTCAGGAGGAAAGGTGCCGATGATGTCGTCAACGAATGAGATAAACACCGGCGCACTCCAGCTATTGCCACCATCGTGTGAGAAGACCGCCATCAGCCGCGTTGGAATGGACCCGCTCATGACGTCAATGTAGGGAGTAGCAACGACGATGGTCCCATCAGGCTGGATAATGGGAATAGCTCCTTGAGCGCCATCACACCGGGTCGAGTTGGCCGGGTGACCTGGTGCGAGATTTGTGCAGAACGGTGCACTCCCCTCGATCAAGCTGACCGGTGAGAAGGTTTTACCGCCATTGGTCGAGCGGGAGAAGGCCAGATTCTGGCTGCAAAAGTTGCCGTTGCCACAGGGACCGCCATGATCGTAGGACCAGACGACGTAGACGCTCCCGGAGTATTTTCCCCGTGTCTGGTCAACGACTATCCAGGGCTTGTCACTGAACACCTTTTGTGGTCTCGTCTGAAAGACGCTCACCGGGAGGCCGAAGGTCCTGCCAGTATCGGTCGATTTCAGGACGGAGATACCGCTCTGCCTGTCATTAATATGCAAGACCGCCGCGTAGACCTCGTGATGGGGACCGAAGGCGAAACTCGGGTCGGAGGTACTGGTGCCGGCATCAAAGCCGGGAAGGATTCCCCCATCGATCCAGGTGCAGCCACCATCGAGTGAGCTGACGTAACCAACCTGGAAGCGATAGTGGGCAATACTGGGGAAGAATTTGGCACCGCCGACAAGGTGTTGCGGGTTGTTTGGGTCCTCGGCCATCATGGTTTCACTGTGCGCCTGGTAGATGTCATGGCTGATGCGAATGTTGGCATACGGCGGCTGAGAAGGATGGCCGATGGTGACGCATCTTCCCCCTCCTGGGAGAGTATACAGCGGCGTCGGCATGGGATGCAGAGGGCCGGTGACGGGATTACATGAAGAAAGTACCATGATCAACAGGAGTAGCGCCGACGTGGCACCACGGGATCGCTTGAATGCATGGCATATGTTCAAGATTCTACCTCCTCTCCTTTTGTGAATGAAAAAGAGCGCAGACGTTTGAAATGCGCAGCAGACCGTCCTGCGAGAGTACACCCGGCGAGAAGGCGAATACCCTCTGTTCCGCGTCCCATATATTCAAGCTGCTGCCACTGCTCCCAGAAGCCAGCTGCTTCCCCTCCGGTGACCAACTGATCTTGCGCATGGAGTTGCCAAATGGAACTCCGTTGGGTGTAATACGTACATGCTCGTCTTTGCCTCACGATTCCATCCCCGCACGATGTCATGATCGCTCGACCACATTAGGGGAGAGAGACATCCCCTGTTCTGGCTACCTTGTACATCCATCCTGAAGAAACTGTGAGTAGCAGGAGCAGAGAGATGTCAGAAGCAGAAATAAAGGAAAGGGAGAAGCGAACTCATGTCCGCTTCCCTCCTAAAAACAGTCATGCCCCGTGCTTCGCCCTGGTTGTATTGAGCATGCCCATATCTACTTCCTACGACGCCTGAAGGAGCTAGAAGCCAGGAAGCCTAGCCATCCTAGCCTGGGGGTGAGCCATTGATCCAGTCCATAATAACGTCCCGCAGAGAGGAAGAGCAGCACGGCAAAGAGGACCGCGTAGGGAAAGGCGGTCCCTATATCCGTACTGACGCCGGCTATGTAGGGTCCTCCAAAACCTTCAGGGATGGCCCAGATGCCCAGTGACAGGAAAATGCCGACGATATACGTCAAGTTGCTGAAGAGGCCAAGAATCAAGAAGGCCGCTACCACCGTCTCTGTCGAGGCCAGGATACGAGCAAAGAGCAACGGATTGACACTGACAGCGTTCGCCCAGAAGGAGATCCAGCCCTGAATGAGCGCGGGTTGACCACCCTTAGCTACTGCAACTTGTGCAACGAATGAGTTTTGAAACTGGGGGAGCCACTGCAATAGAGCGGCAACGACCCAGACCAGACCGAAGATGATACGCGCGATGCCAACCCCTCGCTCTCGCCAGTTCAGCGGTCTGGGACGATGTGACGAGACAGGTGTCTGACGCAAAGGCGATGTTGTTGTGTTGTTGATCATGAAAATTATCCTTTAAATCTAAATCAAATTGGCGCGAATACTACATTTGCATATAGCTAAAGAGGACCTTCAACCACCAGCTTCATGCGATACTAAGGAGTCGTCATGATTTGACAGTCATTGGCGATTGCTATGTTCTCCGTTTCAGAGACAGAATCACCCACCTGGCTGCATCATCATGAGGATGTTGAGTAGCATAGTGCCGATTTGGCCATTCTTGATAGCCCGAGACCAGGGGCTTCAATTGAATGTTGCTGTGTAGAATTTTTCTTACACAAATAGATTCGGCGGAGGTTACACAATAAGCGTTAGGGAAGACATTCATGATCACGTTCTCGGCGCGGCTTCTTGATAGCCCGTTGGAAACGTCACTGTCGCGGCTAGCCTGCGACTCATCCAACGGCGAGGAGTGCGCTGTGCTCAGGCAAGACGTAAGGATTAGGTAATTCAGTCTAGAAGGTTCCCAGGGCAACGAGATGGAGGAATTACACGATTCTGACGATGTGCTCCTGCTTCCCTCCGAGGTATATCTAGTGTTGTAGTGAACGGCACAGAAGATTTCTCGAGCTATAAGCCCCTTCGCTTAGAGGAGGGTTGGTAGACACTAAGTAAAGAAAGAAAGAAGTGAAACACCTATGCTAGCTACTTTGCCTGAGCGGGATATCAGAGAAGTTCCCATAGATATACAGGAATTCCAAACATTCTATCAGCAGAATCTTGGCTCGATCTATCATTATATGTATAGCAAAGTTGGCAACAGAGAAGTGGCCGAGGATCTGACGTCACAAGTTTTTCTCAAAGTAGTAAGCAGCATCGATTACCAGCGCAGCCGGCCAAGCATGCAACAATGGCTGTATCTCATTACGCGCACGACTCTCGCGGACCACTGGCGAACTCATTATCGTCTACCATCGAGTTCACTGGACGAATTATTAGACGCTGGCTGGGAGGGTCCGGCTGGAGAAGAGCTGACCGCAACAAGCAGCAGTACCGCAGAGCGGGTGCAGCACATCCTGCAAGCATTGCCTGAGAGGTATCGAGAGGTCTTGAAATGTCGCTTTCTCCTCAAACTCTCGATAAAAGCCACTGCTCAAAAGATGGGAGTGACCGTGGCAAACGTCAAAGTAATGCAGTTTCGTGCGCTCAAATGCGCTGCTGCTCTCGCACCAGTTGCCACAGAACAATAATGTTAAGCATTGTAGAAGTATCTCCTACCAAACTCCGCAAGCCCCGCTTTTAATCATCTCTTCCCATTACCTCCTGCTAGCTTAAAAGCTGGTACAGAGCAGACAGCTTATCGCATTTTCAAAATGTTGTCATCATTTGACCGCAGGGCTATGTAAAAGTTGAGCAAAGCAGGGATCCAAGGGGCGGCCGCCCCTTGGCGGGGTGTGGGGTGTCCCCACCTTTTCCCCCTTTCCAGGGGTGGAAGGGGAAGAAGAGGACTTTTAAACAACCCTGATTTGACCGAACCATGAGTTGAAATTCTGCCACCGGTAGCGTATAGTAAATGCAGCATTCGCTAGAGAGTATCAACGCCCCCTTGGGAGTAGCCTTCCGTTTGTCTAGTGAATTCATTTTGTATAGGTTCCTTGTTTCAGTAGTCAGTATGCTACCAGGAGGTGTGAGCTTGGCCGATCGAGTGGGGCAGCAGCTTGGTAACTATCGCCTCATCCATCTGCTTGGGAAAGGGAACTTCGCTGAAGTCTACCTGGGGGAGCATATTCACCTGAACACGCAGGCCGCCATTAAAGTACTGCATGGGCAATTGGTGAGGAATGACGTCGAAGGCTTTCTCACCGAGGCGCGCCTCATTGCTCACTTACGGCATCCACATATCATTCAAGTCCTGGACTTCGGTGTGGAGGATGATATCCCCTTTCTGGTTATGGACTATGCTCCCCATGGCAACCTCCGCCAGCGTCATCCTAGAGGTACACGGCTCCCGCTAGACACGATCAACTCCTACGTCAAACAACTAGCTAGTGCCCTACAATATGCGCACGATAAGGGATTGATCCATCGCGACATCAAGCCGGAGAATATACTACTGGGGCACAACAACGAGGTCTTGCTCAGCGACTTTGGTATTGCCATCGTGAGCCAGAGTTCGCGCTCCCAGCATACGCACGAAACAGCAGGAACCATCGCCTACATGGCACCCGAGCAGCTTCAGGGCAAGCCGTGCCAGGCCAGTGATCAATATGCGTTAGGAGTCGATGTCTATGAGTGGTTATGCGGAGATCGCCCCTTTCACGGGACGTCCAGCGAGCTGTATAGCCGGCATCTGTTTGCTCCTCCCCCGTCACTGCGTGAGAAGGTCCCGACCATCCCAGCTATGGTGGAGTACGTGGTATTGAAGGCACTGGCTAAAGACCCGCAGAAACGTTTTGCCAGTATACAGACCTTTGCCACAGCCTTTTCCAGGGCCTGCGAAGCAGAATCATCTGGGCGGATGCTCTCTGCGCTTGCTCCCCATTCCTCCAGGGAAAACCCGGCCAAAACTGAACGCATGCTGGACCAAAGGAACGTACGTTTGCACAACCTGCCTGCACAGCTCACCCCGGTGATTGGACGCGAACAAGAGCTTCAGGCAGTGTGTACACTCCTGCGTCGACCAGAGGTGCGCCTCGTGACCCTCACGGGCCCGGGCGGCGTCGGTAAAACGCGCCTGGGCTTGCAGGTAGCGACTGACCTGCTCGATGACTTTGGTGGCGGTGTCTACTTTATCCAATTGGCCCCCGTCAGTGATCCCACGCTGGTCATCGCCACTATCGCCCGGACGCTCGAGGTCAAAGAAACAGGAGAGCGACCATTTCTCGACCTGCTTATATCTTACATACGCGACAAGCACCTGCTACTGCTGCTGGACAACTTTGAGCAGGTGATGCCGGCGGCACCAGGGCTTTCGGACCTCTTGGCCGATTGCCCTCAACTGAAGATACTGGTAACGAGTCGTGCTGTGTTACACTTACGTGGTGAACACGAGTTTCCCGTACCGCCACTGGAGCTGCCAGACCTCACTGATCTTCCAGAGAGCGAAATCCTCTCAGAGTATGCGGCAGTGGCCCTTTTCCTGGAGCGAGCAAGGGCCGCCAAGCCAGACTTCCAGATGACCCCCGCCAACACCCGGGCTATCGCTGAGATCTGCGTTCGCCTGGACGGACTACCTCTCGCCATTGAACTGGCAGCAGCACGTATCAAACTGCTTCCCCCACAGGCGCTCCTGGCGCGTTTGGAACGTCGATTGGATGTGTTGACGAGCGGGGCGCGGGATCTCCCTGCGCGGCAGCAGACACTCCGCAACACGATTGCCTGGAGTTATAATTTGCTGGATATCGAAGAGCAGCGGCTCTTCCGGCGCCTCTCCGTCTTTGTTGGCGGCTGCACACTGGAGGCGGTGGAGGGTCTCTATAAAGCTCTCGGTGATGTACCAGCATACGTGTTGGACGGGATGGCGTCGCTCATCGATAAGAGCTTGCTGCGACAAACAGAGCAGGAGGGAGAGGAGCCGCGCCTGCTGATGCTAGCGACGATCCGCGAGTATGGGCTGGAGGCTCTGGCTGCCAGCGGGGAGATGGAAAGCACCCGGCAAGCCCATGCACTCTACTACCTGCGACTTGCGCAGGATACGGAGGTGGAGGTTGGAGGCCCACGGCAAGCCGCCTGGTTGGAGCGCTTAGAGCGGGAGCATAACAACCTGCGAGCGGCATGGCAGTGGTCGTTAGAGCAAGCTGGGGATGAGGGGGCCATAGAGGGCGAGCGCGGCATGGAGACAGCCCTGAGGTTGGGGGGAGCGTTGGGAAGATTCTGGGTCGTACACGGGCACATCAGTGAAGGGCGTAACTTCCTGGAGCGCGCCCTGGCAGCAAGTAAGGGAATCGAGGCATCCGTGCAGGCGAAAGCGCTCATCGTTACGGCGAACCTGGCCTTCATCCAGAGCGACTATGATCGCGCAGAGCCCCTGTTTCAGGAGAGCCTGGCGCTGTACCGGGAACTCGAAGACCAACACGGCATAGCGTTTGCGCTCTCTATGTTGGGGAGTGTGGCCTGGACGAAAGGCAATATGGCTAAAGCACGCACCTTGACGGAGGAAGCCCTGGTGATCTCTAGGCAGGTGGACGATATGGAGCGTGCTGCCAACTCACTCTTTATTCTAGGGCTGCTGTCCAGCAGCCAGGGTGAGTACACAAGGGCGTGCGCCCTGTACGAGGAGAACCTGGCAATCCACAGGGCAATGGGGAACAAGAGGGGTATCGCCCATGCGCTCTCCCAATTGGCACAGGTGCTCCTTGTTGCCCAGGTGGATCGGGCGAGGGTGAGCTCGCTGCTCGAGGAATGCCTCGCGGTCTCGCGGGAGGTGGGCTTCAAGGAGGGGATTGCGGCGTATTATGGCGTCTCGGGGCAGCTAGCGCTCAGCCAGGGCGACCTCGTCAAAGCACGCTCGCTTGCCGAGAAGAGTGTGGCGGTCTACAGAGAAATAGGGCACCGGCATGGCACTGCCAACTCGCTTGGCCTTTTAGGGAAGGTGACCGCTCTCGAAGGTGACTATGCAGCAGCACGCACGCTCTACGAGCAGAGCCTGGCGATTTCGAGTGAGCTGGGCGAAAAATGGGTAGCCGCGGTGTTCCTGGTGGCCTTGGGGCAAGTCGTTGCGGCACAGCGACAGTTAGCGTGGGCGGCACAGTTGTGGGGGGCATCGGAAGCCTTACGCGACGCTAGTGGCACACCCATCCCTCTCTCCCAACTCGCTGACTATGAGCGCTCGGTCTCGGCCGCGCGTGTCCACCTGGGAGAAAGAGCGTTCGCTGCCGCGTGGGCCCAGGGACGATCCATGACACCGCTGCAAGCACTCGCCGCTCAGGGGCAAAAACCGACCCCAACGCCGGCTACGACGGTGACCCCACCATCAACCTATCCTGATGGGCTGACTGCACGGGAGGTGGAGGTGCTGCGCCTGGTAGCAAGAGGCCTTACCGACGCCAAGGTCGCCGAAGAGTTGGTGCTCAGTCCCCGTACTGTCCATGCGCACCTCAGTTCTATCTACAACAAGCTAGATATTACCTCGCGCAGCGCGGCAACGCGCTATGCCATCGAGCACAACCTCGCCTGAGCTCTGGCTCGCTCTGCTACGCGTTCAGCTTTGTCCTCACCACCGCCGGCGACAGGATGCTTCCTCATTACAAGCTAGGTAATTCTGTCCAGAGGGCTCCCAGAGCATAAAGGGAGGGAATTACACGATTCTGTCGATGTACTCCTGCTCTCTAATAAGGTATATCTCTCAGTGGAGCCCTTGGCATAGGTTTCAAGTAGAAACGGGACCTCTGAGAAATCTATGCTATGAAAGCTCTAGAATTTGATACCAACAGACATGAAGGAGGCTTTTTATGGATAGCATTACTATTACGCTGCTTGTGATTGGTGTCATCGTTGTTATTCTTCTACTGTTACTCCTCTCTGCAATTCGTGTAGTACAGCAGTATGAGCGAGGTGTAATCTTCGTCCTGGGTCGTTTGATAGGTGCGAAAGGGCCGGGAATATTCCTTGTCCCACCCTTTATCACACGCATGACAAAAGTTGATCTGCGCATTGTGACGCTAACGGTGCCACCGCAAGAGGTAATCACAAGAGATAACGTGACGATTAAAGTCACAGCGGTGATCTACTTCTACGTGATGGACCCGGCTGCTGCTGTCGTGAACGTTGTGAATTACTTGCAGGCAACCACGCAGATTGGTCAAACGACGTTACGTAATGTGCTTGGCCAGTCGGAACTGGATGAATTGCTTGCCCAGCGCAATAAGATCGACCGGGAACTGCAAGCGATTATCGATGAACAAACTGAACGTTGGGGCGTGAAGGTAACGGCGGTGGAGATCAAGGACGTTGAGTTGCCTACCACAATGCAGCGTGCTATGGCAAAGCAGGCGGAAGCCGAACGCGAAAAGCGCGCCAAGATTATTCATGCTGAAGGCGAATTGCAGGCCTCCGCGCAACTTGCAGAGGCAGCGAAGATGATAGGTTCACAACCCGCCACACTACAACTGCGCTACCTGCAAACTCTCACGGAAATCGCTGTTGAGAAAAACTCGACCATCATCTTCCCTCTACCAATTGACCTGATCGAGCCGATGATAGATTTGATGCATCGAAACAATGGTACGGCCGCAAATGAGCGCCGTGATGGACCTGTACCTTCTTATCCACAACTCTAGAGAAGTGCAGGCAACCAGCCGGGGAAGTGTCAGGTCCTCAGATTACTTCCCCCTGTTGCTGGCCTCGCCGCTGCCGGATGAATGCTTCTTCATCACTACCAAATGCAAAGAGTCCTACACCCACAACAGTTAGGTAATTCTGTCTAGCGGGTTTCCAATGTAATGAAAGGAAGGAATTACACGATTCTGTCGATGTGTTTTTGCGCCCCGGTGAGGTATACCTTTTCTTGGAGCTCATAGCGCGGATATTTACCCTGGCTCCATTATGGACAAAGCCCTGTTTTAAGAAAAAATGCTCTGGTCCAGTTGTGGAAGGGGAATTACTTATGCAACACCTGTTTTCTGTGCCTGCTAGCAGGCACTCCAATAACCGCCGGCAGGCCTATGTGCTGCTCCTGCTTGGAGTCATCTTCCTCGCCGTTGCCTGGTCGGGCATGCTCAATACCTATTCGCTGGGTGTGCTGCTCTTCGGTCTTGGAATGTTGGGAACTGCGCATCTCAACCCCAGGCGCTTCCTCTCAGCAGGTTGGTTGATGACATCACTAGGAGTGGCAACCTTCCTCATGTTTCGACACTATATTCCAGACAGCCAGGTTCTTACCGCTCACATCCTTGCGATTGGGCTGGGGCTGCTAGGTATTGCATGGATGGCTCATCGCGGCTATATAGGCGCGGGAGCGTTGACACCAGGCCTTTTTGTTGTAGGATTTGGGGTCATCGAATATCTACAGTCGGCACATCTCATCCCCTCTACTTTTGTTCCTTTCGTGCTTTCCCTTTGGCTCCCTGGATCTGGCCTCTTTGCGCTTGGACTGATCTCTTTGGCGACAACCCATTGGCCTTCAACACAGGAAGATGTGAAAGAACGAGTGCAGAGTGGAATAACCGGCCGGGAATAGTTTGAAAATCACTGAAAGCGGCAAGTTTTCCGAAAGGAGTGTTGAATTATGGCAATAGTCAGTACTGTAAATGACAAGATACATAATTCATTACTTTGCGAAACGGATGATGTGGAAGACAGTAGCGAAACCGATACACTGAAGGCACTGCATGCTCGCTCACGACGTACTACCACTGCACGCCATACTACAGGCACCGAAGATGCCCTTAAGAGCTACCTGTGTGACATTCGTGGACTTAGTCTCCTTCTCACACCTGCTGAGGAGGTCGAGCTCGCGCAAAGAGCCGCTGCTGGCAATGAACTGGCGCATCGCCAGCTGATCGAGTCAAATTTGCGCCTGGTTATTGCGATTGCGCGCCGGTATATTGCTACCGGCGTACCTCTCGTAGACCTCATCCAGGAGGGAAACCTGGGGCTGATGCGTGCCGCCGAGAAATTTGACTACCGGCGCGGCTGCCATTTTGGCACCTACGCCACCTGGTGGATTCGCCAGGCGGTCAGCCGTGCTGCTAGCGATCAGTCGCGTTTGATTCATGTGCCAGAGCATGTAGCGATGCGCTTACGCAAGGTAAAACGTGTCGCGGGACAACTCTCGCAAGAGTATGGATTGGATCCCCCGCCTGAACAAATAGCTGATGCATGCAATATGGACCTGAACGAGGTTATCAATTTACTCGACATAGTCGAGCAGCCAGTTTCTCTTGATACACCTATGGACGATGATATCCGCTCTTCGCT
>WNFM01183117.1_pt4 | contig 11734 bp, 6 predicted proteins | sample 5400271 | NCBI WGS metagenome assembly WNFM01 (sample SAMN13153352, study PRJNA577476) | soil metagenome | isolation source: 60 cm saprolite on Douglas fir-dominated hillslope | place: USA:California | collected 2013-09-17 | reverse complement strand
TATGGGACCACTGTCTGTAGCGGCGGCACATCATAGGGATTGTACAGGGAACTCGGTCCGGTCAGGTCGAGCAGCGTGACGGCCGGAGCTACGAAGACGATGAGCATAGCCCCCAGGCCCGTGCCCAGCAGAAACGCCAGGATGTAGACGAAGCCTTGCTCCCACAGCAGCAGTGCAGCGACCTCACGCGGTGCCATACCCAGCGCACGCATGAGAGCAAAACTGGTGAGCCGGTTGAAGGCATTGAGCCAGGATGAAAGTAAGGTGCCTATCAGGGCAAGCAGCAGTGCAGCGCCCACCCCAATCGCCAGCGCACCGATGATATCGAGGTGTGTACTGTTGTCCTGGTTGAGAACAGTAAGCATACGCCGGTCTTGCAGGTCCGGCAGCATATTGCGGATATGAGCAAGTGAAGAGGCATCATCATTCGTACGCAACCAGACGGTATTGGGCGCTAAGACCATGCCGATCTCTTTCGCATAGACGGTAGCATAGCTCTGGTAATCGACGATAAGGCCGATGTCACTATCGGGGTTCGCAGGTGTATTGTAGGTGCCCGGGATATAGTTGACCTGGGCAAGTGCAATAAAGGTCACTTGCAAGGTATGGGAATCGTTCATAAACAACGTGAAACTGGCCCCCGGCGAGAGTGCGTATTTTTGCCAGAGCGTGGAATCGACCAGGGCATAAACAACTTTGTGTGTGGTGGCATCAGAGCGGTGTGCGACGAGTTGCGCAGCCAGGTCAGGCAGCGGCTGCGCTGAATCTTGTGCCGGCCACAGAGCCGTGTGGGCGTAGGTATTGGTATCGACCGCGAAAATGTGGATATCTCCCAGGGGATTGTTTATGTCATCGCTATAGCCAAGCGTTGCTGATTGGACTCCCGGCAGGGTACTATACTGTGTTTTCAGTGCGTTGAAGGTTTTGAAGGCATCAGGCGCAGGGAGAGGCCCACTGAAATCAGCCCCTACGGCGAAGGTCGCGGCATCGGCGGTGCGTGCCTGCTTCGTCGTCATCAGGGTGAGCAAATAGCAGGATGCGGCGATGGCTAACGCCAGCAGCACAACGATGCGCGCAGCCGGATGCGGCGCGCGTTGCCCCTGGACAAAAGCCAGGACAGCGGGTGCACTGCGCTTTTTCGTGGCAAGAGCAGCCGCCAGGCGCAAAATGTGCGGGAAGAGGCGCAGAAAGAGCATAAGCAGCGCGGCGACAAGCAGGGGCGGTGCGATAAATCCCACTATCTTCACCATGTTGTAGATAATAGAGTCGGAGGCCTGCGCCGCGACAAAGACCTGCCACAAGGAGCTATAGACGATGTAGCCGGCCACGATCAGCACTACAACGAACAGATCCAGGTTGAGACGCCGCCAGAACGGTACCTGTTTTATACGCGAAGACTCGCGGCGCAAGGTCACAATATCCAGTTTCGAGGATCGATTGATCGCTGCGATCATCACGACCAATGCCACTGCCACCGCAACGAGAGCAAACCACTTTACATCGAGCGCAGCTGAGATGGGATCTGCGGTGATCACAGTGAGCGCGGATTGATCGACAGGCGAGAGCAGCGCCGAGGCAATTCCTCGCACGAGCAGGATCGCCAGCAGTGGTCCGGCCAGCAAAGCTGCCAGGCCGATAGCGAGACCCTGCATCACAAACGAACCAAAGATATGCTGCTGCGTCGCCCCGCGGCTGCGCAGGGTGGCGATAATCGCGGCCTGCCGCTCAACCAGCATGTCCGACATCATTCCGACCAGGAAGAGGATGATGGCAAGGATCAAGAGGAGCAGGCAGGCGATGACAATCTCCAGCACGACTATTTGTTGGCCGTAAGTGCTCAACGTCTCGAAGAGAGAGCCCATAGGCAAGGCAAATGATACACCCGAAATCTGGCTCAGCATATTCGGGATCTGAAAATCCAGACCAGAGGTTTGTTGTGAAATCGCAGGTATAGCGCTGGCATCAAGGTGCGTCAGGTCGAAGGGATAGCTCCAGATAAGGTGCGTCCCATCTTTACCTGGCGGGACTTGCAGGGCAGCGATTTTCGCGCGAACCGTTTCACGAGCAGCCAGCACGTTATAGGCCGCGGCGCCACTTTCCGTGGCATAGAGCGAGCCAAAGGGGTTCGCCACTGCCAGCCAGTAGGGATCATGAGCCGACCGGGGCGCAACGATGCCGACGACGCGCAGTGTCCATGCCTGCGAGCCAAGAATATTGGGAGTATTGCTCTTGACGACGGAGCCCACGTGCAGTCCCAGGTTGCTGGCGAGGTTCTGCGTGATGGCAATCTCGATTGTGCCATCGGCCGTGTCCTGCGGCAGCCGTCCCTGCACAACCATGGCGTGCTGCGCCGCCTGAACAGGATCGTAGCCATCGAGAACAATCCCCGAAGAACGCTTGTCAGTCGAGCTCTTGCCAGTTGAAAGCAGATTGAGGGGCGGCGTCTGCACGATCAACTGTGGTGCTGCATGCAGGTAAGCAGCGAGCGCACCCTGTTTCAGCAGGTGGTCAAGCTGTTGTTCAGCCTGCCGCACCTGCTCGTTTGTGGGAGAGAGGCTGGTGACCGCCACGATAATGCTCTGCCCATCGGGAGAATTCGCTGCGGTTGCGCGTAGGTCCGCGCTAATCGCCACTCGCGAGAAAAGCGGCGGTGCGCAGGCGAGCACAACCATGGCGAGTATGCCCAGCCAGGTGACCAGCAAAAAACGCCACATCTGCTTGAAACGCCAGCGAGCTAGCCTGGCAACGGCGGGCAACAGGAGCAAGCCGCTCTGGCGCGCCAGTACAGGTGTTGAGGGGGCCATGAAAAACTCCTTTTTACTACCGCGCGAGCGAACGGCTAGCTCGCCGTTCTTGGTAGCTCGCTTGGATCGGTAGCCTTAATCTTCATTGAGACGCAAGGTCTGGCCGAGCGATGGACGAGAAACAATACGCGCCATCAAGAGCAGCGCCGCCAGGCAGATGAGCGTGACCACGCCCAGTACGGGTAAAATTTGCGCATAGGGAATGACAAGCTGTATGGGAGGCACATTGAAGCCTATATCCAGACCGCTGCCAACTGGCAGTGCGCCTACAGTAGGTCCCACGAAGATCGTGAGTATGGCCCCCAGGACAAGGCCCAGCAGCAAGGCCAGGATATAGACAAAAACTTGCTCCCATAACAGGACGGCAGCTATCTGGCGCGGCTCCATCCCTAATGCGCGCGCAACGGCAAAGTTGGTGAGCCGGTTAGATGCGTTCAACCAGGACAGAAGCAGTGCGCCGATCAGGGCCAGGACGAGCGCCGCCGCCACGCCAAGATACAGCACGCCAACAATACCCAGGTAGTTGGGGTCAGTCTGTGTGGTAGCGAAGGTCTGATTGCGATCGTTCAGACCTGGCAGGGCATTGCGCACGTTAGTAAGTGAAGCAGTATCTTCTTTGGTACGCAACCAGATGTAGTTGGGTACGAATGACGAGACCGCTTTACCGGTAGCCCCGGCTTTCACAGCAGTGTAGTTCTGGTAATCAACGATAAGTCCCATACCGCTCCATGCCAGTGTCGGCGTATCATAGACGCCAGGGACGTAGTTGATCTGGGCAAGCGCAATATAGTTGATATGGGATGTCTGTGAACTGTTTGCGGGCAGCGCAAACTGCTCACCAGGTGTGAGGTGCAAGCGCTGCCACGTGGCGAGATCAACCAGCGCGTAGACGACGTTGCGCGCTATACCATCAGCGCGGCGCGACGCGAGTTGCGCCGTCAGGTCAGAGAGTGGCGCGGACGAGTACGATGTCGGCCAGGTGACCGTGCGGGCATAAGTATTAGCATCGACCGCGTCGACAGTGAGCGACCCCTGGCCGGATGCGTCCTGCTGAGAACTCAACTGTATGGCATCCTGGAAGCCAAGCGTTACTGATTGGACACCTGACAGCCCACTATAAGAGGTCATCAACTGGCTAAATGTCTTAGAGGCGTCAGATGAAGGAAGGGAGCCGCTAAAATCCGCTCCCTGGGTCGCGAAAGTGGCAAGATCGACGTTGCGCTGTTGCTGACTGGCGGTAAGCGTAAACAAGAAGCAGGCAGACGAGATCGCCAGCGCTAACAGCACGATGACACGTGCTGCTTGGCGCGGTGTGCGCTCCATCTGAGCCAGGGCCAGCACAGCAGGCGCGCTGCGCCTTTTCGCCACCAGAAACGTTGCCACGCGCACAATCGAAGGAAAAAGCCGCAGGAAGAGCATGAGCACTGCAGCGACAACCAGGGGTGCCGCGAAAAAACCCACGCTCGTCAGCACGTTATAGAGCGCCGGGTCAATACGTACCGAGGATTGTATGAGCAAAGACCAGATGTAAGTATAGACGATATAGCCGGCCAGCAGCACAACCACGAGGAAGAGATCCAGGTAGAAGCGCCGCCAGAACGGCACATGCCGCGGGCGCGCTGCTTCACGGCGAAAAGAGACAATATCCATTTTTGTAGCCCGGTTGAGTGACAGCATCAAGACGGCCAGGGCTACCCCGACTGCGCCGAGGGCGTACCACTTCACATCGAGCGCGGCTGAGATCGGATGAGCAGTAATCACGTTGATCACCGCTTGATTGTCAGGTGAAAGCAAGGCTTGAGCCATTGTGCGCACCAGCAAGATCGCCAGCAGTGGCCCGGCCAGCAAAGCAGCCACACCTAAAATGATGCCCTGGACAGTAAAGGCGCCAAAGATATGCCGGCGGGTCGCTCCACGGCTGCGCAGGGTAGCGATGACCGCAGCTTGCCACTCGACCAGCACGCCCGACATCAGGCTAACCAGGAATAGCACCAGGGCAAGCGTGATAAGCAAGAGGAATATCACCGCGATTTGCCCGAACGTACCGTGGAGCGAACTGAATTCCAGCTCAGTGAAGAGGGTGCCAAAGACGTTTATATTTGCCAGGCCACCAGCAGGGGTATTGTGCAGCACCGCACTTTGAATTTGATTATCTATGTCAGTGGTTTGTTGGGAGAGCGCAGGTATGTCGTTCGCATCAAGACGCCCCACGTCAAACGGATAGCGCAGGAAGAAAACAAAGGTATTCGTAAAAGTGCCACCAGAAAACACCGCTTGCATGACGGCAATTTTCGGCTCAAGCGCCTGGCTGGCAGTTAACACATTATAGGAAAGCGCACCATCGTGCTTGAAATAATAGCGTGAGGCTAACGAAACGCTTGATTTGGAAAAAGGGTCCGCCATTGCCCAGAAGGCGTCCCGGGCCACTTTTGGGGCAACGATGCCAACGACCTGAAGCTTCCATACCTGCGAACCGACCGCCACAGGAAAACGTCCTTGCAGCGTGGAGCCCACGTGCAAGCCCAGGTTAGCAGCGGCTTCCTGCGAGAGCGCGATTTCCACTACGCCATTCGTTGTCACCTGGGGCAACCTGCCTTGCAGAATAGTGGTGTGCTGGGCTGCCTGTGTATTGTCATAGCCGACAAGATCGAAGGCCGCCGGCGTCGTCTTGCCGTTCGTGATCATATCGAGCGGCGGCGTTTGCACAATCACCTGTGGCGCGGTGTGCAGGTAGGAACCAAGCATACCCTGTTGCAGTGTGCGATTGAGCACTTGCTCGATCTGCTGCAATTGCTCCTGGGTAGGATGCGTGCTGATTGCAGCAGCCGTTATGTACCCTCCATCGGGGGCGCTCGTTATAAGCGAGCGCACGGAGGCGCTGGTCGAGACGTGCTCGAAGAGGGGTCCCGCACAGACGAGCACGACCATGGCGAGCATGCCCAGCCAGGTAACAAACAAAAAACGCCACATCTGCTTGAAGCGCCAGCGTGCCAGTTTGGCAATGGCCGGCCACAGGAGCAGGCCGCTTTGCTGAGTCAGCGGCGATGTTGAAGATGCCATGAGAACCTCCTTTGTACTACCGCGCGAGCGAACGGCTAGATCGCTTTGTCTCTTGTCCAGATCGAGCAAACGCCTTGATCGGCGTTTTCTGCGCTCGATCTGAGAGGAGCCGTTCCTGGTAGCTCGCTTGGATCGGTAGCCTTGAATCAAGCAATACGGCCATCACTGATTTGCAGGACGCGATCAGCCGTGTTGTAGACGGTAGCGTCGTGGGTAGCGACAAGCAGGGCAATACCTGTTTGCTGGACAATATCCTGGAAAAGCTGCACGATCTTGCGTGCAGTCAGCGAGTCGAGATTGGCGGTCGGCTCGTCGGCGATCACAAAACGCGGTGTATGCACGAGGGCGCGAGCCAGGGCCACTCGCTGCTGCTCACCGCCGGAGAGTTCCAGGCCACGGTGATGCGCGCGCGCGCCCAGCCCGACAAGTTCTAAAGCAGCTCGGGCCCGCTCTACCCGTTCGTTCTCAGGGGTCAGTTGCAGGCGCAGGGCCACTTCGACGTTCTCCTGCGCGGTCAGCGTAGGGAAGAGGTGCGCATTCTGGAAAAGCAGGCCGATGCTTTTCCTGCGCAGGGCAGCGCGAGCCGCCTCATTAAGTTGCGCCAGGTCTTGTCCCAGGGTCATTACCCGGCCTTGTGTCGGATCGTCAAGCCCGACCAGGATGTTGAGTAACGTGGTCTTGCCCGAGCCGGAGCGGCCGCGCAGGGCTACGAGTTCTCCTGGCGAGATGAGCAAATCAACGCCACGCAATGCGTGGACAGTTACCGCACCAAGCTGGAAATCGCGTGTCACGCCATGGGTTTCCACGACTGCGACAGCAGTGGTTGTTGCATCGCTCATCATTTCTCATCCTTTCTGCCTGCGTGTTGTCCCGCTTGTTCTGGCATGTTGCTCTCGACGCTCATAGGCCACAATTCAACATGGTAGCTGGCGATGCGTACTTGCGCGCGTCCGTTGAAAGGAACACGCTCAAGCGTCTCGCGTGGCAGTTGCAGGCGACCGACGCGATCCACCAGGATCGTCTCATAGTGTAAGCGCAGAGAGAGACCGATGACCGCGCTGCTTCCGTCGCTCTGCTCGGCATCCTGGTCATGCTCATGCAGGCCAGAAGGCCAGAGTTCTACGTGATCGCTCGCGATACGTACATCGGCTCGTCCGCGCAGCGCTACCTGTTCCATGGCCTCGGCAGGTAGTTGCAGGATACCCACGCGATCAATGAAGATCGACTCCTGGTGCGTTTCTCCTGGCAGGCCAACAACGACACTGGCGCCTCCTGTTGCCAGAAGCGGCTGGTTGCGTCGGACCGTCTCGGTGCTTGTTCGCCCGTCTCGAATAGCGAGCGTACGATCAACAACCGAGGCGACTGCAACGTCATGCGTGACGATGAGAATAGTCACGCCCATTTCTTTGTTGAGCCCCCGCATGAATGAGATGATCTCCTGCGTGGTGGCCGAGTCGAGTTCACCGGTTGGCTCGTCAGCGAGTAGCAAAGATGGTTCGTTGGCAAGCGCGACGGCAAGCGCGACTCGCTGCTGTTCCCCGCCGGAAAGCTGATCAGGTTTTTTCCGCGCCATGTCGCCCAGGCCAACGATCTCCAGGAGTTCGCGCGTCCGGCGTTTGTAGCGCGAGGCGCTGACACCTTTGAATATCTGGGGTAGATCGACATTATCGGCGATGGTTAGATCCGCTAAGAGGTTCCGTCCACTCTGCTGCCAGACATGACCAACGATGAGACCACGGTAACGGGTACGCTGCCTTTCGTTCAGGCGCGTGAGGTCATGGCCGGCGACCGTGACGCGGCCAGCACTGGGGTTATCCAGTCCACCCAGAATATTGAGCAGCGTGGACTTGCCGGAGCCGGAGGCGCCTACGATGGCGATCATTTCGCCACGGGCAACTTCCAGGTCCAGCCCTTGCAAGGCCACGACTTCGAGGTCATCGACCTTATAAATTTTGATCAGGTTATCACAGATTATTAACAAGTCTTGCATGCGTCCTCCTCTTTATAAAAGCCTTTTAATTTTGTCAATTACAAAACCCTTTAATTTAAAACACGAGAATATCGTACATCATATTGACCAGACATTCGTCTAGATGAAGATCAAGCATTCCTCTTTCATCCCGAACCAGAAATAAGAGACACATCCCATTTGCCTGCTTGATAGTGTAAAATGATACCGGCATAGCTATAGCTATACGTCTTATTTTTATCACTATCTATGCTGCCTACGGCCCAACCATCGCCAGTAGGAGACATGGTAATAGCGGACAGGCTGGGATCATTAAGCGTTATGCCAGGATACAGATTTGATTGGTTGGTGATATTACCTTGCTCTATCCACGCCTCTGAGCTATAAGTCAGGAGGTGCCGACCACCGGCAATCCACCCGGATCGCATGGAGTTCATCATTACATCAGAGAAATCTACTGATCGGTAACTCGATGGATTTTGGTAGTAGCTGGCCGGATGTACACTCTCCCAGGTTCCATCGCGGTAGTGCAAAATCGTGCTTTGCCTGCCCACAGCCCAACCCTCGTTGGTAGAGAGCATCGATACGCTGTTAAGAGTGCTGCTTGTAGGCGCAGGACTGACGAGGCTCCACGTGCCATTGTGATAGTGCAGGATGGTTCCGCTATCGCCGACAGCCCAACCCTCGTCACGTGAAGGGAGAGCGATGCTGCGCAAGTCTTCTGTTGTTGAGCTCAGCACTTGCACCCACTGCTTACCGTCGTAATGGAGGATGGTGCCGCTATAACCAACCGCCCAGCCATCCGTTGACGAAAGCATGACGACACTGAGCAGGTTCTGCTTGAAGTTCGCAGGGCCCGGGCTGATCGACCATTGATTGCCATTGTAGTGTACGAGCGTCCCTGCCCAGCCGACAGCCCATCCATCCTGCGGAGAGTCCAGCGACACGCTGAACAACGGTAACCGCAGCGGCTCAGCTACGCGAGCTGCCGACCAGGCATTGTCGGTGTAATGCAGGATCATACCACCTGAAGGAACAGGGAAGCTTCCCGGCGTACCCGGCGCAGCGGGCTTTGCAGAAAAGGAACCACCAACCGCCCAGGCGTCACCATGTGGCAGCGCTGCGATACTATAAAGCGCCGCATAGTGGTTGAATGGCGACGAAGTCTTGCCTGGTGGAAAAGCAGGATTTTGCGCATCCTTGCCTGCCTGCATCGCGCTTCCTTCTATGTAGAAGCGCAGGGGAACAAGCAGAAGCGCCAGGATCAGCAGTGGCACATAGCGCAGCGCATATTTCAGCACGACTTACATCCTCCTTTCCTATAGTTCTATATCCTCAAGCGAGATCAGGCCGTACTTGAGAGCGTAAACAACCGCCTGCGTACGATGGTCCAGGTGGAGTTTGGCCAGGATATTGCCGACGCGGGTCTTCACCGTTTCGGGGCTGATCCCCATCTCCTCGGCGATTTCGCGGTTGGTGTGACCGAGGGCTAACCGGCGCAGCACCTCCTGCTCGCGTTCGGAGAGGGCGACTTCAGGTCTCTCGCCGTGTGATAACTCTTGCAGCACGGCGCCAGAGACCGCGGGATCAAGCAGGGACTGCCCGCGTGCTGCGGCACGAATGGAGGCGAGCAGCACATCAGGGGCTGCATCTTTGCGCACGTAACCAATAGCGCCTGCGCGCAACACCGCGATGACGCGCGCATCATCGGTATAGCTGGTCAGAGCGATGATCCGGGTCTGGGGCGTTAGCTGGCGGACGCGGCGGATGGTCTCGACACCATCCATGCCTCCCGGCATCAGCAGGTCCATTACCACAACATCGGGCAGCCACAGTTCAATATGGCGCAAGACCTCTTCGCCACTGGCAGCCTCACCGGCAACCTCCAGGTCGGGAAAAGACTCCAGGTAGGTACGCAATCCCTGGCGCACAACATGGTGATCGTCAACTAGCACGACGCGAATATGCTCTGTCATTCGCTGTCCCCTTTCTGGTCCTGGAGGGCTGGTTTTGCCAACCAGCGCAGCGCGTCATGCCAGCGTGCGATTTGTACAGATTTCAACAGGACAGCGATAAACCAGGCGGAGAGCACAACCAGGCCCATGTTATGCACAACCGGGTCCATCAAATTGGCAGGAAAAACATTCAACAGGAATATCGTCAGCGCAACTCCTATGGCCCAGGCCAACCAATCGATTACAATCTGCTGGCGTTGCTGCCGCAGTCGCTCTTGCAATGCCTGGGAAGAGAGGGTTTTGTGATAACGATCAATATCCTGAAAGTAGCGCACAGAAGTCGCAACAATAGCGATGATGAAAATGCCCAAAAAGCTCGCTGCCAACCATACATTGCTCGCAATCAATGCGAAATATGAGGGGTAGTACAATGATGCGAGATAATTGAGCCAGAGCATGCAGAGCAGCAAGATACCTGAGAGTAAGCCGTAACTCTCTGCGCGTAAGAGGAGATACTGCGCGTTCTTGCGTCCGAACTCCACGGCAAGCTGCGAGCTGTATTGCTGACTCCAGAGCAAGCAGATGAGCGCGAGAAGCGCGCAGATGCCAACGGCCCACAGCGCAATCGTTGCAGGTGTATAGAGCAATACAAACACCGCAGCCACTTCAGCCGCCAGCGTCGCGCCACGCAGGATGCGACGTGGTTGGCGCAGAGCCCCAGCAAGCGACTGGCTTGCGCGCTGCTCTTGCGACCCCGACGAGGGCCTGACAAGTGGGACGCACAGGTGCAGTGTCGTCCCTTTGCCCGGCAGGCTCCAAACGGCAACAGTTCCTCCCAAGCCGCGAACACGCTCTTGTACATTGGACAGCCCCATGCCTCCATAGGTATCGGGCCGCTCGTTCGCCTGAGCAAGATCAAAACCTTGCCCATCGTCACCAATCTCCACCAGCAGAGCATCTCGCTGTCGTCGCAGGCTCAACCAGACATGCGAAGCGCGTGCATGACGAGCAATATTCGCGAAGCCTTCTTGCACGATCCGGAAGATCATCTCCGGCGCGCCAAGAGGTAAAAGCTCATCGACAGGGAGATCGCCCAGTTCAGCCGTTACCTCAGCCCCGGTACGGTAGCCCAGCGCCTGGCACTGCATACGCAGCGACTCAATCAACCCCACGTTCTCCAGCGCAACGGGCCGCAGCTGCTGCAACAGGGCTTGCATCTCCACCTGCGCCTCCAGGGCAACGCGTTCGATATCATCAACAATTTTGCGTGCGCTGCTGAGATCGCGTTCCCAGCGTGCCTTGATGGCGGCAGCGCTCACAGCAATACTGAAAATTTGTTGCTTGATGGAATCGTGCAGGTCACGAGCCAGGCGATTGCGCTCCTCCTGTGCCGCGGTCTTGCCCACCTGTTGCAAGAGTTGATCGCGGTACGCAAGGTTGCTCTGCTTCATCTGGACCTGCTGCCCGGTCTGTTGACCAAGTGTATTAACGAGCATGAAGAGGCGCGTCAAGGGCCAGCGCAGGCGGAGTGATGCATGCTCAACAGGCAAGCCACGCGCGAGCCGGTCAAGCGTGACTTCAAGCAAGTGCAGGTTATAGGGGATGTTCAGCATGAGCAAGAAACTCAGCAGACAGGCGCCAAGGATAGGGAGAGCAGGAGTCCCAGAGATCACAGCCACGGTGAAAATAAGACAGTGGCAGAAGAGGAGTTGCGAAGCGGTCCTGCGCTCTACCGAACCTGAGCCTTGATGGTGTTGGGCCGCTTTTGCCTGTGTAGCTGTCATACCAAACCGCTCTTTCACAAGTACTGCTGATTACTTTTTTGGTCGCAAGCAAAGTTGATTGTTACAATTCAATTGCTCACACGCATAGTATAAGGGGAAGTGATCAATTTGCAAACACCTACCCAGGTGAATCTGCCTCCCCCATATGGGTGAACTGTTAGT
>WNFM01177950.1_pt1 | contig 11737 bp, 9 predicted proteins | sample 5400271 | NCBI WGS metagenome assembly WNFM01 (sample SAMN13153352, study PRJNA577476) | soil metagenome | isolation source: 60 cm saprolite on Douglas fir-dominated hillslope | place: USA:California | collected 2013-09-17 | reverse complement strand
CCTCCCAGGACGTCGAAAGAGCGCGGCCTATATTGGAGTCATGGAAGAGAAACGACGGCTCCAATCGATCCCTGACGACGAGTTGCTCCACCGCCTGGCCGAGCTCATGTGCCAGTCCCGGCACGTCGAAGCCGACATCGTCGCCCACATCGCCGAGGTGGAGGAGCGAAGGCTCTTTGCCCGCGAGGCCTTTCCTTCGATGTTTGCCAACTGCATGGACGTCCTGCACCTCTCCGAGGCGGAGGCCTCCGCATTTCGGCGGCCCGTGCCTCGCGGAAGCATCCGATCCTCTTGACCATGTTGGGGGATGGCCGTCTTCACCTGACGGCCATCGCCAAGCTCGCCCAACACCTCAGCTCCGTCCAGACGAAGTTGGCACACCTGTGTCGCCCTCCGTCGTCCAGCCCCTGTCCCCTGGCCGGTACAAGGTGCAGTTCACGGCCAGCGCCGAGTTCCACCACAAGCTGGAACGGCTCCGAGCCCTGATCGGCTCCAAAGTGCCGGACTGTGACCTGGCCGCGGTCATCGAGCAGGCCGTCACCGAGAAGCTCGAACGGCTCGAGGCCCGCCGCTTCGCGCGGACCAGGGCTCACCGCGAGCTCCCCGGTCGGCCAGGCGGGCACCAACGCCCCGCGGAAACGAACGAGACAGAGACACGCCAATCTCCCTCCTCGCGCTACCTCCCCGCGACGGTCCGGCGTGCCGTATGGGAGCGCGACGGCGGCCGATGCCGCTATTTGGATGAGCAGGCACGACGGTGCAAAGAGCGCGCCCAGCTCGAATTCCACCATGGACACCCGTTCGGCCTTGGCGGTGAGCACAGCGTGCAGAACATCCGGCTGATGTGTCGCGCCCACAACGACTACCTGGCCCAGTGCGACTACGGCAGGAAAGCAATGGCCAAGCATCGGCGTCCGCGTGGCCGAGCCTCCCCGACAGTGGCCGGCTAGCCAACGAGCCTTGAGGCGAGGGCGATCCATTGCTGCAGCTCTGCCATCCTGACCGCAGCCTGGCTGGAGTCTCTGGGTCTGCCCGGTCGCGACCAACCGCTTGCCCCGCTCGTTGGCGGCGCAATCAGGAAGGGCAGCCACCGGCCGGGGGCCGCTCGAACGAAGCAACGAATCCCGGGCGAGGCTCACGCATCAGCAACAAATGGCATCGAGGCCGTCCACGCCCGCGCTACGAACGGACCGCGCGGCCGGCCACGAAAGCGCAATAGCGCCGGAACCCGAGACGTTCGTACACGCGGAGGGCAGCGCGATTGCCCTGGCTCACGTTGAGCACCACCGTGCGCATCCCCTCGGCCAGCGCATCGGCGGCCACCGCGCTCGTCACGACCGCTCCCAGGCCGCGGCCGCGGCGGTCCTGCCGGACGTACACGTTGCCGATCGCACAGACGCTCTCTTCAGGCGCAACGACGTGGGTGCCGGCGACAGCGACGAGCTCCGCCCCTTCAAAGACACCCCGAAACAGCCCCTGCTCGACCATCCCGGCGTCGAAGAAATCGGGCGCCTCCCCTCGGGGTTCGCCATCGGCAAAGAGCGCCCGAATGGCCTCGGCATCCCCGGGACCGAGCCGCGATGCGTCGCCCGACGGAACAGGACGGAATAGCTCCGGCTCGAGGGTCATTCGCCACTGCGGCCGCGACTCCACCACCTGGTAGCACGTCCGGATTGCGGCAAGAGCCTCCGGCCGCACATGGAGGAGGAGGACCGGCGACTCGATCTCCTGGATCGACGACGCCAGGCGCTCCGCCGCACCAAGAGCGAAGAGGACGGGTGGGTCGAGCCGGCAATAGAGCATGACCAGGGCGGGCGGCGAACCCTCCCGCACGAACCACCGGCAGTGCTCCCAGAAACCAGGGCTGAGGTCGGCCAGGGCGTAGGCGGCCCACGGCCGATCGGTCTCCAGCAAGGCGCGGATCCGGGCCGGGTCTTCGCCGCGCGGCCTTCCCATCCTAGCGGCCGCGGTCCTGCACCAGCTTCCGCAGGTCGTCGCGGAGGGCGAGGAGACACTCGCCGGCGAAGCGGTCGGCCTCGTCCTCCGCTCCCCGGCGGAACTCGTCCACGGCCGCGGCCGTGAGGCCGCCCATCCAACGCACGATCCAACTTTCGCGGACGGGAAGACGATACTCGTAAACGAGGAGGGTGGGCTCTCCGGGCTGGTCGCGCACGCTGACCGCCAGGAACGAGCCGTCCCCTTCGAAAGGATAGCGGAGCGAGCCGCGCAGGAAAGGCTCGATCAGGAACGGCAGCCGCCAGTCAGGGGGCCGCACGAACGACGCGACGAATCCCTTCTCGCGAGGCTCGTGCACCAGCGACAGGTCGGCCTCGAGGCCGTCCACGCCCATCCGGAAGATGCCGGCCTTGGTCGAGTATTCGGTTCGCAGGCGCAGACGATCGGGGATCGGCCGCGGCGACGCCCGCAGCGGGGCGAGGCCGCCGTCCTTGACCCGGTAGCGCAGGGTGGCGAGGTTCTCGCGCATCTCGACCTCCCACCAGACGAGCCCCGCCGCGTCGCCGGCCACCGCCTTCAGGCGGATCGGCGTCGCGTACTTGTCGATGTAGGCGGCATAGCGCGGAGCGGTGGCGCGAAGGCCGTCGGGGCGGAGGCGAATGCCGAGGGTGACGGCGGTGCCGCCATCGCCGCCGGCCTCGAACCGGAGGGTCTCGAGGCTCAGGAGGCGGCCAAATGCCTCGGTCGTGCGGGGCAGCGACTGGCGGATGGTGAAGCGGGCCTCGGCTTCGCTCGCCCGCTCGGCGGCCAGGAAGAGCACGGTCAGCGCAGCGCCCAGCTCGTTTCCCCTCACCGCGCCGACCGCGAGCTCCTCGCGCATGCGCCAGCCGAATCGGCCCGCGCCCAGCCGGCGCAGCCGAAGCGTCGCCCGATAGGACCCGGGCTCGCTCCCGGCGGGCGGGTCGGCGCATACGCCCATGCGGTAGCGTCCCGCTTCCGGGCCGCCCCGGAACTCCACGGTCCGCTCCTCGCCCTGCACTCGCGTCCACGCCCCGGCATCGTCGAAGACCCTGGACGGGACCAGGGCGGCCCGGGCCAGGCGGGGACGGAGCGCGTCGAAGGAAGGCTCGCGCTCCATGGGCCCGAACCGTGCGGCGAGCGCGGCCGCGAGGTCCACGGGCTGCGCGGCGTCGGCCGGCGTCGGGGCGAGGCGCAGCGACGCCTCCCGACAACTGGCGCCCGCCAGCAGGAGAGCGAGCCCGACCGAGACCCTGGTCGCCTTCACCAGGCCATGGTGCCACGGGAGCCCGCCTCGGTGCCGGCGTCTGGTATCCTCGGCCCTCGTGACCATCAAGAAGACGGCGGCGGCCGGAGGAGGCGATCCGGGACCGGGCTTGCGGACGGTCAAGGTTCCCGCCCCCTTCGCACCCGTCTTCGAGGCGGCCCAGAGCTACGTCAGCCGGTACTTCGCCGACCGCCAGGAGAACCCCGCCCAGGGCTCGATCTCGATCTCGGGCGAGCGCTACATCCTCGTCCGCGCCGCCTCCATGTCGGTCGAGTTCTTCGACCTGGTGCGCTCCCTCTACGAGGACAAGGGCCCCGACGAGGCGCGCACCGTGGCGAGCAACCTGCTCTTCGACACGGCCCACGCCATCGGCAAGGCCGACGCCCGGGCGTTCCACGAGAAGATGGGCGTCGTCGACCCCATCGAGCGCCTCTCCGCCGGGCCCATCCATTTCGCGTTCGCGGGCTGGGCTTTCGTGGACATCCTGGCCGAGTCGCGCCCCTCCCCCGACGAGGACTACTTCCTCGTCTACGAGCACCCGTTCAGCTTCGAGTCGCACTCCTGGCTCGCCCGGGGGCGCCGCAGCCCCGCCCCCGTGTGCATCATGAACGCCGGCTACTCCTCGGGCTGGTGCGAGGAGAGCTTCGGTCTCGCCCTGGTGGCGGTGGAGACCGAGTGCCTGGCCGCGGGGGGCGCGCGCTGCCGCTTCGTCATGGCCCCACCCGCGCGCATCGAGGAGCACCTCGCGCGCGCCGCCAGCGGCGGCCCGGAGAGGCCGCGCCGCGATTCCGCGGTCAGCGTCCCCGAGTTCTTCCAGCGCAAGCGCATGGAAGACGAGCTCCGGCGGTCCCACGAGAGCCTCGAGTCGCGGGTGCGGGAGCGGACGGCGGACCTCGAGGCGGCGAACGCCCGGCTGCGGGCGGAGATCGCCGAGCGGCGGGCCGCGGAGGAGGCGCTCCGCGCCTCCGAGGACCGCTTCGCCCGTGCCTTCCAGCTGAGCCCCGTTCCCATCACGATCTCCACCCTCGACGAGGGCCGATACCTCGACGTGAACGACAGCTTCGCGCGGCTCATGGGCCAGTCCCGGGAGCATCTCGTGGGAAGGACCGCCCGTGAGGTCGGCTTCTGGTCGGGCGGCGACCTCGACCGGGAGCGCCTCCTCCTCAAGCACCTGCTCACCGGAGAGGGGGTCTCCCAGGTGGAGGTGGAGGTCGTCAACGCGAGCGGAGAGCGACGGGAGGTCCTCCTCTCCGCGGAGCTCGTCGAGCTCCAGGGGCGCCGGTGCGTGCTGGCCATCGTGCACGACCTGACCGAGCGCCGGCGCGAGGAGGAGACGCTTCGCCTGGCCCAGAAGATGGAGAGCCTGGGAGTACTGGCGGGAGGAGTGGCGCACGACTTCAACAACCTCCTGGCGGTGATGCTGGGCCACACCGCGCTGGCGCTCGCGAAGCTGCCCGCGGTCTCCGAGGCGCGGGACCACGTGCAGAAGGCGATGGAGGCGGCCGAGCGGGCGGCGGGCCTGACGCGCCAGATGCTCGCCTACTCCGGCCGCGGCCACTTCCAGATCCGGCCCACCAACCTGAACGAGCTGGTGCGGGAGAACGTGAGCCTGCTCGCGGCGGCGGTGCCAAAGCAGGTCACTCTCACGAGCCGCACCGAGGATGGCCTGCCCGCCATCTCCGCCGACGCGAGCCAGGTGCAGCAGGTCGTCATGAACCTCATCTTGAACGCCTCGGAGGCGATCGGAGGCCGACCGGGCGTGGTGACGATCGCGACCCGACGCCGGGAGGTCGGCCCCGACGAGCGCGACGTGACCCAGCCCACGGGCGAGCCGCTGGCCCCCGGCTTCTATGTCGAGCTGACGGTGCGTGACGACGGCGCGGGCATGGATGAGGCGACGCGATCGCGGATCTTCGAGCCCTTCTTCACGACGAAGAGGACCGGCCGGGGCCTGGGCCTCGCCGCCACCCAGGGCATCGTTCGCGGCCATCGGGGTGGCCTCAAGGTGGAGAGCCAGCCCGGAGCCGGCACCACCTTCACGGTCCTGTTCCTGGCGACCCCCGAGCCGCAGGCCGCGCCGCCCGCAGCGGCCTCGGGAACGGCGACGGGCCTTGTGCTCGTGGTGGACGACGAGGAGGCGGTGCGGGAGGTGATCGTCTCGGTCCTCGAGGCGGCGGGCATCCCCTGGATTGTTTGCGCCGAGGGCGACACCGCGGTGCGGCTGTTCAAGGAGCGCTCGGAACAGATCAGCCTGGTGCTGCTCGACCTCAGCATGCCCGGGCTCTCTTCGGAAGCCACCTTCGAGGAGCTGCGGCGGATCCGCCCCGGGGTGCCCGTGCTGCTGTCGTCGGGCTACGCGGAGGCCGAGGCCACCAGCAGCTTCGTCGGCCGCGGCCTGGCCGGCTTCATCCAGAAGCCGTATCGGCCCGAGGCGCTGGTGGCGGCGGTTCGCCGGGCGCTCGACGGCCTCGTCTCGTAACCGGCCCGCGGCGCGCAACCGCCCGGCGAGGACAAGTCCCGGTGGTCAAGGTCAAGCCTCGGTGATCGTCCGGATGGCCTTCTCGAGGAGGACCGCGGACATGGCGCGGCGGTACTCCCGGGTGGAGCGGACGTCGTCGATGGGCTTGACCTCGTCGCGCACTGCTTCGAGGGCGCCTTTGAGCGCGGCGTAGCCGCCGCCCAACAGCGCCTTCTCGGTCAGGGGAGCGCGGATCACCGTGGGGGCCACCGACCCGAGGGCCACCCGCACCCAGTCCGGCCGGCCGTCCTTGAAGGTCATGGCCACCGCGACGGACACCTTGGAGATCGCCTGGGCCTGCCGCTGGCCGAGGCGCAGGAACGCACCGTGCACGCCGGCCCGCTTCGGGATCCGGATGCCGACGATCAGCTCGTCGCTCGCAAGAATGGTCTTGCGAGGCCCCAGGTAGAGCTCGTTGATCGGGATGTCGCGCCGGTTCGAGATGGAGACGACCTCGACCACGGCGTCGGCCGCGTAGAGCGGCGGAATGGTGTCGCCCGCGGGCGAACCGTGGGCCACGTTGCCCCCGATCGTGCCGCGGTTGCGGATCTGGGGCCCCCCCACCCAGCCACACGCCATGGGGAGGGCAGGACAGACGCGATCCACGAGCTTCGACCCCAGGATCTCCGTGTGGGTGACCGCGGCCCCGATGCGGATGTGGTCGGACCGCTCTTCGATCCCCTTCAGCTCCTGGACCAGGCTCAAATCGAACAGCAGGCTGCGATCCACGGTCCCGTCCTTGGCCTGCACGAGGAGGTCGGTGCCGCCGGCGATCGGCCGCACCTCCCCCGCCCGCTGGAACATGATCTCGAGGGCCTCTTCGAGGGTGCGCGGGCGGTAGTAGCTCGGCGCGGCCGGCTCCGACGGCGCGGGCCGCGGAGCCGGGGGCATCCGGCCGGCGGCGCGGGCCACCGACTTGAATATCTTCGTGTAGCCCGTGCAGCGACACAGGTTCCCGGCGAGGCCCTGGCGAATGGCCTCGGGGCTCGCGTTGGGCTGCCGGTCGAGGAGCGCCTTCCCCGCCATGATGATCCCGGGGATGCAGATCCCGCACTGGGAGCCGCCTTCTTCGACGAAAGCGTCCTGGAGCGGGTGGAGCACCCCGTGCTCCGACAACCCCTCGATCGTCTCCACCGACGAGCCGTCGGCCTGGTAGGCCAGCATCAGGCACGAGTCCACCGCCCGCCCGTCCACGATCACCGTGCACGAGCCGCACTCCCCCTTTCCGCAGCCCTCCTTGGCCCCGGTGAGCCGGAGGTCGTCGCGCACCAGGTCGAGCAGGCGCTGATCGGCGCGCACCCGCAGCCGGCGCGGGTGGCCGTTGAGGTTGAGCGCGATGTCGAGCGCTTCCGCCATCAGGCTTCCGGCCTGGCCTGGAGCGCCGCCCACAACCGCTCCGGCGTGGCCGGGATCTCCTGGAGGCGCACGCCGGTGGCCTGCGCGATGGCGGCGGTGACGGCCGGGGCGATCCCGATGATCGGCGTCTCCCCGAGGCCCTTCGCCCCGTAGGGCCCCCAGGGGTACCCGTGCTCGACCAGGATCGCGTGGATCTCCGGCGTGTCCAGGGGAGTCGGGATGATGTACGTCGAGAACTGGTCGTTCAGGATGCGGCCGTCCTTGAGGGCGTGCTCCTCGGTGAGCGCGTAGCCGAGGCCCTGCACGACGCCGCCCTCGATCTGTCCCTCGCCGGTGGTGGGATTGACCACGCGCCCCGCGTCGTGGCCCGACCAGACCCGCAACACCCGCGTCTCGCCGGTCGCCGTGTCCACCTCCACCTCGACCACGTTCGCGGAGAAGGAGTAGCAGATGTAGGGCTCGCCCTGGCCGGTGGCGAGGTCGAACGTGGTCTCGGGCGGCACCGCCCAGCCGTGGGCCGCCAGGCCGACCTGGTTCTTGACGCAGGAGAACACCGCGTCGCGCCAGGCGAGGCCCGCCTCGCCCACCACCGGAGCCATGGCCGCTCGGATCTTCGCCGCGGCGTCGCGGATCGCGTTCCCGCTCATGACCGTGGTGCGGCTGGCCACGGTAGGTCCGCTGTCGGGGACCCGCGAGGTATCCGGCTCGACGATGCGCACCAGCTCGGGTGGGCAGCCCAGCGCCTCCGCCGTGATCTGGGTCAGCACCACCACCATGCCCTGGCCGATCTCGGTGGTTCCCACGGCCACGGTCACGCTGCCGTCGGCGGACACCACGACGCTGGCCCCCGCGGGGTTCATGTGCTTCCCCATGGCTCCGAGGCCGACGCCGTAGTAGCAGGCCGCGAGCCCCAGGCCCCGGCGGACCGGCCCCGAGCCGCTGGCGTAGGCCTTCCGCTTGTTCTCCCAGTCGGACTCCCGGGCCACCCGGTCGAGCACCTCGTCGAGACCGACGCTCGAGGTGAGGTGGTGGCCGGTGATCGTCTCGTCGCCTTCCGCGAGGGCGTTCTTGCGACGCAGGTCGAGCGGGTCCATCGAGAGGCGCTCGGCCAGCAGGTCCATCTGGCTCTCGCTCGCGAACACGACCTGAGGCTCGCCGAAGCCGCGGAAGGCTCCGCAGGGGATCTTGTGCGTGCGCACCGCGCGCGCGTCCACCTTGACGTTCGGGATGCGGTAGGGGCCGCAGGCGTGCACGGTGCCGCGGAAGAGCACCACCGGCGAGAGCGTCGCGTAGGCTCCGCCGTCGAGCAGGTAGTCCACCTCGGCGGCGACCAGGTGCCCGTCCTTCGTCGCCGCGGTGCGCATCCGGATGCGGCCCGGGTGGCGCTTGGACATGGTCGCCATGTCTTCTTCGCGGGAGAGGATCAGGCGGACGGGACGGCCGGTGGCGAGGGCCAGGAGCGCGGCGTGGGCGCCGGGGAGCGAAGGCGCGTCCTCCTTGCCCCCGAATCCGCCGCCGGTGACCGTCTGGACCACCCGCACCCGGTTCAGGTCGAGACCGGTGGCCGAGGCCACCGCCTTCTGCACGTAGAAGGGGCACTGCATCGAGCCGAGAACGGTGACCCCGCCCGCGCCGTCGGGCATCGCGATCATCCCGTTCGGCTCGATGTACGCGTGCTCCTGGTAGGGGGTTCGGTACGTCCCTTCCACCACCACCAGGTCCGCGCGGGTCATGGCGAGGCCGGCTTCGCCACGCCGGATCTTCCAGTACTGGATCACCTCCCCCGTGGCCAGCGCCTCCTCCATGTCGAGGATGGCCACCCGCGGCTCGTAGTCCACCACGATCGCCTCGAGGGCCCGCTTGAGCGCGGCCGGGTCCTCGGCGGCCACCAGCGCGACCGCCTCCCCGACGTGACGGACGAACTCGCCGGCCAGGACGGGCCAGTCGGGCTGGATCATCGGGATGAGGTTCTGGCCAGGCAGGTCGCGGGCGGTCAGGATCGCGCGCACTCCCGGGATGGTGCTGGCCTGGGTCACGTCGAGGTCGACGATGCGCGCGTGGGGGTGCGGCGAGCGCAGCACCCCCGCCAGCAGCGAACCCGCGAAGGCCAGGTCGTCGATATAGAGGGCGGTCCCCTTGACCTTGTCGGGGGCGTCGGGCCGCCGCAGCCGCTGGCCAACGATGTCGGTCATCTACGCCAATCTTTCATCGACCCCCCACCCTAACCCTCCCCACGTAGGGGGAGGGGAATGCTATTCCACGGGTGGCTCCGCGTCCATTCAAGCGCGCTCCGGGGGCTCTGCCCCGATGGAGGTCCAGCCTCCGTCCACGAGCAGGGTCTGGCCCGTGATGTGGGCCGCCTCGGGCGAGAGCAGGAAGAGGGCGGCGGCGGCCACGTCGGCCACGGTGGCGGGCCGTCCGAGGGGCGTCGCGCGGGCCCAGCCCGCCTCCCACTCGGGATCCGCCACCGTGCGCGGGGTGACCGTGGCCCCCGGTGCAACCGCGTTGATCGTGATGCCGAAGGGCGACAGCTCGACCACGAGGGCGCGGGCCATCATCTCCAGGGCGGCCTTGGTCATGCCATAGGCCGAGAGCTGCCGGAGGGCGCGGTGGCCGGTGACCGAGGACAAGAGCAGGATGCGGCCACCGCCGCCTTGCGCGCGCATCTGGCGGGCCGCCGCCTGGGCCAGGAAGTACGAGCCGCGCAGGTTGACGCCGACGAGCCGATCGAAGCGGGCCGGGTCGTAGTCGAGAAAATCGCCGTACTGGGTGAGACCGGCGTTGGCCACCGCCAGGTCGAGACGGCCGAAGGTGCCCACCGCCTCGGCCACCAGCCCGCGCACCACGTCCACGTCGGCGACGTCGCCCCCGACGCCTCGGCAGGTTCCGCCCTCAGCGCCGATGCCGGCGGCGGCGCTCTCGGCCAGCCCGCCGTCCGCGTCGTTCAGGAGGACCGAGGCGCCCGCAAGGGCCAGCCGCCGCGCGATCTCCTGGCCGATGCCGGTCCCCGCCCCGGTGACCAAGGCGACCCGGCTGGCGAAGCCCGGCATCAGAAGACGCTGAACTTCAGGTACTTCTTCGGCTGCTTCCGGATGTCGGCGGTGAGCTGGGTCAGCTCGTCGGCCGCCTTGTTCAGGCTCGCCGCCGCTTCCGCCACGTTGACGTAGAGCTGGTCGTCCTTCGTCAGCTTGCCGAGGGAGCCCTCGCCGCGCTCGACCCGCGCCATCACCGTCTCCAGCGACTTTGACGAGCGGTCGAAGGCGCTGACCACCCCGTCAAGGCGCTCGGTGAGCGCGTTGATGCGCTTGACGGCCTGCTGCAGGTCGGGACCGGTGGTCACCGGCTCCAGACCCTCGGCCGACTTGCGCAGGCTCTTCGTGAGGACCAGCAGGTCTTCCCGCTCCGCCTTGACGGTCGCCTGCAGGTCCTGGACGAGCTGGCGCGTCTCGCCGCTGATCTTGTGTACGTTGTCGATCGTTTCGTCCGAGAGGAGGGCCTTCATGCGGTCGACCGCTTTGGAGGCGGACCCCGCGAGGGCGTCCACCTGCTCGAAGGCGCGGAGCCCGGGAGGCGATCACCCTGGCGCGCGGCCTCCGCCGCCGTCCCCGGCACCACGTTCGCGAACATCCCTCCCAGCAGCCCGCTCGAACGGAGCTCGACCTTCGAGTCCTTGGGGATCGGGTACTCCCCTTCGATCTCCAGGTTCACCACCACCCCTTCGGGGGTGATCCGGAACTTCATCACGCGCCCGATGTTCACGCCCTTCTCCTGGACCGGGTCGCCCTTGCGGATGCCCCCCGCGTGGCTGACGAGGGTGGAGACGATGTAGCGGCCCCGAAAAAGGGCGGCGTCGGTCAGGGTGAAGAGAGCGGTGAAGATGGCGACGACGCCCAGGATGACGAGCGCCCCCACCCAGAGCTCGCGGTCCCGCCCACGGGAGGGGGGTGGGGGGGGCAGGGGCTTCTCGGTGCTCACGATTCCTCCATGATCTTGAGGGCGGCGGCCGCCGCGGCCTTGCGGTCGGCGAAGGCCCGCACGACGGGGTCGTCGCTCGCCCGGAACTCGTCGGGCGTCCCCACGAAGCGCAGGCGGCCGTGCTCGAGCAGGGCCACCCGGTTGGACACCTCCAGGGCCTGCTCGATGTCGTGGGTCACCAGGATCGACGTCACCTTCGTCTTCTCCCCGATCTCCACGATGAGGCGCGAGACGGCGGCGCTGTTCACGGGGTCGAGGCCGGTCACCGGCTCGTCGTAGAGGATGATCTGGGGTTGGCCGACGATGGCCCGGGCGAGGCCCACCCGCTTGCGCATCCCCCCCGAGAGCTCCGAGGGAAGCTTCCTCAGGATGAGCGCAGGGTCCAGGTTCACGTCCTCCAGCGACTCGCAGACCCGCCGCAGCACCTCCTGGCGACCGAGCCGCTTCAGCTCGGCGTCGGAGAGGCCCTGCGAGACGTTCTCGTAGACGTTCAGGGAGTCGAACAGGGCCGCGTACTGGAAGACGTAGCCCACCTTGCGCCGGATGAGCTCGAGGGCCTCGCGGCCCGAGTTGAAGACCGACACCTCGTCCACGAACACGTCCCCCTGATCGGGGACGAGCAGGCCATTGGTCGTCTTCAGGAGGAC
>WNFM01125605.1_pt2 | contig 11737 bp, 9 predicted proteins | sample 5400271 | NCBI WGS metagenome assembly WNFM01 (sample SAMN13153352, study PRJNA577476) | soil metagenome | isolation source: 60 cm saprolite on Douglas fir-dominated hillslope | place: USA:California | collected 2013-09-17 | reverse complement strand
ATTTGATAATCTCCTTCAATTCCATACCATCCAAGACCAAGCATCATCACTAAAGAAAATCCAACAAATCCAGTTACTACCCATTTGTTAAATTCCGATTCAAACAAAAATACAATTCCAGAAGCAAGCATTAAACAAATTGCTGGAATAGTTTGCGTTTGATAATAATCATGCTGCACATTGCCATCTGCAACAACTAAAACATACAAAAACATTCCAACTGCTACCATTAATATTGGCCAATTCTTCTTTTTAAAAATTCCAAAGGCGAATAAAGGTAATCCCCAAACTCCCAAAATCATATCCCCAAGTCTTGTTCCAAAAATCCACCTAAACCACGCCGGTCTAAATCTAATTCCATTACCATTCAAAAGCCATGCAAAAAGAGGAATTCCAATTTGGTTATACCCACCATTTCCGTTATTCATCCATCCTCGCCACAAAAAAAACGGAATTAGGGAAATTGCCATTCCAATATAAATGTCAATTCGTGTCCAAAAAGCTTTCCATCCAAACTTCTTAACTAATAAATACAAATAAACCGGGAAATAAAAAGCCACAAAAGGCTTCAAAAGCATCGCCATTGCAAACAAAAACATCGACAGAAATAAAAGAAGTGAATTTTTGCGTTTTGTAAAGATCAAAAAGAACCAGAGCGATGTCGTGAGGAAGAATACTGCCATTGGTTCAGGCAAAATTACGCGAGTGAAATAAATATTGTAAGGAATAAAAGCATAGAAAAAAGCAGCAAGAAGTCCACCCCACTTCCCTAAAAATTCTTTTCCAATTAAATACAAGAAAAATGCCGATCCCACCGCGCAAATTACTGAAATTAATCTTGCCCACACTTCTAAAGTAAAGTGATGAAACGTTTTAAAAGCCAAAACATTAATTAAATTATAAATTGGAAATTCTACAAACCTAAGTCCTTGAGGATTGTAATATCCTGTTTGAGTGGGCGATACATCATAATACTGTGGCTTTAATAAATTAATTCCGCGATCAACATAAATCTGACTAACAGAAATAGTATCAACCTGCCTCCATGCATGCCAATCGTCAAGCGGATTAGTAATATGAATAAGTCGTACACCAAACGCTCCAATTAAAATAATTAGCAAACACAAAATTTCAAATTTCTTTGAATTTCCAAATTTATTTAAAAATTTAATAATTCTTTTCATGTATTGTTAAAATAACAGCGAAGCCAATAAGAAACCAAAATGTTATAGCAAACTTTGACGCCTCAAACATATCAAGAAAAACCGCGTTAAGGAGTATTCCAGGAATAGCCCCAATAATTCCAGCTAAATAGACAGTTCTAAAATCAATTTCTTTTTTGCTTAATATCCCTTTTGGCCATGATTTTTGTATTAGTTCTTTAATAATCCTAAAAAATACAAAAAACATAGATATTACTCCAAGTATTCCAATTTCCCCCAGTGCCCTTAAATAATCATTATCAGTTGCCAGTGTTGTTGATCCATACCCGGTTCCAAGCAACGGATTTTTCTCAAAGGCACGAATAGACCTTGGCCATTCTACATTAACTCTAATTGACGTAGATCTATCTTCAAAAGCCGGTGCCGGAGGGGGCTGGGGTGTAGAAACAGGAAGGGGACTTACTACACTTTGTGCATAAGCTGCCGGAGCAAAACTCATTCTTTTTCTAATTAAATCTAAAATGTTTAAATATCTATTAAATAAACTGCTCGTTGTAAAAGCAAAAATCACAGTAACAATTCCAACAACTAAAATATATTTATATTTACGAATTAAAATTAGGGTTATGCTAAGAGCCATCATGTAGGATGCTGCAGAAATCCTTGAAGCAGCATTTACCATCAACCAAAACGAAATCGCAAGAATAAAGAAAACTAAACCTCTCGCCACCCTCTCGTCAATATCTAAAAAGCGCTTTAACGATTCTTTTTTCATAAAAAGAATCGAGATAAATATTGGAGAAGTTAAAATTATATAAGTTGCCAAATCATAGTTCCCTGAAAAACTAGATGATAAATGTCCTCCTGCAACATAGCGTAGTGCTATTCCTTTTGAATACTCACTATTTTGAGTCGTAATAACTGGCCATGCAAAATATTTTTGTCCAAATCCATAAACAAAAACCACAATCAAAACTATTCCCACACACTTTACATAAAATTCAATATCTTTTTGAGATTTAATAGACGTAATAGCAATGAAAAAGCCCATCAAATATTCAACACGTCTTCCCCATTCTAAAATCCCTACAATAGGAGTTGCTGTATGAAGAAAAAATATTCCAGAGGCAGTTGCTAAAAGTGCAGTTGCTAAAAACAAAACTATTGCCCGAACAATTGAATTTTTCCAAAGTTGTAATAAATTCGAGCTGTTTTTTATAAGCCATAGAACCGTTACAATCAAAATCAAAAAGTCTTCAATACGAATTGAAACATAGATTCCAGGAACTTGAAGAAAAGGAAATTTAGGATAAAGAGGAACTGCAATAAGTATTGCAGCAATTCCATATCGAATTAATTTGTCGAGCTTGCCTCGCCATAAGGCGGGATTAAGCTTCTGTAAATGCTTTTGCATAAATTTTTGGATTGATTAGTACCATTCTCCAAATGCTCCCTAATTTTAGCAGGAATCGTAGAATTGGATATTGCCAACTTGGATAATGCTTCCTATAAAAAAGTTTTACATTCTTAAACTCAGAAAGAAGAGGGAATTCTTTCTTGCTACTTGCCCCTCCAAAATGCGTTATCGCCCACTTTGGGTTATATATAACACTCCATTTACGGGCCCTGTAGCAATAATCAGTATCTTCTGTATACATAAAATATTCCTCGTCTAAATATCCAATTTGATCAATCACATCACGCCTTATCATCATAAACGCCCCAGTTACCCAATCTAGTTCTCGAAAATTCCTGTAAAAGTTTTCGCTTTTAGGATGGAACTGCTTCGTAATTCGATCCATAAAAGGGATATCTTGTGTCAGCATCCAACTAAAAACCCGCGGTAGAGTTGGAAAATATCCTCCAGTTGGTTGAATTGATCCGTCTTTATTCTTCAAAGCGCACGTTGCAATACCAATTTTGAGATTCGCATCCAACCACCCAATCATTTCTCCTAAAACATTGTCATGAATCAAAGTATCAGAGTTAAGAAGTAAGACATATCTCCCTTTAGCTTTTTTCATACCAACATTATTTCCCCCAGTAAAACCTTTGTTGTCTATACTATTGTCTATCAATATAATTTCGTACTTAAGATTTTTTGTAAACTTCTTAATCGACTTAATACAATCAGCAGTCAGTTCTGGAGTATTGTAATTAACAATAATAATTGATAAATCAAACATATTCATGGATCATCCAAACCATTATTCCCAAAGTAAGAAAAGCAAAAATAATTCTAACGGGCAAACTGCTTGGCACATACTTTATAGTAATCTTTTCTTCATAATGCACTCCCTTGTACCAAATATCATCCTTAGCTACCTGTGGAATAAACCCATTTATATATAAAGATTCTCGAAATGGATGAACCAATTCTTCAAGATAACGACTTCTCGTTTGATCACGGATTAGTGTTGGTGCATCCTCAGGTGGATAATTAAGATCAAATGTAAATTTAGCCATCCTAAATTGGTTCTTATAATGAGCAATCACCTGTTCCCTTGTATAATTTGTAAAGTAAGCCCTTCGAAATGGAGACTCGATATCAGCATCCTCTACAGACTGAAAAGACCCAGGTGGAGGGGCTGGAAAACCAAAAGGTGCAGGTTTAACAAGGTATACCCCTGCCCCAATTCCAAAAAGAATCAAAAGTAAGTATAAAAATTTCTTAAAAAAAGATTTCATATCTATGTTTATTTCATTATAACATCAGTTAATTTATAAGTATTGCCATGACTTAATAGTCCCAAATACGAAGCCTTAGTTTCTTTACTTTGATTTTTATTTAATCTTTTTATCATTCTTTTCTTCGTTGATGTTCTTAAAATCCTATGAGTTGGAAAATTAACCCAACCCAGGAAATCAACTCCTGAAGCCAAGGTCTTCACAAAAACCTTATTTGGGTGGAGTGTTAACTTCAATTCTCTTTCTAAGAACATTGAAATCTCTAGAATCAAATTTTGAAGATAAGTTTTATCTTGACCAAAAATTACAAAATCATCTGCATATCTTATGTAGTATTTTACTTTCAGTTTTCTTTTTACAAACTGATCAAATTCATTCATATAAATATTCACCAAAAGCTGACTTGTTAAATTACCAAGTGGTAAACCTGGATTAAAACTGTCAACTATTTGCCCCAAAAGCCATAGCACTTTGTCATCTTTGATATTTTTAGCCAAAATGCTTTTTAATATTTCATGGTCAATATTCGCAAAGAATTTTTTAATATCACATTTCAAAATCCAAACTGTTTTTGTATTATTCCGAGATGCTTTCAGACCAAAAACTTTAAAACGATTAATTGCTCTATGTGTTCCTTTGTCAACTCGACAAGAATAGGAATCAAAAATAAATTTTGAATCAAAATATGGATATAAAATTCTGTAAATTGCGTGATGAAGAAGTCTATCACGCACACTTGCTTTGTGAATGTCACGAGCTTTAGGGTCAGTTATTTTAAAAGCATGGTACAAACTGTGTTTGTATTTCCTATTTACTAAGTCCTCATGAAGTTCAAAAATATTATCCATTAGATTCAGTGAAAATTTGATAACATCCTTGCGTTTTCTTTTTCCTTTTAAAAATTCTTGCCAAGAAATGAGCAAATTGGGTAGTGAAATGATATCATCGTATAAATGAAAAACTATAACTCTCTCTCTCTCTCTCTCTCTCTCTCTCTCTCTGCAAACGAATATTATAGGAAAAGTCAAAGAGGCTTATCTGGTATGGCTTGCGATCATTCCTCATATGCCAAAAGGTGCAAGATATGTGATTGGAGCAAGAATTGAAAATAAATTTCTTGATTTACTTGAATTTTCATACGAAGCTTATTTTAGCCCAAAAGAAATAAAAAGAAAGAAAGTAACTGAATGCATCTTAATTTTAGATAAACTTAAATTTTTAATACTCACTGCCTGGGAAGCAAAATTTATTTCAAATAAACAATATGAAGAAATTTCTTTAAAACTTACTGAAATCGGTAAAATGTTTGGAGGATGGAAGAGTAATATTGAAAAATTAAACACAAAAACCGTACCTAAATAAGCAAAGCTTGTGACTTCGTCATAGATACGGAAAAAGGAATACTTTCGGAAAGAGAACACAAACTCATTGTCAGGATTCCACTTGTTGTCAGGCTTAGCCAAATTGTCATTCAACCAGAGCTTCTCGTCATTGCGATTCAGCTTGAAAACGTTCGGGTTACCATCAGAATCAGTTTGTGTGTATTATGTCATCTACATCACCGCTTCTGCAAAATTGGCATTAGCTGTATTTTACGTGTGATAGCCCCTTTGAGGTAATCAACCAACATAACACACCAAGTTTTTCTTTTTTTGTTAGATAAACTTAAACCCTCCAAGAAAAGCCTTGACTGTTCCTGTTCTCAATTCAAATTTATCAGTGAGGTTTCCAAAAGCCTTAACCTTTCAAGATTAACCAAACTACAAAAGTGTAAAACAAAAACGCAAAGTATCAAAGGGTCAAAGAATCAAAACTACTTGCGGAAAGAGAACACAAACCCAACGCCAGGACCCCACTCGTTGCCAGGCCCAGCCAAAGAGTCATACAACCAGAGCTCCTCGCCATGGCGAATCAGCTCGAAAACGTTCGGGTGACCATCAGAATCAGCGATTTGTTGCATTCCAATATATAACCACTCACCGTTAGGCTGATCCTGATATTTAAGTCTTAAATCTGGGCCAACTTCAGCTGGACAAAGCTCAAGACCAAGCTCTTTTGCTTTTGCGTACAATTGATCAGTTGTAGCATAACTATCAAAACCAAGATCCTGAACTCTTAGTCTTACTGTTCCTATTCCTTTTTGTTTTCTCTCTGTCGTAAAATCTGAACTTTTCAACATGTCTTTGGCATATCCACTTATCTGAATGTCAGCTTTTTGTAATCTATCTTGAAGCTGTCTAGTGTTCTCTCCTCCGATTGCAAGGTCTTCTATTCTAATTTTCCCTTCTGGAAATGATGTGTAAATTTCCAAACCTTGCGGTATTGCATCAAAAAATCCATTGAAGAGTTGACCAATATATGCCTTTTTGTCTCTACCAAGTTCTCTTCTATTCCAAGCAATTTCATTTGGATTACAACCAAGAACAACTGGAGCATCAACTTTGGCATCACGAGTTTTTCTTAATTCATCAATTCTTGGGTCTCTGGAATATCCAAATCCTTCAATCTTTGAATCTATTTCATATAAAAATACTAGTTCAGTTCTATTTAAAGCTTCTCCTCTCCTTGATTTTGTTTCAATAGAAGTCAAAAGTTTCATGTCATGGACGCGTTTCTCGTACGATTTTCCTTCTTGTCCAAAATCTTTCATTTTTTCAGATACAACTTCTCCAATATATGGATCCATGTTTTGGTCTTTGGCAATTCCTCTCACTTCACCAATTCTGTCTCCTTCCATTCTGATGGCTACACGAGGAATTTTTGGTTTACCTTCACCATCGAGGGAGTAGTAAACATGGAAGTCGCCACCTTGAAGTTGAGTTTTAGCCGTTGATTCACCAGCCGTACACCAACCAGTTCCATAGCCTTGAATGGAATTTACAAGTGGCATGTGGTCTCCTGATTGATCATATTTAACCCATCTGCCTTTTGTAATAGTTAACCTATCAGTTGAAGTTGGGGTTACTTTCTCAACTGCCCAAGCATATAATTTTCCAAAATTTTCTTCCTTAATGAGCTTTTCAAATTGCTCTTTATCATAGTCTTCAAGGGTATCAAGATTGATTTCTCTTGATGAATATTTCTTCTGCATGGCGTCCAGTACATAAGCAAGAGCTTCACGATTTAATTCTGGATATGGTTTTGTGGTAGTCACCTCTCTTTTTGTGAAAGAATGTTTCTCTTTGTCATAATCTCCAAGACTTAATACACTTCTCATACTCCAGTATTTAAGCCAATCAGGGTACGGTGCGTCTTCCGAAGCAAGGTAGTCAATCCAAGAGTCAAGAGATTTTGTTTGGTCAGCTACAATTGCTTCAGAATTTTGTTTTTTGACTTCATTCCAATCTACTTGTTCAAGGTCAGCTCCCTGACCGCGTTCACGAAGTAAACGTTTTTGGTTTTCCCAGTATGACTCTGGAATTTGACTTGGTTTAATTACATGATTTTCGTGGAAAAAGCCTTTGATAAGTTCTAAGCCTCTTTCGTCACCCTTTGCATTTTTAGTTTCAACAATATGTCTGAAGCGATCTAAATAATTATCAATCCTTCTTGCTGGTTTTTGCTCCCCTGTATCTCTATTAGCAGCACTAACTGCAGTGCTTGTGTGTAAATCACTGTATTTCTTTTTCAAGAACTCAGAAGTCGATATACTATCCATCCCAATAAATTCTAACATGAAGAGTATTTTATCAAAAACTTAAAAACCTTACTGAAATAATCTTGCTCTTCCAAGTTTATAATGAAGATCTTTGTTCTTTCGCTCACCTATTACTTTTGCTGGTACTCCCCCAACTATCTCAAAATCCTTTACATCTTTTGTAACAACTGCCCCTGCTGCAACCACTGCCCCTTTCCCAATTTTAACGCCGGGAAGAATAATTGCTCGCGGGCCTATAAAAACATAATCTCCAATTTCTACAGTTGTATTAACTGCATGAAAGTCTGAAGCATTCAAATCATGTTCTGAATTATAAATTAAAACCTGGCTCGCAATGTCCACATGATTTCCTATTTTTAATTTTTCCCTGCCATCAAGAAAAGCTCCTTCACCAATCATGCTATCTTCTCCAATCGTAACACCACTTGGCTCAAAAAATTTACAACCCATATGTATAGTAGTTCCCTTGCCAATCTTTACTCCAAAAAGTTTAAAAACGAATTTTCGAATAAACCAAAAGGGGACATGTAAACTAACAAAGTGAATCTTAAAAAGTTTGGCATCAAGATACCAGTTATAAAACCTCCTAAACCCCTTTCCAAAAGCGCGACCAATAGTTAAAGGTTTTCCCATTTTATCTGTAATGGAAATCCCCTTTGATGAAATATGTAGATTATCTTCGTAAATCATTTTGCTGCTTTCTTTAAAACCTCTAAAGTTTTCTTTGCCGTGTCTTTCCAAGAAAACTTTTTTAATCGAACTTTCTGCTTCTCAATCATTTTATCACGTTCTTCCTTTTCCATATCCAGTGTCTTCTCAATTGCCTCAGCAATTGAATTAGTATCTTTTGGATCAACAAGAATGCCAGCATTCCCAACCACTTCAGGCAAACTTCCAACATTGGCCGCAATTACGGGAACTTGCAAAGCATATGCAGTCAAAACATCAAGTCCAAATCCTTCCCAAAAAGAAGGCAATACAAAAACTTTTGCTCCTTTTATCAATGCAGCTTTATCTTCCTCAGGTACAAAATCTGTAAAAATAATTTTATCCGCAAGTCCCATTTCCGCGACCTTTGCGAAAATTGCGTCATATAACCAACCCTTTTTACCGCCAATAACAAGCTGTAAATCAGGATAATTGTTCACAATTTGTCCCCAGGCATCAATAAGCCCTTCAACGTTTTTACTTGGCTTTAGTGTCCCAAGGTACAAAACATAGTCCTTAACTATAGAGTACCTATTTTTGAGAGCTGTTATAGCGCTCTCACTTATCTTCACCGACGCCAGTCCCTCATCATACCCAGGGTATGCAACCACCACCTTGTCCTTTGAAGCTGGATATCGTCGTACAATGTCGTCGCGAGTTGCATTAGATATGGTCATGATACACTTTGATGCATTTATTGACCAAGCACTCCACCACTTCAACTGCCAATAGTCGTATTTTCTAAATTGTGCCGAAAATTCGAGATAACCAAGATCCATAATTGAACAAACGCAAGGAATCAAAGAAATTGGTGGAACATAATGACTTGGAGTAAAGAAAACATTTAGCTTCTCAGGATTTAACAATAGATGTGGAGTCAACTGGGTAAGTATCCAAACCTTTCCACCCTTCAAGATTTTATATTTAAAATGCGATGTTTCCTTTGGCATGTCAGCAAGAGGTTTATCCTTCAAATAGACAATTACTATAAGATCTTTTGATGATCCGCCAGCTTTGTTCACGAGATCGTGTATTCCGCACAAAATCTCATAGGCATACTTATTCACGCCCACGCGGTAATTAATATTAGCCTCGTTTCCGTCAATTCCAATTACAATTGGTTTGTTATCACGAAGTGACAAGCTTCGCTTATTTTCTTGATTCTTCATATCCCTTAAGTGTCTCCCTTGCAGCTTTTTCCCAGCTAAAATCCTTCACCCTTTTTAGTCCCTTCGCTATCAAAGTCTTTGGACTATCTACTGCCTTATCAATCCCTTCAGCAATAGAATTCACATCCATCGGATCAACCAAAATTGCGGCAGTGTCTGCAACTTCTTTCATAGCTCCAATATTACTTGTTACAACAGGGCACTCGCATGCAAACGCTTGCAAGATAGGTAATCCAAATCCTTCATAGAGAGATGGATAAACCAAAGCCTTAGCACCACTATACAAACCAACCAAGTCCTCATCCGATATATAACCAGTATAAGTAACTCCCCGTTCGTCAAAATTAGTTTTAGCATGTCCTCCCACAATCACAAGTTTGTAATTTTTTTTGGATTTTTGATAAGCTTCAATTATTCGCTTTGTATTTTTTCGCTCACCAATTCCAAGCGCCATAATATAATCTTCACGAATTCCAAATTTCTTTTTGGTTTCATTTACAGCCTCTCGAGTCAACCTTTTAAAATTTTCTCCAGCCGCTTCATAAATAACCCTAATCTTTTTTTCATCAGCTCCTAATTTCTTTAGCTCATCTTTAACAAAATTAGTTGGCACTATTATTCTATCTACCTCCCTCATAACCCAATAAAGACGTCTTTTGTGTACTTCAATAATTCTTTTAGGTGTTTCGTTTGGATAGTTAATTGGAGCCAAGTCATGCACTGTCGTTACTTTAAAAGCCGCGGTAGGTGGTTGAGTCCAGTCAGAGGAGTGAAGTACATCAACATTCCCTATAAATCTCTCTACACCAAACGTATGTAATCTATTCCAAATCAAATCAGCGAGAGTTGGGGATAGGGGAATAACATTTTTTGTGTATCTCTTTAGTTCTTCCCTTCTTCGCAAAGATCCCCCAAACAAAACATATTGATTTTCTTTATCTGTCTTTAATAAGTTTGTTACAAGCTCTCTGGTATAAACAGACACCCCAGTCCCATAAATAACTTGTGATATATCAATTGCAATCTTCACATCCCAATTATATCTTCTGATACTTCCAAACCACAACTCCATTAAAATCAAATTCACTGAGTTTTTTGTAATTCAGGTCTTCAATTTTAGCTCTTGTAGTGTCTTCCGGGTCAGAAATCGGCTGGGCATAGCGAATTAGCCAAATCACAGAATACCCTTTCCCAATTGCACCAGGCCCATAAATTTGAGCCTTTGGTGCGTAGTACCGATAAACCTCCATCTGCGAATCAGCTGGAAAAATAACTACAGAATTTTGAGTTTGGTTTGACTGAATAAAGTTTACTGCCCCTCTCCAATTTTCTCTTTGAAATTTCTGATTTGTTAAATAAATTAAAGAAGTAAGTAGATTTATTCCAACAACCAAGGTTAGAAACAACCATCTCCATTTTTTGTTTATGTTTTCTAGTCCGTTTGCGATTATTAAGTAAAACGCTGGGAGCACAAACAAAAATCTAAAATAATTAAGAACTGGTAATTTAATACTAATAACCAAAGCCAAACCAACTGGTATAAGTAACCAAAGCCAGAACAAAAGTTTTTTAGACTTTACTGCAATAAATCCATATAACAATAAACTTATACCAACAATAATGCTATATAAATATTTATTATCAAATCCCACTCTACCAATAACAAATTTAACTGGTATTAATAAAACATCTTTAATAGAAAATTTGCCCAGAACATTTACCCAGGATGGGGAAGTGGTGGTTACATTAACACCTGCAGTTAATTGTTTAAAAAAAGTTGGTCCCCAAAGTAGGGCAAAAATCAATAAAATAATGTGCGACACAACAAATTTCGTTAACCATTTTTTGTCTTTTTTTGAAATTATTACAAACACCCAAATTGGAATTAAAATCAAAAGTGGGAGATAGTCAGTTAGTCCAATTAATCCTAAAACTAGAGCAAAGATCCCCCACCATAATCCCCTAGCCTTTTTATCTAAAATTTTCACGAATGAAAACATTGCTAAAGTTACCAAAAACGTGCTCATCGAATACATTCTCGCCTCTTGAGAGTAATAAATATGAAGTCCCGATGTTGCAAGAAGTAAGGCTGCAATTTTGCCACCCAACTTATAAACTAAATAAATCGTTGCTATTCCAAATAACACTGATAAACTCCTGAGTGCCAATTCAGACGTTCCAAAAACTGAAGCCCACACCCGCAGGGTGAGATAATACATTGGTGGATGAAAATCCCCTGGCATGAACTTCCCAAAAAAGTCAGCAAGGTTAATTTTGGTAGTCAAGGCTGAAGTAGCTTCATCAAGCCACAAAGACTGATTAAGCGACATTAATCTAAAGCCAAGAGCAAG
>WNFM01353180.1_pt1 | contig 11738 bp, 10 predicted proteins | sample 5400271 | NCBI WGS metagenome assembly WNFM01 (sample SAMN13153352, study PRJNA577476) | soil metagenome | isolation source: 60 cm saprolite on Douglas fir-dominated hillslope | place: USA:California | collected 2013-09-17 | reverse complement strand
CTGCAGCGCCTTCCGGCGGCGAGCTGCAGCGTCGCCGCGATCGAGGACGCCGAGGACCTCGACCATCGGAACGGGACGATCGAGATCCCGGAATTCGGTACCATCTACCTTGCAAACGTCATCTTCAAGCCAGGCTACCAGCGCATCAGCATGATTCGCGCAGAGCTTGGTTGTCCGGTCGGAGGCAATGTCGAATCGGGCGGCGGCGAGGGTAATGGAACGGGGATCTGGCAATAGACTTCTGATTGGGGTGCTGCTGCTGACGACTTTCGTGGCGGTAGCAGCATCCTCGCCCGAACTAGCCTGCCGGAACATTCAAGCGCTCGTCGACCAAGGTCATTCGAAGGACGCGATCGCTGCCGCCGACGAGGCGATGACCCGGTTCGGCGCAAATGCGGAGATTGCCGCTCGAATTCGAATCCTGAAGGCACAGGCATTGGTTGGCACGGGCAACTGGCAGGCAACCTACGAAACCGTCCTGCCACAGTTGCCCGCGTCCCTCAAGTACAGCGAAACGGCCGTTCAACGACTGCGCGTTCTGGGTATCGCTGCGTTCTTCGCGAAGAATGACGCAGCAGAGGCACGCGCAGCGCTCGAGGCTTCTCGACGTCTGGCGGCAGCTCATCAACCCAAACTGCTGGCCCGGGTATTGTTGCCGCGCATCAGCATGAAGGCCTATACGGCCGCCGAGCGTGAGCAGGCAGCGCGAGACGGCCTGCGCTACGCGCGTCGCGATCATCAGGACGACATCGAAACGAAGATTCAGGCGGGGATGGCACGATTGCTCGGCGACCAGGAGCGGTTCGACGAAGCGATTACTATGGGTGAGAAGGCTCTTACGTGGGCAAAATCGCATCACGACGACTCGCTGGCGCAGCGAGTCGAAGGAAACCTCGGCTGGTGTTACTACGAGCTTGGCGACGATGAGATGGCCGAGCAGAACCTGCACGACGCGATCAGCATCGCGAGTCGCATGGGCGCTGCAGGCGATCTCGTTCTCTGGCACATGCAGCTCGGCAACATCGCCTACGACCGAGAGGGCTATCCGGCTGCTGTCGCCGAATACAACCAGGCCCTTGGGCAGTCCAGAACCGCTTCAAGCCGCGGCCAGATCCTGGCCGATCTGGCGAGAGTGGCATTGGCGACGCACAACTACGGTGATGCGCGAACCTTCAACGACGGCGCGATGAAAGCCAAGCGGGAAGCGAACGATGTCGAGGGGGTTCAACGATCGCGCATCATCGGAGCGAAGATCGATCTGGACGCAGCGCATCTCGACGAGGCCAGAACGACGCTCGAGTCAGTTCTGGGCGAGGCAACACAGAAGTCGGTTCGCTCACGTGCGCAAGCTGCGCTTGCCCTCGTCGACGTCAGGCAGGAGCAGCCCGAGCTCGCAAAGAAGCATTTTCAGGATGCTCTCGACACGATGGGAGACTCGCGCAGCGACATCCGGAGCGACGAACGCAGGCTGTCGTTCTCCCATATCTCTGCGGAGGTCTACGAGGATTATGTCGACTTCCTGATCAAGCGAGGCAATTCCCGGGAGGCACTTCGGGTGGCGGAGCTCAGCCGCGCGCGGACGCTCGCCGAAGGACTCAACGTCGACCGTGACCGAACCGACGAGATCGATCCTGAGAGCATCGCCAGGAGGGCAGGTGTCACAGCACTGTCCTACTGGATTGCACCAGATCGGTCGTTTCTCTTCGTCGTCACCGCTGAGGGCGTGAAGCACTTCGTGCTCCCCCCCGCAAAGGAGATCAACGCGAAGGTCGACGAGTACCAGTCGGAACTGGCCAGCGGGCGTGCGTCGATCGAGGGCAGCAGGCGCGGCTCGGAGTTGTACAAAATGCTCATCGAACCGGCTGCAGAAGCGATTCGTGGCCGACGCATTGCTGGTCGTCTGACCGGCTTCAATTTCGAGACGCTCGTCGCCTCTACGCCCAAGCCGCACTACTGGATCGAGGACGTCACGATCGAGACCGCACCCGCGCTGCAGTTCATCTCCCCCGCGAAACCATCCGCCCGTGATGGCAGGTTGTTGCTGATCGGAGATGCTCCGCAGGCCGATCCAGGCTTCAAGCCGCTCCCCCATGCCCCGGAAGAGATCACCGCCATTCAGAAGTACTTCGATCATCGCACGACCCTCGCCGGTCCGCGCGCGACGCCCCTTGCGTACGCGAAGGCGGCTCCGGAGTCCTATGCCTACATCCATTTCGTCGCCCACGGTGTGGCGGCGCGTCAGCGGCCGCTCGACTCAGCCGTCATCCTCGGCCGCGACACGAGCGGATTCGAGCTCTATGCCCGCGATGTCATGGCCCATCCCCTGAAGGCGCGACTGGTCACGATCTCGAGCTGTCACGGTGCAGGACGGCGTGCGTTCGCCGGCGAAGGACTGGTCGGCCTGGCATGGGCGTTCCTGCACGCCGGAGCGCACGAAGTCGTCGCTGCGTTGTGGGAAGTCAACGACGCGTCGACGGTCCGGCTGATGGACGCGATGTACTCGGCGATCCATGCCGGTCAACCTCCCGCGGATGCGTTGCGGGCCGCGAAACTGAAGCTGCTGCACTCCAACGGCATCTGGCGAAAACCGCAATATTGGGCGCCATTTGTGCTCTACTCAGGCTCATGAGCAGCGACCGGAGAGCTGCGTTCTACGCCCGCACCATGCACACACCCGACTCACCAGAGCGTGCCGAGCTCCGATCCGCCCTTCGCGAGACTTCGAAGCAGCTCATCGCCCTTCACCGTCAGCTGATCAATGTTGCCAAGGAGGACTTCGCCTTCGCTACCGGAGGCATGCCAGCTCCGGCCGAGCTGCTCCGGCTGTTGACGGAGGATCCGTTCTTCGGCTGGCTCAAGCCGATGACGGCCCTCATCGTGGAGATCGACGAGATGGCGCGCACCGACTTCGAGCCTGCCGCCGCGTTGGCCATCGGTCAACGGCTGGCGGCGATGTTCGACGGAACGCAAGGCGATTTTGCGGAACAGTATCTCCCGCTCCTCCAGCGCGAGGTCGAGGTTGCAATCGCCCACGCCGGCTTGCGCGTGGCGTTGAGTAAGTTGAGCAAGTAAGCGGACCCAACGACTTACTCGATCGAAGTGGGAGCCCGGCCCTACTGCTCCAGTGGGAGGCCCTGATAGCGGCCCGTCCCCTTGGTCGCCCGTCACGCTCACGCCCCGTAGCGCTGTGCTAGCCTCCAGCATCCCGGTCATGGTTCAGGACCCCTATTCGACCTCCTTCGCCAGCGTCTCGGCACTAGACGAATCGGCTAGACGGGAGATGGCCAGTCTCTACCTCGAGAACTACGACGGCACCTCTGAAGCGCTCTTCCTCGACGATCTGGCGAAGAAGGATGAGGCTCTCCTGGTCCACGCAGGGCAGAAGCTCGTCGGCTTCACCACCATCAGGATCTTCGAGCGGGAGTGGCGCGCGGAGCGCATTCGCGTGGTCTATTCAGGCGACACGGTTGTCGACCGCGCGCACTGGGGGCAACAAGCGCTGGCCTTCGACTGGATCGGCCGCATGGGCGCGCTCAAGCGCGAGCGGCCCGGGCTACCGCTGTACTGGTTTCTGCTTGTCAAGGGACATCGCACGTACCGATACCTGCCCCTCTTCGGCAAGTCGTTTCACCCTCACTGGAACGTCGATCGCAGCGACCTCAAGCCGCTGGCAGACGCGCTCGCAACGGAGATGTTCCCCAACGACTACAACCCGGCTACCGGAGTCGTGGAGTTCCGTGACTCGCGCGGTCACCTGAAATCCGACATCGCGCTCCCCTCGCCATCGGATCTCGACAGGCAGGAAGTGAGCTTCTTTCTCCGGCGCAACCCTGGATTCCAGCGTGGCCACGAGCTCGTCTGCGTCTGCGAGGTCGAGGCCCACAACATGAAGCCGCTCACACTTAAGCTGTTTCAAAAAGAGCGAAATGCCGGTTAGTCCATGGGACCGCCTTTCCGCGGCATTGCCGGAGGCCTCGCCACCGCCGTGGCTGGAATCAGTTCTTACTCAGAACGCGGGCACGGCTTACCTCGAACATTACGGGTCGCCGCGAACGTTGGCGGAGTTCCGCGGGCGCGTCCCACTCACCGGCTACGACGACCTTCTGCCCTGGCTCGATCGGATACGCGCGGGCGAGTCCGACGTGCTCTTCGCAGGACGTCCCGTCGCGTTCGAGCGGACCAGCGGCAGCGCCGGCCCCTCGAAACTCATTCCGTATTCGGCCGAGGGTCTGCACGACGTTCAGCGCTCCGTTCTTCCATGGCTCGCTGGCGTCGTAAAGACGAACGGCATCACCGGCCGTGCATACTTTTCCATCAGCCCGGCGACGCGTTCGGCGGAGGTCATAGAGACTGTTCCTGTCGGCCTGCCGGACGGCGCGTACCTCGGCGAGGTTGGAGCGTCAGTCCTCGCGCAGGTGACCGCCGTACCGTTGGCGGTGGCCTCGATCGTCAACATAGGACAGTGGCGGGCGGAGACGCTAAGACACCTGGCATCGGCGCGCGACCTCGAGCTCATCTCTGTCTGGAGCCCGACGTTTTTGTTGGCGCTTCTCGATCATCTCCCGAGTCCGCAACGCCTGTGGCCGCGGCTCAAGGTCGTGAGTTGCTGGGCCTCTGGCGCGTCGAGACGGTTTGCCAACGAGCTCGCCGCCCGGCTGCCTCAGGCGTATCTGCAGCCAAAAGGACTGTTGACTACAGAGGCTGTGGTGACGGTCCCCGACGACGCTGGCCGGCCGGCGCTGACACCCCGGGGGTTCTTCGAATTCCAAAGGGACGGAGAGCTCCTCCTTGCCCACGAACTGAATGAGGGTGACGTCTACGAAGTCGTCATTACGACGGCCAGCGGCCTCTATCGCTACCGCACGGGAGACCTCGTGCGCTACGACGGCCATTTCCCTTCGAGCCGTCCGATCCTCGAGTTCGTCGGACGAGGGGAGCTCGTCTCCGACCTGGTCGGTGAAAAGCTCACGGAGCCGTTCGTGGCGGCCTGTTTGGAGAGCGTACCGGGATTCCGCATGCTCGTGCCGGATTCGCAGGAAAACGGCTACGTGCTCGTGATATCGACGACATCGAGCAGCGTCTCTGCGACAATCCCCAATACGCCTACGCGCGTCGTCTCGGTCAGCTCGAGCCACTCCGGCTCGTGCCCATCCTGCGACTCTTTGATCGTTACGCACAAGCTAGCGCTGACCGCGGGGTGCGGCTCGGTGACGTGAAACCGGCAGTACTGCGAAATGAGCGGGCCTGGCTCGCCCGTCTGGGATGACGAACATGAGAATCGCCCTCATCTCCCCAAAGGGACCGCTCTATCGACACCGCGGCGGGATCTTCAAGAGATCCTTGCGGTATCAGCCGCTGACCCTGACGACCCTCGCCGCACTGGTGCCGCAGGAGCTTGACGCGAGCATCGAGGTTTACGACGAGGGCATCGAGGACGTGCCCCAGGATCTCGATGCAGACCTGGTCGGGATGACGGTCATCACGGGGACGGCCAGGCGGTCGTACGAGCTGGCGCGCCAGTTCCGCGCTCAAGGCAAGAGTGTCGTACTGGGCGGCCCGCACGTCACTCTCGTACCCGAGGAGGCAGCGCAGCATGCCGACGCGATCGTCGTCGGATACGCCGAAGACACCTGGCCGGAGCTCCTGCGGGATTTCGCCGGTGGCGTGTTGAAACGCGAGTATCGGCAGGCTCCCGACTTCTCGCTCGATCGTCCGGACACGCCGTTCGCCCGCCGCGACCTGTTCGACAAACGCAAGTTCCTCACGCAGGCCGTCTTCGAGGCAACACGCTCATGCGGCCACGACTGCGAGTTCTGCATCGCACCGACTGCCTGGGGCAGCCGGCAGTTTCAGAAGCCAGTCTCATGGATCGTCGACGACATCCGCCGTGTGGGCCAGAAGCGAATCCTGTTCGTCGACCTGAATCTGGTGGCGGACAAGACCTATGCGCGCGAGCTCTTCACGGCCCTGATTCCGCTGAAGGTCCGGTGGTTCGGACTCTCCACCGTGCTCATCGCGCATGACCGCGAGCTGATGGAGCTGATGCGGCGCTCCGGTTGCCGCGGGCTCCTGCTCGGGCTCGAAAGCATCATGCCGGCCAGCCTGCGCGACGCACACAAACGGTTCAACAGCTCTGTCGATTACCGGGACCTCATCGCCGACCTGCACGAGTTGGGGATCGCCATCCAGGGTTGTTTCGTCTTCGGACTCGATCACGATGGGCTGGACGTCTTCAACGCGACCGCGGACTTCGCAATCGAGACAGGCATCGACTTGCCTCGCTTCGCGATCCTGACGCCGTTCCCCGGAACGCCGTTGCATCAGCGTCTCGTCGCCGCAAACCGCATTCTCACTCGTGACTGGGAGCTGTATGACGGCCAGCGCGTCGTCTTCCAGCCTCTGAACATGACGCCGGCCCAGCTCGCCGCCGGTCACGAGCGGGCGTGGAAGAAGGTCTACCGCTACAGCGCGATCGCCCGCCGCCTCTGGAAAGCGCGCGCCTTCGAGCCGCTCGGCCTCGCCGCAAACCTCGGCTACCGCTTTTACGCGCACAACCTGCAGCGCTTCTACAACTGCGACTGGCATCTCGCGGCAATGCCCTCGATTAGTAAGACCGTATGCGGCTGACGTTCATTCATCCGGCGGTCGGCCATCGGGCCGGCGAGAGCTATGTCCGCACGTGGCAGATGGAGTCACTGCCCATCGCAGTGCTGGCGGGCCTGACACCTCCGGACGTCGAGACAGTGTTCTACGACGACCGCATGGAAGCGATCGAGTACGACGCACCTACTGACGCCGTGGCGATTCCCGTCGAGACGTACACTGCGGCGCGCGCCTACCAGATCGCCAGCGAATACCGCAGCCGCGGTGTGCCAGTCGTCATGGGCGGCTTTCACGCGACACTCGTCCCCGACGAGGTCGCGCGCTACGCGGAGGCCGTCGTCACCGGCGAGGCCGAGAGCGTGTGGCCGCGCGTGATCGACGATCTGCGTCACGGCACCCTGCTGCGCCGCTATCACGGTGAGCAGCATCCTCTGTCGAATATCAGAGTGGACCGCCGGCTCTTTCGGGGGAAACGCTATTTACCGATCGGTCTCGTCGAGACGGGCCGCGGCTGTCACTTCCCATGCGAGTTCTGCGCGATCCAGACGTTCTTCTCGCGCACGTACCGTTCCCGGCCTGTGGACGACGTCATCGCCGAGTTGACGGCTCTCAAGGCGGAGAAGCGCGTCTTCTTCTTCGTCGACGACAACTTCGCGAGCGATCTCAAGTCTGGCAAGCCGCTGCTGTCCGAGCTGGCCAAACTCGGAATCCGCTGGATTACGCAGATGAGCATCGACGCCGCGCACGACGAGGCGTTCCTCGCCGAGCTCCATCGCGCCGGCTGCCGCGGAGTGCTGATCGGCTTCGAGAGTCTCGACGAGGACAACCTCAAGCTGATGAACAAGCGTTTCAACACGATGAAGAGCGGCTTTCGCGGTGCGCTCGAGAACCTGCGCCGCCACAGGATCTTCGTCTACGGCACGTTCATCTTCGGCTATGAGCACGACACGTCCAACTCCTTCGACGAGGCGGTGGACTTCGCCACCCAGGAGGGGATGTACATCGCCGCCTTCAATCACCTCACGCCTTTCCCGGGCACCCCGCTGTACAAGCGTCTCGAGGCCGAGGGAAGGCTGCGGTACGAGGCATGGTGGCTGGACCCCGAATATCGCTATAACGCCGTGCCGTTCGTGCCGAGATCGCTCACCTGCGACGAGGTGACAGCCGGCTGCGTGGCCGCGCGCAGGCGCTTCTATGGATGGCGGAACATCGCCCGCCGCAGCACACGACACATGCACGACGGGTTCGTGTTCCGCAATTTTTTTCTCGTGAACGCCCTGCACCGCAACGAGATCTCCCAGCGCAACGGCTACCCGCTCGGCGACGAGACGTGGCACGGCAAGCTGTTGGAGGTCCAATGACGACGTTCCGGTTGGCGACAGAAACCGACGACGCGGTCATCAGGTCGCTGTTGCGCAAGAACGTCATGCCGACGTGGGTGGATCTGGCCATCGAGCGGGAGCCGTCGTTCTTCGCCGGAAAGGATCTCTTCGGCGACGACTGGGCAGTCATCGCCGAGGAGGTGGGGGACGTCGTCGGAATGTATGCGGCGTCCGTGATGCCTGTGCATGTAGACGGCCGGCCGGAGCGGCTCGGATACCTCAGCGGTTTGCGCGTTAATCCCGGTTATCGCCGCCGCATCCGGTACCTGCGCGATGGGTATGCGTCGATTCCGAGGCTTGCTCCCGTGACTGGCAGCCTGCCGTGGTGGTTCACGGTCGTGGCGTCGGAGAACACAACCGCGCGGCGATTGCTCGAGTCCGGCCTGCTCGGACTTCCCACCTATCACCTTCAGGGTGAATTTGTGACGTTCGCCGTCGCGACGGCGCGCGGCAGAAGGCGCAACCTCTGGCGACGGGCCGTGTCGGATGACGTTGCCCACATTGTGGCCTTTCACAACGAACTGGCCTCGCGCTTCCAGTGCTCGCCGGTATTGAGCGAAGGGCTCGTGCGCCGTATCGGGGTCGACCAGTTCCTCCTTTGCGAGGGCGGCGTGGCCGCACTGTGGGACCAGCGCGCGTTCAAACAGATCGTCGCGCGGCGCTACCGCCAGCCGCTTCGGGGCCTGCTGCGGCTCTACAACCTCTACGCGAGGCTCTTCCGCAGGATCCCCCTTCCGCGGGAGGGTGGCGCACTCGATCAGACATTCATCGCGTTTCTTGCGCTTGACGATGCGTCGCAGTCGAACGCTCGCGCGCTGCTGGAGGATCTCCTGTCGCAATGCGAAACGGCCGTGGCCAGCATCGGACTGCACGCGAGACATCCGTTGGTCGAGGTCGTGGAGTCGTTGAGGCCCCTTCCTTATCCCGCGCGCGTGTACGCGGTCACCTTCGAGGGAGCTCCGCCGCCGAACGACAGGCCTATGCAACCCGAGGCGGCCCTCCTGTGAAGCTCACGCTCATCCGCCCCAACCTCGGCGACTACCGATCCTCGGATGCCATGCCTCCGCTGGCCATGGGGATTCTCGCCGCGCGCGCGCCCGGTTTTGACGTTGTCTTCTACGATGAAAAGGCCGAGCCGGTGCCGACGGGCGACGAACCCGATCTCGTCAGTATGAGCGTCGAAACGTACACTGCTCGCCGCGCCTACGCGATCGCGGATCGTTATCGCGCCCGCGGGGTGCCGGTCGTCATGGGTGGCTATCACCCGACCTTTCTCCCTGAAGAGGCGCTCGAGCACGCCGACGCGGTGGTGATCGGCGACGCCGAGGGTGCCTGGGAGCGGCTCCTGGCCGATTTCGGCGCGGGACACCTTCAGCGAACGTACACCGGTGGCAACGACGCACCCCTGACGGACTACCGAATCGACCGCTCCATCTACCAGGGCAAGTCGTACGCTCCCGTGGAGCTCGTTCAGTGGGGGCGCGGCTGCCGCTTCTCCTGCGACTTCTGCTCCATCCACAGCTTCTACGGTTCGTCGCTGCGCGTTCGGCCGCTCGACGGGCTGCTGCGCGAGATTGACGCGCTCCCTGCCAGCCGGCTGCTGTTCTTCGTCGACGACAACCTCTTTGGCAGGAAGTCGGACCTCCTGGCCCTGCTCGACGCCATGACGCCGATGAAGCGGCGCTGGTCCTGCCAGATCAGTATCGACGTTGCCCGCGATGAGTCACTGCTCGACCGCCTCGCCGCAGCAGGATGCTCCTTCGTCCTGATCGGCTTCGAGTCATTGAACCCTGAGAGCCTGAAGCAGATGCATAAGGCATGGAACAGCGTGAGCGGCTCCTACCAGGCGGTCGTGCGCGCGCTGCATTCGCGGAACATCGGCATCTACGGCACGTTCATCTTCGGCTATGACGCCGATACGAGGGAGAGCATCGAGCGCACCGTTGACTTCGCGCTGGAGTCGCGCCTGGAGATCGCGAATTTCAACCCGCTGACGCCCACGCCCGGCTCGGCGCTCTACGATCGCCTGGCCGCGGAAGGCAGGCTGCTGTCGCCGCGGTGGTGGCTGGATCCCAACTACCGCTACGGGGACGCCATCTTCGAACCGCGCGGAATGAGCGCCGCTGAGCTCACCAACGGCGTGTTCGAAGCGCGGCGCCGCTTCTACAGCTGGCGCTCGATCGGACGGAGGGTCTTGCGAGCCGAGACCGCGTTCTCGCCGTTCCGCGCCGGCCTGACAACCATCGCGAACGTCATCTCCCGCCGCGAGATCTACAAGAAGCAGTACCGTCTTCTCGGGATGTGACCGCATGAAGATCACCTTCATCAAGCCGAACATCGGCCGCATGGAACACAGCCTCTATGTCGACGAGGGGCGCATGGAGCCGTTGATGCTGGCGGTTCTCGCAGGGCTCACGCCGCCAGACGTCGAGTGCGTGCTGTACGACGACCGCATGGAGACGATCCCGTTCGATGAGCCCACCGACCTCGCGGCCATCACGGTCGAAACGTACACGGCCCGTCGCGCCTACGAGATCGCGGCCGAATATCGGAAGCGAGGTGTCCCGACCATCCTCGGCGGGATGCACATCAGTCTGTTGCCCGAGGAAGCTGCCGACTACGCGGACAGCATCTTCCTCGGCGATGCCGAGACCGTCTGGTCCGACGTGGTTGACGACGTCCGTCACGGACGGCTCAAGCCGCGCTATCAGGGGCCGCCCGGCGTCGGACAGATCGGCCGAGTCCTGCCGCGGCGCGATCTCTTCAAGGGCAAGGGGTATCTCCCGCTCACGCTGATGCAGTTCGTGCGCGGTTGCCGCTTCGCTTGTTCTTTCTGCGCCGTGAGTCAGTACTTCGAGAGGAAGCACTACGTCCGCGCCATCGACGACGTGCTGCGCGAGATCGAGGCTCAGAACAGGAAGTTCATCTTCTTCATCGACGACAACATCGCCAGCGATCAGAAGGCCCTCGCCGAATTCTGCGTGGCTCTGACGGGAATGAATCTCCACTGGGTAAGCCAGGCCAGCCTCGACGTCACGCGAAACTTGCCGCTCATGCGGCTCCTCGAGCGCGCCGGGAACTGGGGCAACGTCACCGGCTTCGAGACCATCACGCCCGAGAGTCTGCGTGACGCACGCAAGTCGGAGCACGGGATGCAGAGCTGGGCCGCGTTCACGCTCGGCTACGACCACGACCCCCCGGAGTCGATCGAGGCCACGGTCGACTTTGCGCTGCAGAGCCGCTTCACTCTCGCCGCCTACAACATCCTCATGCCCTACCCGAACACGCCCCTGTACCACAAGCTGGAGAAGGAAGGCCGGCTCATGTATGGCGGTAAGTGGTGGCTCGACCCGACCTACCGTTTCAACCACGCGGCGTTCGTCCCGAAGCTGATGACTCCCGGGGAGTTGACGGCCGCCTGCCACAAGGCGCGAACGCGCTTCAACTCGATCCCGTCGCTCTTCCACCGTTTCGCCGACGTGCAGACGCACCTGCGCTCTCTCTCGCGAATGGCCGCGTTCTGGAAGTACACGCTGCTATTCAAGAAGGAGATCCCCAAGAAGCACGGAATGCGGTTCGGCCTGCAATGAGACGCGTGCTGTCGATCTATCAATACGTTGCGCCGGCCATCCTCGCGCCCGCGTCGTTTCTGCTCTGGCGACGCGAATACGGTGGCAACCTCGAGCTGACCGCCGCCGCGTGGCTGACTCCCGTGTTGTGGGCGTACATCGTGCCGGGCATCGGGACGAACAT